>Ga0307515_10003441_pt1 | contig 33306 bp, 21 predicted proteins | sample 17_EM_MG_FD_194513 | JGI IMG/M metagenome (GOLD analysis project Ga0307515, IMG submission 194513) | Populus trichocarpa ectomycorrhiza microbial communities from riparian zone in the Pacific Northwest, United States - 17_EM | ecosystem: Host-associated > Plants > Roots > Unclassified | place... | reverse complement strand
GTGTATATAATTATAGGGATAATAGGAAGTTTGAGTTAATCTATAATTATCTTTAGGGTAGTTCCAATTGCAATTGCTATATTAACTCCGCTAACTATTTTATATATCTCTAACGCTAGAACGCTTTAGGTGACGTGCTTACTTTTAGTTAAGCTCTAATAGATAAGATTGCCGTAAATTGTGAAGTTATTCTCTCTAGTAGATTTATTCGCAATAATAATTTTATATCCTAGCTAGGAGCTAAAATCTTTATTATTTACGAATAATCTATTAATAAATATAAAGAGCTTAGCGGTGGGGAGATTAATAGGCACGTAGAGTAGTCCCTAATTAAGATAGTTTATTTGCTAGGAGAGACGCTTATTTAGGGCAAGGATGTTATCCTTAGTTAGTTTCTAGTATTAGGTGGCAATAGAGAGATTAAATAAAGCCTTAGGTTAATAGATAGAAGTAATATAAGCTCTATAAGCGTGTTGCTTTATATATCCTTATTTCGGAGAGTTAATATTAATAACGTTAATCTTCTTGCCTTAACCCTTCTAGCGTAAAGCAATAGAATCCTTATTTAGGGAGAGGATGCATTTATTAAAAAGTAATAGTATTATTAAATTAAGCTTTTCCTTTAGCTTTGCTATAAGATTTGCCTTTACTAGCTTATCCTCTTTAAGAGCTAAGAATTGGTCGTCTCCTAAGATAATTATATTATTGGTTTATATGCCGACGATTCCGAATAGAGTTCCTGTAGTTATAATAAGGAAGTATAGATTAAATATAGAAGTAGTTATTAAAAGCTTCTCTTTATAGTGCTTGCTATAGGTAGCCTACTAATAGGTTCCTGCCTCTGCGATTTTATATAATGGCTTAAGCACAACCATAATAGTATCTTTGGGATATTAGTAGCGAATTTACTCTAAAAGGTATGCCAATATTAAGCGCTAAAGGTGCGTCTCTAATTAGGTGTAGGCCTAAGTAATATCTTATAAATAGACCGCTATTCCGTTCTTTATTAAGGAGGGAGCTAGTATAATAATAGCTCGCTAACTAGCTCGTTAAATTATAGGAGATTGCGTAAGAATTACCTCCTTACCTTTATTATTATAGCCTTAAATAATAAGCCTTAATTTCTTAAATAGGGCGTTAGTAGCTTTACCCTTAATCTTATTAACTATTCTTAACTTAAAGATACAAACTCTATCGAATTTAGTAGGGTTATACTTCTTAAATTTAAAGACTCCTCTTATAATAAGACCATCAATCTCCTACTTATTAGATGCTTGGAAAGGGGCTCCTAAAGTTATAATACAACCTTCCTCTTAAAGCTGTTTTATAAGCTTAAAGTTAGCCTTCTCTTTAGCTGTTATAAATGCTATTAATAACTTAACTCCATTCTTAATGGCGGCAATAAATTGCTCTTTAAAATTAATAAGGTATTAGCGATTTTATAATCCCTTTAGGCGACCCCTACTGCGTTATAGTTACGGCGTTTCTACTATAATTATATTAGAATTGTGGTCGCCTTTTAGAGTATATTAATTATAGCTCTCCTTTAGGGCCTCTTCTATAGCATCCTATAAAGGCTTAAAACTATTATCTTTATAGTAAGGCTTAATAATAGTTAAACGGAATTAAGTAGGTCTATAAGGTATTTAAATAGTGCAAGTTTAATTATTAATTATAATAAGTTAATATAGGCCTAACCATCCTCCCTTTTTACGCTATACGCGTACCTTAAACTAGAGTGGCAAATTAAGCGTAGTTAAGGTGTTTAGGCTATTTCTTATTCCTAGTATATTGTTAACCTAACGTATAGTATAGAGATGTTGTACCTCCTTCATTACCTTATAAATAGCCTTAGCTTATTATATAACGGAGGGAGATAGTAAAGAATCGTTAGTTATTTAAGGGTAGGCGCTAAAGACTAGTAATATGGGTATAAGTTTATCTGGGTTAGCGGAATTGTTAATAGCTTTAACAGCTATTTATAAGGTAAGTTCTTTGCTAGCGTTTTCTAGTTTTAAAGAGATAATCTTATATACGCGGCGTAATAGCGCGCAATATTGCTCTACTTTCTTAATACTGTTATATACCTTAATAGGGACTTCCTTAACCTTAATTGCTATTACTTTTATCTATTATTAAAACTCTATAAATAAGAAGTTCTTTCCTACGTTATAGACGATTTAATTAGGGGGTTCTAGGTAGATATTAATCTAGTATAATTAAAGGGTATTCTATGCGTTCCTAGTTAATATATCCTTTAAGAAACGTGCAGCTTAGAAGAAGGTTAAGAAGTTAATAACTTAGAGTACTAGCTTGCCGCTAAGGTATATAACGTTAATAATAATATAGAAGTTAAAGTTATAGTTATCTTTAAGGCTGAACTTAAATCGGCCAGGGGACTTCTGGTTTATTTAGTAGTAATAGTAGTACTTTATAAGATGCTTAATCGCCTTAACCTTAACTTTATAGCCTGCTCGCTAAAGGACCCTAAGCAGTTAGTAAATAGATAGGTAGCTAAAGTAACGGTATAGTTGACGTAACTTTAACTTAGTTAAGTGGCTCTAAGCAACACTTTTTTCTAGTTAATAAAGGAGCAACCAGGGGTAACCCTACTTGCGTATAATAGGCACCTAATTATCTCCCTAAACGAGTATATTCTTAAGGTTATTAAGCTTAATGCCTAATTTATCTATATCTCTAATGCAAAATAAAAACGGGGTATTTGTGGGAATAATATGGAAAGTAATATACCCTAAGGGGGTTTGGACCCTAATTATGCTAAAAGAGATTATAGTACCCTTGCTAAAATGAATCGTGTGTTGGCCTGCCGTTAAATAGTTAATCTAAATAGAGCTATTAAGCTGCTAAAGGGCTTAAACTTAAGGTTCTCCTACTATAGATACTCCTGCGGCTCTAGTATTTAGTATAATACTATAGAAGACGTTCGCTAAGTATCTATTATTAAAGGAGAACGCGGAACTCTTCCTTGGCTTATTAAAGATATTTAACTTTATAGTAAAATGGAGCGTAAATTAGTTATTAAGAATAGTAACGGTTTATATGCCATCTACCTTACTATACTTAGTAAAGTATTGGTTGGGTAAGTACTCCTTAATTTCCATATCTATAAGGAGCTATTTAGCCTTATTAACCTTACCCTTAAGATCTTTTACGCCTTTATATTAAACTAGGAAGCTTTAAAAGTAGGCTATAGTAACCTTATAATTTCTAACATTTCTTATACTCTGGCAAAACTTGTTATATGCCTCCTTTTACTTATTAAGAGAATGCCTAGTTAACTAGTAATTTGGTTTCTTATAAACGTAGTACTTCTTTTAGTAATTACTTTAAAATAAACCTCTATAAGGACCTCCACCTTTACCTTATAGTCATTAATTATACCCTTTACTATATTACCTACCCTAGCCACTATATGTTTAATTAGTCCAGTTATAATTATATTAGTTAGGCGGGTTAATTAAAGTAGGTTAAAGTTAGGCGTTAAATTGCTATACTTTTTAAGAGCGTAGAGCGGTGCTAATAGAAGATCTTAATTAAGTATATACTCCTTCGTAAGTATTTATAGGATTAAAGAGAGTAAGGTTATATTCTTTAATACCTTAACATACGTTAATAACTTAATTACGTAGGCTAAAGTCCTCTTAATATAATTTGGATAAACTATACTAAATTATCTAAAGTTAATTAAAGAGCTTTTAAAGATAATTAAGCCGAGGGATACCTGGGTTTATAGCAATAATCTTTAAAAAGATAGTCTCTTTCTATTCTAATATATACTGCTACTTATTCTCTTCTATTTTAAAGTAGTATCTTAACTTATATATTATGCGGTTAAAATTATATCCTTTTCCTGCTAAACAATTATAATAGAAGGTACTAGCTCGGCCCTTAAGCATAATAGAATAGGCGTTGTAGTATTAATTAGACTCTATTTCTACCTTTTAGTAATAGTTATAGAAGATACATAGTTTTAAATTAAGAACATTATATAATTCCCTACTAAACTTCTTCTCCTAATCCAAATAGAGCTTCGCAAGCTCTATAAGTAATTTTAAACTGCCTCTAATTTAAGATTAAGATAGAGGAGGTAGGGGTTATATTATAGGCTATAGTGGGGACGTAGGTCTAGTTGGTGGAGTCTAAAGGTTATTAAATCGCGAAGTAATAGGATCCTGTGCTTGCTTTTATTGGGATATAGTATCTAATATTAAGGTTATAGGTTAAATTAGATATAGAGGAGTTAAAGGCGGAGGTAGGTTTGTCTTTAAAGGTGTATTACTTAGGTTCTATCGTGAGTTAAGCTTCCTTATAGTGCGTAGTTAGTGCTTAATCTCTTATAGAGTCTATTTATACTCTTCTTTTACGTTAATAACCTGCTCCTAAATGTTATCTCTAATAATACCCCTGTCCTTAGGGATAAATACTCTATTCTCCTAAAGGAAGTTACGGAAGTCCTATATAATATCCTTATTTACGGGGGCCTATGTTTCCTTTGTCTATCTAATAAAGTCCTCCTTTATACATTCCTATAGCGCGGTATCGTTATATTTACTATCCTTATAATATACTATACAGTGTAATAAAAATCTATTTAAGTCTTGTTTATTAACGTTTGCAAGGTTAATTATAGCTTTATTCTATATCTTTAGGTTAATATCTTCCTTATACTTCTTTAGGTAGGTTAACGCTATAGTAGGTATAGAATTAACGGGGTGTCGTATATTAAAGGTAGGTAGGATTTTCGGTTTTATAGGATCTCATAGGTTTGCTGTTAAGAGGTAGGCAATTTAAGATGTTGTTTAACGCGTTTTGGACGTTAACTTAGGACCCTAGGTTTAGTAACACTTCTAACCTAAAGTACTTAACCAAATCTTCGTAAACGCGGTTATTCTATATAATAGACGCAACTTAGTATCTCCTAGTACTTAGTAATACTTCTATTACTAATTTTTCGCAAGTTTAAGGTAGTATAGTATCGCCGGGATCTATTCTATATAAGCGCATATGGCACCCCTATATAAGACTGTCTCTTCTATTTAAAAACCTAGCTGCTCTATAGTTAACTATATATTTAACCACTAATTAGTATTAGTTATACAGAGTGACTTACTAATAACGACTACTTAAGTAGGTTATAGTAATATTGGTTAATAAAGCTTTTTTATTAGAATGAGGGAGGGCGAGGAGCTTAAGACTCCTCGCCACGCTAGTGCCGCGGCGTCACGTGATGACCGCTTGCCTTATTCCCGACAGTCTTACTATATATTAATATATTAGAGTCGTTAATAAATCTAAATACTATAGTAGTTCCCCCTTATAGCTCTAGTAGGAGTATATAGGCAAAAAAGAGGAATAGGATTGGTAATAGCGCTAAGCCTTAGGGTATACCGGTGTTTATTTATATTATTTATACTATATATCCTCCAATTAAGAGCCTTATTATTTAATCCTTAAGGAAGGACTTTATAAACTATACTATCTAGTAGGGTATAGCTTAGGCCTTTATATTATAGATTATTCTTTTATAAAAGACTTAGTTAAAGGCCCCGGAAATGTTAAGGCTAAGTAATAAGGCTATTAGGTTTAGGTTACTTCTCCATACTATATATACCTGTTAAGTTAGTAGCTCCAATACTATCTATATTAAGTGCCCCAGCCTTACTCCTATTTAACTAGCCGGTAGCATACCTATCTCCTTTATAATTTTAAATAGTTAGCTAGCTACTATTCTCTTAAGTAGCTTCCTAATAGTATTAAGCAGTGCGATTAGCTAGTAGGCCTTTACCGTAGTATAAGATAGCTTCTATAGTTTCTGGAGGACTACTATAATAGAGTCTTTAAATAGTTTTAAGTAATGTCCAATTGCTATATAGCTACTAAAGAGTTTAGCTAGTACTAGGGCTAGCTACTCTCTATACGTCTTAAGGAATTAATTAGTAATCTTTTTTAGACCTAGGGCCTTATTAGGGGTAAGCCCCTTTAAGGCCGTAATAATATCCTCCTCTTTAACTACTTCCTTTACTATTTATGGCTCTAGGTATATAAACCCTAATATATTACTAAGGTCCGCCTCTACCGGCAATAGGAAAAACTACTCTATAAGGATAGTGGCCTTCTCCTTATTATTATAGTATAGGGTCTCCTCTCCTAATCTACTAATAGAAGGAAACTATAGTAGGGCCTTCGGCTTCCCGTCTGCTGTATACGCCTATTTTGCCATCCTCTATATCCTTTTAGGGTTATTTATTAACTTTTTAACGGTCCTCCTCTATAGCTTATTAGCCTCTTATTAGATTACCCTTTTCTTCTTATTCTATATAACTTTATAGTTAATTTAGTTAGGTACTAACTAAGAAACCTTCTATACCCGAAAGGCCTATTAGGTTTTCTTTACTACTTCTATATATTCCTCTAACTATACTTTAGAGGCTTACGGCAAGGGCCACGCATTAGGTACTATTTTTGCTATAATATTCTTAATCGCCTAGTATATAGCCTCCGCTAGCGTATTTAGTTTATCTTTTATATCGCACGGGAGTCTATATAGGGGCTAAAGTTAGCCCTCTAGCTCGCTCTACACTGCCTTCTAATTAGCCTTCTTTATAGCGGTCTCCTAGGTAAAGGGGGCCCCTTTAGTATCTTTACGTCCACCTCCGTAGTAATAGGAAAGTAGTTAGACCCTATATGCTAGCGGTCTTGTCTTTAACTCTATAGCAGCCTATTAGTAATTTAGGAGGAGGTAAACACTAGGTCTAGCGTGCTTCTTAATATACCTTTTACCTACGTCTTTATACCCGCCTTAGTAGCTAGGCTTAGGCTAGCTACCTCTATAGCGCGGATAAGGTTATCCGCCGCGTTATCCGCGTATATTACTATTATACCCCCCTAAAAGGGGTGGTATAGATTAAAATTACCTAACAGTATATATTCTCCTTCGGCCCTTAACAGCTCCGGTAGCATATGGATACTACTATTTATCTATTAGGGGTTATAAATATTATAAATTTAGATAGTCCTCTTATAGCCCTCTAGCTTAATTATATATATATCCGCTAAGTAGTATATAGGCGCCCACTTGTTTATGTTAATAGTCTTATTTATATAAAAGTAGACCCTTATATTGCCTACTCCCGCGTATACTAGGTAGTAGGATTTTATAGTATATATTATATTTCCTTAATCCCTCCGCCACGGCTCCTAGATGGCTAATATATCTAGCTAGGGGTCCGCCTACTCCACCTCCTATAGAAAGTAGAGTAGTACGCCGTTCCTACTATTATTAGTATTATACTATATAATTATAAGTGTTTTCCAGTGTCCTAATATAAGAGATCTATACTAGCCTCTAAGTTAGCTAAGTTAGTGCCCTTTAGCGTCCGTTTACTTCCTTATAACGCAGTTTTAGAGCCTTTAGATACCTTTCTCCGGATTTAGGTTTCTGCTTCCACCTCTATATTAAACTCTATATTTAGTAGGGGCTCCTAAGTTGCTAGGATTTAAATTAGGGCGTGTATACTACTATATAGTGCTATTTAGAGTATTAATTAGAGGGTCCTCTAGCCTATTTCCTTCCTAGAATAATTAAAAGTCTGCGGCCGGCTAACCTTTTAGGGGGCTTCCTCTGCCTATATAGAGCTCTCTTACGTAACTATCTCCTTTAGCTTCCTTTTCTTAGCTTATTATAAGGCCTCCTTAGTAGTAATCTTATACTATAATTATAATTGCTGTCCACTTATAGGTGCCTTATAGGTGCCTGCGTAATATATTAGCGTATAGGCCCTAATTACTGCAGCCTTCTCCTACTATATCCGCTTAACACTATACGCCCTATTCTATGCCTTATAGTCTACTTTATAGTTAATACACTTTTTAGGTAAATCTCCTATACATTTACTAGTATTATATTACCTAGCGCAGCGTCTATATCTAGCTTCTCTCCTATAACTCTTAGCTATATAGTTAAAGCCTTAGCATTTAAAGCACTATATTACTAGGAATGTTGTCTTATACCTTATAACTAGGTAGTAGTCTCCTCCTAGAAAGAGGCCCCAATTAAATAGTATATTTACTACCTCTTTTAACTATATACCCATAATAAGTAACAATTTAACCTTTTATCCCGTTCGGACTCTTCCTAGCCTTTTCTACGCTAGCCTTTCTACTATAAGTCCCGCTATAGTATAGTTCTGCTTTATTATATCTTCTATTATCTACTTAGCCTCTAGGCCTTAGATAGCGAGGCTTGTAGGTACTATATAAACCTCTACTAGTACTAGCGGAATAGCTAGTATAGCAGAGCGTTTAAGGACCTTCGTTTATTCTGTTTCTTATAGCAACCTATCTTTTACATCTTTATCTATAACATATGCCCTAACATTACCACTTTATAACTTCTTTACGGCTTATATCCTATAGGTGTCTAGGGGTCCTACGGCCTAGAGTTTATATACTAGGGCTTAGCTATTCTACTTTAAGGTTTCCTTATAGTCGGCGGCGTCGCCTATACGGATTATAATCTTATATACTTCTATAGGTTTATAGGTAACTTATCTTATAGCTTAGGGCATTATAAGTATGGTGGCAGCGACGTATACGTACGATAGCGGGCCTATAGATATTGGTCCGCTCTTTATAGCCATCATTACAGCCTTTCTAAGGGCGCCAATATCTGTCCGGATTGCCTTTATATCCTAGGCATATTGCTCCTAGGTTTCTTAGGTCCTAATAAGCTCCGCTAATATAGCAAAGGCTATCTAGAGGGTTATAATTACGGTAGTAAGAAAGAAGAGCATAATAGAGCGCTCCTTATCTGCATTAAGAGATCGTTTCTATAGTACCTGCTGGGTTTATTTTACAGTTTATATAGTCTATAAAACGCGTTCTTAAAAGGCGCGCTGTTTAATTAGGGTGGTTAGGGAGGTTAGGGTTAGGGGTTTATTTATTTATTATAATCCGGTTTTAGGGGCTGTATATTAGAAAACACCATATATACCTCCACTAACGCCGAATTAGGGTGTGTGGTTTTGATAGGAAGGGTTTCTGTAGTCCTCTGGAGCTCGTGGGAGCTCTGTTGGGCTTGTTTCGCAGGTTTCTTTGGCGGGCGATTGCATTGTGTCGTGTAATAATTTATTTTTATTTTTTATTTTTATTTTTATTTTTTTAATATAAAGTTATATTATTTTTAAAGCTAAATATTTTTGCTTTATTTTATTTTATTTTATCAAAATTTAAGTTATAATTAAGCTATAATTAAATTTTTATAATTATAAAATATATAGAGAGAGTTATTAAAAAGAGCTAAAGTTAGTAAGTTTTGGTGAAATTTACGCTTTAACCAATGACTTTTTGTAAATAATTGTACACCTTCTACTAAATAGGCTTAGATCCTTCCTCTTTACGTTAGAGCGTTACGTATGTATATACGCAACTATCGCGCGCCTGCGTGGTCGTTGCTGGATCGCTAACATGAACGTAATGCAGGATGAGCAGGACGACGATGCTGCCCAATTCGCCGGCCGCCGCGGAGACGCCGTGGCAGAAGCAGCGGTATGTCGTGGGGAAGATTTCGGCGGGGATCATGAAGGTGAGGGTGTTCGCGCCTAAGATACATTATTTGATGGTCAGAAGGCTGAGTTTGCTTGAAAAGAATAGTACCTACCGAAATTGAACGCAAAGTGGCAAACTGCGACGAAGAAGACGGTAACGGCATGGTTGGTAGTGTGGAAAACAGCGTAGAACGTCCCTCCGCTGACGATGAATAGAACGGCGAGGGCCAGGAAAGAGGTCGTCAGCCATTGCCGTCGGGGTAGATAGTCGACGGCGAAGATGAATAGCAGGCTGCCCATGACCGAGGCGATGGATACCGTTAGCATGCTCTTTATCGCGTTCTCGTACAGCACGTCGTATATTGTCACATCCCTACCCTTATTCTCCCAAATGGTAGCATTGAGTGTCGGGTCCGTATTCCAACTCGGGACCACGGGAGGGTTGCCGCCCTGCTTGTTCGCATCCCAGGTCGCCCATATTTTGGACAGCGTGCGGTAATTCCCCATTCCGAGGCCATAAAAGGAGAAATCCAAAACGAACCATGTTATGCTTGTTCCTGTAAGATATACCCAATTGCTTTGTTCGATAAAAAATCGCCTGAGGTCCTTGGAGGAAAACTGGACAGGATTTGGAGGAGGCTGCAGGGCAGCGTGTCCATTAATTAGTTGCATTTGGATTGGCGGATTTGCTTAGCTGCCATAGACTCTTCTAGTGCTTCGAAGCGCTCGGGGGAGATCCTTCTTAACCTCGAGGTCGTAGAGGCCGGGATCTGAAATCAACAAGCGGAAAAGGATGGCAATGAGGGCAGGCGCTGCTCCCACTCCGGTTACTATCCGCCAGATGGAATCAACGGTCGATGTGCATCTGGCAAAAGCTGCGGCATCAGCCGTCTTAGAGCAATTCTCTTGGATATGGTCTCTTTTATCGAGTCCAATGAGGACACAGAAGCCGACGAGATATGCAAACAGCTGGCCGACCGGCTGCATAAGGAACACGGCGGCGATCATCCTCCCTCGTGCATTCGTTGATGACTATCTGGATGCGCAAGTCAACTCCAACTCCCGCGAGAGCAAGCTTGCGAAGCAGCAACTTACTCGGCTGTAATTACAGCACTGAGAGGGCATCCCGCTCCAATGCCTACCCCCATTACAAAACGCCATACTGAGAGCCATCCCAGTATGCTCATGTTATTTAGATGGCCTGTTGAGACGGAAGCGACGCCAATGGTGGAGAAGATAACGATGGCGAGCTCGATGCCATATAGCCTGGTCCGCCCGAAGCGATCACCAAGCCAGCCGAAGAATACTTGGCCGACCATGGACCCTGCTAATGTCATGGAGTTGACGAGCAGTTCTCTCCATGTTGACGTCTCGTCGGGCCAATAGACGAAGGCGAGAGAGGGAAGGATGACGTTAGTCGCAGATCTGAGACGGGATTAGCGGGGCTGACAATTTTAACCAATGCTCATGCGCAGCTAGCTCTACAGACAAGTTGTATGAGTCGGTGAAGAAGCCAGACGCAGCAACAGCCCAAATACGGAGGTTGAAGGAATTTAGGTCGATTTCGTCGCGAAGACGTGCGCGATCCTTTCGAGACCAGAGTCAGCGTGAACGGGAATTGGGAAAAGTTGAATGGGAGAAGACAGAAGTGCCTAAGTGGTCAGCTCACCCTGTCCTCCTGATCCGTCAAGACTTCCGCATTCGGACCCCGGAATCCTTGATGATGGATATGTGAGGGGTCACGAGGAAGCTCACTTGGGCTTAGCGCCGAGCTTACTTAAGCGGGACACTTTTAACTTCTTCACTTATTCTGAGCCCTCCATCGACCGCTTTCAGATCAACCAAAGCCTATGCCCCGCACTAGCTCTCACACCACAATGCCCCGCGGTGTCAAGCGCGCACATGATGGCCGCTTTATATATGTTGGGTTTGATCCCGCAAATATTAAGCCGGACGAGGTTGCCACTCTGGATACGATTGAGACCATTGTGGAAAACATGCAGATGCGCGATCCGACCCTTGCCGGGAACCTCGCCTCTATTCAGCGGTTCCTCGTTGAACTTCGAGTCGCCTACCGTAACCGAGGCTCGATTCCTAGCTCTTCCATCCCTGCCACCAGCTTCGAATCCGACGACAAAGCTGCGAACGCTGTGGAGGTAATCTATGATGAGGAGAGCCAGGAACACCGGTGGTATCTAAGGGAGAGTGATCATCTAAGTGATGGTGTACTATCGCCATGGGCAGGTGAGGTCTTATAAGCAAACCGTGCTCTTAAGTATACTAATAATTTAGATCAATGCATCCAGCGCATTAAGTCGTCTAAATACTTTAAATCAAGTAAATCTGAATCGTTGTGCCGAACAATAGTCGATATAATATTTTGTGATCGACTTAATATCCTTGATGACCGTAAATCCGAGCTGCATTTAAACTGGGTTCCTGAGGTAACGCTCTCCACGCAAAGCAAGCGGCTCCAAAAAACCATATCTGGGAGGGCTGATTGGGTTCTCGGGCATGGAGATCCAAAGTCTACTCTAGACTCTAGCTTGATTGTTCTGTGCGTATTCTACCGTTTGGATTTAATACAAACTAATTTCATCTAGGGAGGCGAAAAGGAAAGGCGCAGCTGATCTTGCACTGCCTCAACTTATTATCTACCTTGCCGCAGTGCAGGACGCTCGCAAGTGCTGCAATAAGATGAACTCATCTGTCTTTGGTCTCTTAACCGACTCCACCAATTTTCGATTCGTCTATCTCAACTCGTCACGCAAGCTTTTTGTATCCAAACCACATGAGTGGATGGAGGAAAAGGTTAGGATTGTCCAGTGGATTGACAAAATACTTGAAGATTCAATCCAGGCTTCTCCTCACACCACGCCCTGCAAAAAGTTCAATAAGACCATCGGTGCCTACCAGACATACCTCAAGCAGCAGTACCAGTTTGGAAGCGCGGCTAAGGACTTCGACCCCGTTGAAGGCGAGAACAATAGGGGTCACGAGATAATCTACAGAGAGGGATACGTGGTCGCCAGATATGCTGAGGAGATTGCGGACTCTGAAGATGAGGAGGATGGGTACTCCGAGGTCGAGGAGGTTGGGTACTCCGAGGTCGAGGAGGTTGGGTACTCCGAAGTCGAGGAGGCTGTGTACTCCGAGGTCGAGGAGGTTGGCCACTCTGATATTTGAAGAAGTTATGCAAGCAATTCGGGACTACATTAAGGAACGAGACTGATCGGGGCATCACTTGAGGAAATGGAATGAATTAAACCAGTTGTAACGAGGTAATATTGTATATATTTAAACTACCATAAGTCTTGGTATAGTATTAAAGTCGCGATTAATTATCTATGACAATATATTTAATAGAATCGTCAATAGACTGGTGCGCGTTAGCGACTTTGCCGTTTCGTAAGTCGAGAGAGCTTGTCTGGCGAAAAGTGGACGATGGAGACGGTCAGCTCTGAGGCAGTCATTCAGGACGCTAAAGAGCGGCTTGCCGAGGGCGATGTGTTCGCCGCGTACAAGCCGATCGAGACCGAGTTCGTTACTGGTGTTTACGGTGGTTATTTGGAGGCGGACGGTCCGTTGGATAACTAGTTGCTTGGATTGCCGCCGAGGACGCTTGACGAGGTTGTTAAGGAAAGCTTAGAGTCTTCCAACCAGTAATCACTTCCTTTATAACCTGAGCCAACCTGGTTACTTGATGCTTAGTGGAAATAGTTAAGCTGTCTGGCTCCGTTTTCGGCAGCGACTAGACGTAAAGGCAAATATTTAAAACAAAGTGATAAGAAAGTAGACATAGCTCCTGAAATGAAGAACTTGTTGATTTGAGGATTGAGCACCTAGGAAGTACATAGGAAGGATGAATGCCGATACCAGTAATCTCAATGACACCCTCAAGATGAGCGGACAGAGTTGCTTTACTCCATCTTCCATCCCTCTTAAGACCAGGGCCAAAGCCCACCCTTTCAATGCCCCGTATTCCTTCTGTCCTTTAACCCCATGAAGGCAGCGCCAATGCTATTATCTCGACAAGAAAGTGAGCCATCCCATCCATCAAGCTGGAAACAAACACATGAAGCACACGGGGCCCACCATTCCAGCCCCGATTATGGTATACATACGTAAAAATGACCATCGAATCTTCGCGAAGGAATAAATTAAAAGCCGTTGCACATCGTGAAAGCCCCAATCTACCGTCTCGTTTTCCGGTTTGAATCGCCTTTTCGCCCCCTTAATATCTTTCACCCGCACACGCGTACGCCTTACCGTAATGTTGCAAAAGCGTAAGTACGTTTGTTACTCGTACAATCCCAAGACAGGTACCTCAGCGCCCGGATCCACCCCAGACGGCGCTCAACCAGCCGCCCTTCTCTCGTGCGGCCATTCCTGCCCAATCTTCCCAGCTATTCCCAGCGACGAAGGCGGCTACGTCGTCGCCTCCGAAGCGTGTTTCTAGGCTGTTGAGCCACATTTCTTTAGTTGCAGGCGACCAAGCTGCCGTTGTGGTCGGTTGCTGGGGTGGGTGTTGTGGCTGGAGCTGCTGTTGTAGCGATAGCGAAGCTTGGCGTGCTTGGTCGGTTGAGCCTGGGAATGCTTGGGCCAGTCCCGGATTAGTGGGCGGGGATCCGTATTGATGCTGCCCGGGCGTACCCTGATTGAAGCCTCCCTGCTCGTGTTGCGCCATCGCGGAAGACTGGGTCGGGGAAAGGAGCTGGTGCTTCTGCGGGCTCTGCCCCCTAACCTGGAAATAGTTTGCATGAGGATGAACTCCTAGAGTTTGCATTGTGCCGTTAGACAGGATCGGCGTACCATTGCCGCTCTCAGCTCGTTGGCTAGCCGCTGCGGCAACCGAATTGATGGCATTCCAACGTTCTTGCCGCACCGACGCGCTGTCGGGTGTTCCCTCTGTGATGTCCATTCCTTCACTCATGACAGCTGCACTGCCAGCGTCACTGCCTTCATCAAGTCCCTGGCCAAGTCGTGAAGCAGCCGTGTCAGCATCAGCATCGGGCATATCGAGATCTTCGGCTTCCAGACTACCGAATTCCTTCAGAATCTTCTCCAGCAGCTTATACTCCTCCAGTCCACCACCAGCTCCACCTTCTCTTAGACTCAAATGCCGATACGACTCGGGCGAATTACCACTCTCCGAAGAAGCCTCGAGCGAGCGTGTATTACGGTAGAAGTCTTTCTTCATACGGATAAAATAAAGGTGCACTCGTCGGATTGTTTTAAACCAACCGTCGGCCATCTGAAGGCGCTTGCGCATCTGACCGACAATCTCGAGAGCTTTGCGTGCTGCATCAACACCACTGCGGTCTGCAGACGGGGCGTGGGATCCATTGGAGTGAGACTGCCTTTTGCACATGTAGCCATCCGGGTCCATCCACGGGAAATTAATAGCATAAACGCCTGATGCACGTTAGTGCTGTCTGAGAAGAGTACTAGAAAGCCAATAATTTCGGGAGTACATACCGACAAAAGCAACGGTATAAGTAGCAAACCCCACGATGGGCGTTTCCACGAGGACTTGCCATTCCTCACAAGTTCGGAGAAGGTCAATGAGGTCACCCGCAGCTTTGAAACACTCCCGGGCACTTTCGTCCCAGAAGCCAGGGGGTATCTGATATTCATCCGATGGAAATAACGGAGGGTCAAGAGGACCCTGTGGTTTTGAGCACCGCAGTGGAATAAACGGGACATACTCCCGATGAAGCATGATACTACAAAGAAGGTGAACAGTATGCATCAAGGTGTAGGGAGTTGAGGTTCTGGATGTAATATGCGCCGAGGTGTTTGCAGCTGTGAGTGTCAGATCGCGAGGAAGCGACTCCTTGAATGCGCTAAGCTGTCGCCGTAAAGCGAAGAAAGTTGATCCCCGGTCCCACGGAGGGTATTGTTCTCGCCTGAACATCTCTTAGCTCTAATTGGGTCGACATTGAGCGTTCGTTTTAACATACCTTCGTCCTCCTGCACAGGACCACTTGACAATGCTCCCGTAGAGGTCTAATGCCTTGATGAAGCGCGTGAGAACACCCTCGTCAGCACCAATTTCCCATCGTCCATTTTTTTCGTCGTTTCTCATTCTTTCATCACTATGATTGGCATAAGAACCGCCTGCGCGATCTCCATTCTCGTGACTCCGCTCTCGATCCCCACTTCTTGTCCCAAGCATGACCGAAGCTTGCCGTTGGCTCTGCACCTCCGCTCTGCCTGCTACTTCATCGAGTTCCTCTCCCAACATGAGAGTCCTGACCTTTTCTCCAAAGAGAAATGCTCTCTCACTACTCGGGAGCTGTATCCTCAGATCTTTGACATTGAGCATGGAAGGTCTGTATTTTCCGCTGCTGAGATATCTGTCCATGATGAAGCAGCTCCAAAACGTGCGGCGCCGAATTTCTTGCTCGATAAACGCGTCTCCCTTATCAAGCATCGAGCGCGGCCCGCGACGGTCTGGATTGATGCCGAGATGATGAGCTTCTGTGTTCAAGGCGAGTGATCGAGCCAAAGGCATATCGTCTAGCTCTTGCTCGAATTGAAGCCCAAGAACCTGGGCAGATCTGACTGCTACACCGATAGAAATCCAAGCCTTTGCGCCCTGACACATTCCCCATTCGTGCAGGCCAAGCATGAGAAGAGCCTGGGTACGTTCTAGATTAGGAACTCCAAGCCCGTCACCAAATTGACCCGCGAGTCGTGATTTTGCGGCAGCAGCATAGTACTCGGATGCGACTAGTGGATTACTTTGACGGGAAGAAGTTGCGGGGGAATGATGCGCAACCAATGCCGGGTGGTATCGAGCTGTTAGAGCTAGAAATGCTAGAAGCAGTACTGGAGATGCTGGAGGAAGAATTGAGGATGGAGATTGGCCCGTCGTTGTTGAATCCATTGGCAGTGATTGTAAAGCAGATTGGCGGAGTGGTTTGAGAAATGTAGGAGGATGTAAAAAAGGTAAGTCTGTTGAAAAATGCTGTTGGAATATTTCAAACTGCGAATCGTTAGTTGAAGCGCGAGGAATCAATCTGTGTTAAAATCACCAATTCAGTCCAAATCTTCGGAGTCAATAGTGTAGGATCTAAAGCATCGACCAGCGGCCGTGGGCTTTCTTTGGCTGATAATGTATGGTTTGACGTAGGGGCTATGGTTTTCTTTGGACGAGGGCGCCGAGGTGTCTATTCTCGTCAGTAAATGTACCAAACGCGAACATACGAACACAGCTTGATGAAATTGGACGAATTTGTTATTCTCTAATAATGACGCGCTGGTGTGAACTACAAATGCATGAATATCAAAGGTTAAACCCCGCGGTGACAAACAGGCGTGAAAGGGCCAGATTTGATGAAAAGCCTTGGTAAAATCTGCCATAATACCAGTCTCTTCAAAGCAAATGCGTGTCGGACATGTGTATTTGAAAGGTCGCGTGTGACTTACCTCCCCATGTGGTGGTCCATCTGTAGTTGGCTGACCAGACAGCATGCTCTCCCTCTTCGCAACGCCACCACTTCCCCCGGTCGCTGGTGGTGGATAGGTACATTCCCTCCCAGAGGTTTCGCATGCTCTACAAGTAGTGTTTACGCCGTTGTTGATGCACTTGACCTTGCTGCGCCGACAACGCGCGCAAGCGATGGAGGACCTCATCCGAGGCTGCTCCTGGCGCCGCGCGCCGGGCTCTGATTGACGGACCTCAATATGCGAGGCTGCAAGAGGTCTCGGGGCGGTGATTGGGGTGGACTGCGAGGATGACGAGAGGCTTTGGGAATTCAAGGCGGGCAAACGCGCAAGATACGGGTCTTCAGATGCGGTCGCAGCACTGGGAGATGGTTCGGACGATTGCGCGGACGGGATAGGAGCGGACGGATTAATCTTGGCGGTGTTCCGCGCCTGGAGACGGGGCGTTTTGTCTGGGCTGGGAAGAATCTCACGCTCAACGAGCGTCTCGTGTTGCTGCTTTGCGCGAGGCGAGTGAAACTTTCCGGTGGCTGAAGGGTAACAGGGCTACGGCCAATTGGGTGGCATGGGCAGTGGAAGCTAGGCGGCGAGGTTGGCACAGGGCTGAAATAGCCGTTATACTGCTCGGGACTGGGAAGCTGCTGGTGTGGTGGTCAACCGGAAGGAGCTGTTGGATGGCGACTCTTGGATGGCAACAATGGGAGAGAGCTTCGGCTTGGGCACGGAAAAGTAATGCAGCCGCGTCGCGCAGGCGGTGTCCTTTGTAATAAATTGCTACCGGGTCTGGCGGCGGCCGAAGAGTCTCGCGCTGATCTGAGGCCGTTACATCCGATTACTATAACACGGGACGCTGCTCCCGCCCTGCCTGCCCTATCAGATGATCGGATCTTTCCATGATTTGCATCAGCTCCAGCCGTCCTAGAAAGAAACAATCCGCGACATGCCCAACACCCAAGTATATTTAACCCACCTGCTGTCCCACCTGCCACCTGCCCACCTGCCCATTTGCGCCCTGTCCGTTTGACCTTACGGGCAGCCGCTGGGCCGCCGAGACATGTTGTGGTCCTGTGTCGCCGAGGAAGGACCGCCAAGATTTGAAATTTTCGTCCGTTTGAAGGGTGGACGGCGTACGGGCCGATACATGATATCCGCTGCGTCAGTGCTTCGGTCTCCACATGCCTCCGTCGTGTATACGATCGTGACGACGCACGAGTCCGGGGCACGGACTGCATTAGAAGAACAAATCACCAGATGAACTGACTTCCAGAAGCCACCTTCATCCCATGGCAGCCAGGGTTGGACCCTGTCAAGCCGAGGAAGCGCGGCAACTCCGAGTTGTCGCAGTTGGGTCAACCCGACCTTGAAAAGGGCCGCCTGCCCTCATGAGCTGCCGAATTTCGCCAGCACCATTGAAACGAAGCTGCCCAACTCGCTCCCCCTTCCTTATCCATCCAGTTTCACAGCCGTTTGAGTTTTCTGCAACGCAAGTATTCGATATGATCCACCCCAGAACCAGCCCAAGTATCCCTGACAAGGGCCCATGCTTCGTCTACAAGGCATCCCGCTCGCTTTGGCCAAGCCGCGGCGCCACATTTAGCCTAGACCTCGTAAGCTGCATCTCGCTCTCTTCGCCGACGCGGGCATGGGCCGAAATCCTTCCACTCTCCGGCTTGATAGCTCCGCGGAAAGAGCTTCAGCTTTGTCGATACTCGTACCGAGAACCCTCGGCGTTTCGGGATGGCTCAAAGGAGATTTATAGACCCCAATCCAGCATCTCGCGTGTCATCCGCCCCGTTCATGTGAGACTTATTGGCCCATGCAATGCAAATTGCCTTGGGAAGCGACTTCAGTCCATGCCGACGGGAATAACAGAAGGGTCCTCGCTAGCAAGCAGATCCCACACAAGACATGCTAACTTTAGGTGGAACTCAGCCGCGTGCTCTGATCATACTTTTTTTTGATTTTGGTGATAGGGAGCATGCTGGAAAAAAAGTCTGAAGCCAGGATAGCTTATGAATTTTAGGCTTCGTCGAGTATTAAATCGACAGTAAGATCTCTTGGTTCTAGTCCATTAAAACTTATCTCAATCTCGCGAGCGAAAAGCCCAAAATAGACGAAAGTTTGACATCTGGGGAAGCCTGGAAGGGTTTGTATTCCGGGGTTGCAATTTGATGGTTCGACCGTTGTTGTGGTTGCGATTGTCATCTACTTGTAACCAATAATTCGACGCGGAGATGTGTGAAGCTGGAACCCAGCATCCTTGAACAGGTCGAAATTAGGGGCGGAAGCCGCGTCATGTTGATTTCATGATCTCCTGTTCACATATCCAGTGAAATGGTTGAACCGAGCTCTCGTGGAGAGAAGAATTTTGCTTGCATGCTGCAGGAAGTATGTACTTGGTAATCAAGCCACGCTGATCTCCGCCGGAGCGCAAGGATTTCGGCAATAAGCTAATAATATCCTGGAGGAACCCACGAGAGCTGGTGCATGCTGAACAAGTCGTGCCAGGTCAGATGTGCATGGCTAAGACGAGCCAGGAGGTTTTCGCTATCCGGGAAGCGGACATTGGAGCTCACGACGTGAGATTGTGCCTGAGATACATCGGATGGGTTACTTGCATGTCTAATCAATTTTTCTAAAGCAAGGTAGAAACCCCATTTAAAGAACCAAAACAAAGCGACTTATGAAAAAAAGAGGCTCTATGATAGCTGGAGTGTTGAAGAGAGAGATACGCCCACCAAAACCGACTTCGCGCATACCGGGCCATTTGAGCCCGACCTGGAAACTAAACCTGGAGCATCTTATCTCCTCGTAGTGAGCCCTGTGTGACTTCGAGGTAGACAGATGTCTCAAAACCCTGTTCACTGGCTCTGCTGTTCTAAAAGCCATCACTTTGAGGTCGGAGGTTTGGATAATTGAAGATGGAATAGTGCGCAAATTAGTGTCCTTTCTGTATTATCCCAAGACCCGAGAAATAATAGGCGAATATGTGTAAGTACATTTCTTATTCCACAGCCAAGTCTTTCGGTAAAGCAACGTCCTCACTCCCACATCTCAGAACTTCTGCGCGCAAAATCTCTTATCACTATATGATATACTCTGTATTGGATAGTCACGAGGAGTTTCCTAAAGGATTTGTTCTTCTATAGGCAACACCCACGGGTGCGCGCCATAGTTTAATGACTAGCCAAAGTGTGAAAGACCATCGAATTAAACATCTGGGCAATGAGTCTATCACCTACTTCTGCGACTCTACCAATTTACTAAAGGAGGATAGTTATATTTCGCTTCAGTAACTTCCGTCCGTATTTACGTTTTTGTTCCTTGAGTGATCGAAATCATCCTACTACGACCATTCGATCCCTGGGCTTTGCTTCGACCCATGCTTCTCTATGAATCTGCCCGACAGCTGCCCGACGGATGTGGTCTTTATAGCTTTCAGCCAATATCACATTTAATGTGCACCATTCTTTGTCCACATATTCCTCAACTTTCTCATCAAAAAGAGCTTCATCCGTAGTGTATCCTCCCTCGTTGAAGCGTGAAATGAGCGGACCATAGGCGCTGAGCGAGGAAGCACGAGAGACGGTTGATATCAAAAGCAACTGCAGCGCATCTCCTGAGCCATGCTGCAAATTCTCATCTCTAAGCCCATAGATGATCCCGCAGCGACGACCGTTCTTGGTGAACATCATGTGGACATCCTGACAGACCAGAACGTTGTATTCCTGGTTTTGTAAACGCCCCTCAAACTTCTCCAGCCGAAAGTTATTCATCGCTACAACTTGGGTATGGAATTGGAGTAAGTCTGCAAGTCCTGGACTAGAACTCGGCTGGTATTTGATGGCGATGCACGATTTGTACGACTCGCGAATAGGGATCTGAGGAATTCGTTGAACAAGATCGCCGTAATGTACATTTCCAACCCACCCAGCCCATGACCAGCTCGGAAATAGGGCATCAGGTTTGGTATCTCGTCGAGTAATCGCCTCTAACGGAGTCCACAGCAACGCCAGGTCGAGCATTGGTAGAGGAAGTCCAGCACCGAACTTCCACCCATAAAGCTTGTCTAGGGCGTCAATAATCCCTATGAAAGCGTTGATGGCATCCGACAGGTGCCCCATTTTCTTCTGCGAGTACTCGGCAACGAATAGCGCGTAGAATCTAAAGTCATCCGTATTGTCGTACTTGCCTCTACTACGTTGGTTGCGGGACCAGGCTTGAGCCTTTTCTAGAGTGAATAGAGAACCGGGCCAGGCAGCACTATCATCTCCGTATCGATCCTCACACCAAATGTTTATCTTGCATTAGAGGTATACCAGCTCATTAAAGAAGAATAGGCATCTCCGAGATAGGATTCTCTCCTGAAATGTCCAGGCACGGGTGTTGTACGTAAATTTCCCAAATCCTTCTGCGAGGCTAGTTCTTTCAACAAGCTGGAGTCCAGGGGCTACTTCGACACTTCGTTTATTTCGGACCGTGGGATGTATACCAGGTGAGCCTGAATTAGCGTCGCTTCCGGCAACTGCAACAATTGTAAGAACTGCCTTGCTGTAGATAGCAGCCATTTGAAGGATCTGCTCTTGCTTCCCTTCGTCGTCGTCCTGCACAATGCATAACGTGTCCACCCAGAGGTAAGTCTCTCTCAGTCCAGCAACCAGCGTCATTGCATCCTTGATCGTTTTAGTGATTGGTGCACCTGACAAGCCATTTTCTTGCTTCAGGCGTGCAAAATTGGCCTTCTCCGTTTTAAACTGCTCTACTCTTCCCCACACATAACTGAGCGCAAAATACCTACAGTCAAAATTTCCCTCCACAATACACTCCTTCTTCACATCAACGAGCAGAAGTTTCGCATTGTGGCGGTCCACAGTACCAATTTCCTGCGAGTTGCAAGTCGCTCCGTGTTCCTGCTCACAGATGGAGATCCAAGAACGGAGAAGAGACAAATCAGCCAAATGCCCCTGAATTACTCGAACATACCGCTCCGGCTCAGGTTCCACCTCTTCCATCTCTTTCACAACGCCGTCTTCGCGCATGAGAATCCCTTGGTCCATACTCAGCATAACCCAGTCCAGCTCTTTTGAGTGAACATCCTGGCTCTTTCCTTCTCTGACAGCGCGTGTGCGCGTTCGTAAGATATGCCTGCAAAGACAGCAGTATAGAATGGGTTTCTCCTTACCCTCACAGTCGGGGAAACCATCGTTAAGCCATCGCGGCCCGCCGATGCGCGGAAAGTCATCATCCAGGACTGCGCGCTTGCATGGAATGCAAAGCTCTGTTTCGTATGTCCCGTCCCGTAGCTGGCGGTATGCTTCTCGGGTGTAGACTGCTTTGCCAGCCATCGTGACCTTTCTGGACTTCCGTGAAGCTGTATGATACCACCACTCCTAATAACTAGAAAATGAGTAATTTGAATGTGTAAGTTAAGGGATGCATGAAATGTGGCTCCAGTACGCTGCAATATTATGCAGTTGCAGGACACTCATAGGACTTCTATTCAGAGACGAAAAGTACAGTCAAACATAACTTGAAAGGTTCAAATAACCGCTCGATTTACTCTCCGAATCCGATGGAGCGTGGATCAGTGGAGGCGGATACAAAGCGATGAAGTCTGGCTTTGAAGAGCAATAAAAGCAATGTGGGCATTCTTGTATGGTTTCACACGCTAACCTATTTAGGATATTATCGCGCGTACACTTGGCAATTCTTATTTGAGGCATCAATAATTGACTCTCTCTTCAAGAACAAATAACTCAAGAAGGAAAGGTGCCAGCACATAGGAAAAGAAGGAAGAGACTAGGACTTACCTTTGGACCTGACACCAGCTCCTCATCTCTATCCACATTACCAAGGCTTGCACAGACCTAATGCCGGCCCAGGATCGCCCTTCCAAGCCGGCCAGTAAACGGGGCGCGAGGCTTCGCAGCTGTCATACATGAAATATAAGAGAAGGGCATCTCCCACTCTTCAAAAGCCAAAGATTCTGCCTTTCGCACCTTGGTACGACTGGACAAATCTGACTCTGACAGCCAGCTCATCCTTGCCAACCACCGCGCTTTTCCACCTTGCTTTCGTTTGCTCCCCATCATTAGCCCATAATGAGCCACGATTGCGCCTCACAACTCCCTTAGGACATTTCATTGAAGGACAATCTTGGGCGAGTAAAAAAAGACAGGGACTGACCGAATGGTGACAATCCAGTCTGGCTTTGGTTTCAGCGAAAAACTTAGAGTCTATAACGTTACTGTGTGAGCCTCATTTTTAGCCTCCGGCTCCAGGGCTAGAAAATACACTAGCTGAAGCAACACCTAATGTTGACCTGCATCCTGCAACAATCGATGGTTTTCACACAGCCTATTTTCCATTGACATCGTCGTTCAGTGGCTGTGAACTAGGGTTTTCTACTTCCCCAGCTTGTCCATATAGTTTCGATTAAATGCCCCAAACATTCCGGGACATGAAATAATGCAAGTCAGGCTACATCAAAACTAAACGGGCAACATCTCTACTGCGGATGTAGCAAACCATGCCTATCTACAAGATGTGTATTCCACAGGCAGTGCAATGGCAACACAGTTAGGGCACAGTGGTGTTGCTTTGTTGGACACCGCATCCAGGCAAGTTGGACTATCTCATACCCAGTTCGGAGAGCCAGGCCAAGTGATAGCAACGCCAACGGCCCCTGGAGACTTTAGTTTCATTAGTGGATGTCGACGGTGGGAAGCCCTGCCAGCAGCCTTAGGGTAAGTGGATGTCTAAACATCGATCTGTGGTGCTTAAAACCAAGCCAAAGAGTAGATCTACTGAAGATTCGAACTCGATCCCAAACTCTGAAGAACTTACAAATCTTACAGGCCGCAAATGTAACTTTCCGGGCTGCCGTTCGGTAAGGACGTTCAAGTAGAATTACGAACCGCAACGCCATATGTAGATGCATGAGAGGGCGGAAACGTTCGACTGCCCCACCGTTAACTGCAAGCACCGCGGGCCGAAAGTTTTCTATCGGTCAGACAAACTAAAGGCTCATGTCAACGTTGCACACGACGAGCACACGATGTTCGCTTGTGTCGACCTGAATTGGACTTACTTATTACCGTCTTACTACTGTCTCAGTTACCTACCCTGACTCGGTCATCGATTCAGTCACCGACTCGGTCAACGATGTAGTCTACTACCCCTTCCTTATGTACACATAGACGCTCTAGAGCCACATTCAATAGGCAGAGTTCTCATTCCTGATCGTTCGTTCAACAGCTTGCCCTGTAGCGGGATACCTTTCAGCTCGTACTGCTATCTCATGCAATATGCTGGCGCTCCATATTCGCAACCATGATCATGGCGCATGCAAGCCATATTGCGGTCATTTCAAAGTCCTTGAGAAGTGCGACGAAAACTGACACTGCCCGGTTGGGGGATGTACCCGAAAGCAGGATCTAGTCTCTTTGTAAGAACATGTTATGCAACATGATGAGGAAGAACGAAATGTGTCCCGCATTGGAATTACCATTACAGGATTCGGTACTTCCACCGCCTTTGTTATCTGCCCTTTCTCCGAGGGCCGAATACGACTTCTACAGCTTATGGAATTTCAGGATCATATAATTGAATATATTTTCACTGACTCAAACTATTTTCGTGACTGGGGGGCTCAATTATCGCTATGAAGAGCTGATGACTCTCCTCCGTGGCAGGCATGGGAGGTTACTTTTAAAAATCTATATGGTGCACCTAAAATATAAACCGTCAAAATTCCTGATATGGACTAATCAGACTTGCTATTAAGCAACCAAGCCAAGCCGGAAAGCCTTAGCTTGCTGGCTTGAAACTTTCCGCACCTGAAGCTGGCTTGCTTGGCTTAATAGGTCGAAACAGTCGGCTTGCTTGGCTTGCTTAAAGGCTTGTTTGATTTTATACATATTTTAGAGTAATATACAAAATCAAGCCTCCAAGCCACCGATTTGGCCAAAAAGCTCCTCTGCAGCCCCAATTTATAGTCATTATAATATAAGATAGCATAGAGATCACGTAATAAGGAAGTTCGCGTGGCTAAGGGCGTCTATATAAGGCTTGGCATGGTGGTAATGAAGGTTTTAGTAGGAAGGCTTCAGTAGAAAGATCCTGTTAACTCCAACGGTTAGCCACTAGTTATACTAATCCCGGTGAACTTATTACCTCATCTACTAGATCCTTTAAAGCACATTCTTAAATAGCTGTGATTACACTATAAAGTAGTAATAATATTAGGGCGAAGCTTCGAGAGACGCGGTTCTAGTAGATCACTAGCTTCACTAAACGCCCGTCCGCAGTCGTCGCTTGTAGCCAGTATAATCAATATGTTAAGGGCCACCCATGCGAGCTTCGGCTGAGTCGTTCGCCAATAGGTGATCGTCTGGTGGTGGTGGCAGAGTCTTCCAAGCTTCGTATTCGACGCGTCGATAGAGCTTTAAGCCACGTGGCTGGTGTATTACCTAAATAGTCCTATTTACTCCATTTGCAAACTCAGAAATATCCAAAATCATTTATCTACAACTCCATAAATCTATTACGAACTTCAGATCTCTACTAAAATGTTATATATATATTTCCTATTAGGCGGGCAGGCAAGCAAGCAAGCAGGCCCTCTTTTAGCTTGCTGGCTTACTTAATTACTAATCAAGTAAGCCAAGCAAGCAGTCTTATCTCGGTCCTAGACGATAATCCAATCATAAGCTGCTTACATAACAGGTTAATCAGCTTATATTATTATCGTCTAGTACACGGTTTGGAAATTTATTAGTCCCACGCGCTAATTTGTATATAATCCTTACTAAAACTCGCGCACTATACTATTTTTTTAGCTGCCAATTAATAACATACTAACGTCTTTATAAATAATTAGCTAATGTTATATTCTAGAGCTTTATAGGGCAATTCTAATGCTACTAAAATTATTATAAACGGCCTAGTGGTTACTATTGACCGTTAAGGTCACTCTTAGGTACCACCTTATAACTTACCACCTTATTCTCGTATATCTTACTACTATCTCGGTTAACAACTTGGTTAACAACACGGTCTATAACTTGGTCTACGATACGGTTAGCAAAGTAGTCTACTACCTATTTTCCTTATATATTTATAGAGGCTCTAGAGCTACATTTAATAGATAGAGTTCTTCTTAGTGACTTGTCCGTCCGATAGTTATAAGCCTAGGCCATCTACTATATTATCTTTAATTTGAAACCCTGATTACCCTATTATTAACTAAACAGTAGAAGCCTTAAAATGTCCTCTTAACAATCCGAAACCCTTATTATAATATATATTATAATCCTAGCAGGCCTAAACAATTAGGACTAATAGATTAGTATTATTAAGTATAGAGCTAATAGTAAGAGTGTATAGGAGTACATTAATCTAGATATTAAGAAAAATAATCTATCTAGACACAGAGCACCATTAGAGCCATTACTATTAGTTATTAATCCTTAGAAGACTACGTTCTTAGCCCTTAATAAAGGTAAGAAGGAAGAGCTTTAAGCTTTATAAAAATAGTATAACTATGCTTATAAGCGGTATAAGAAAGAGGAAGTAGCCCTTAAGTCTCTACGCACCTACATTATTAGCACTATTTCCCGTAACTATATCGACTACACCTTTAAAGGAAATACCATCTATAATATCCTTATATTACTTAAGCAGGCAGTCACTCCAACTAATAACGCTTAGAAGGTTAACCGAGCTACCTAATATTTTAAAATAAGGAGGACCCTCAAGAGTTAGAATATTAAGAAGTGGCTCCGTAAATAGGAGAGGGTATATAAGGATTATAAGAAGGTTAAACTACCTAAGGTAGATGGCGATTAACCAGTTAAGGACTTCGTGTATACTATTAAATCCGTCTTATTAGGATGGTTAGAATACTAGAAAAACGAATTATAAAACCTTAAAAGGAAGAAGAAAAGTCTACCTACCCTTTAAGTTATTATTAAGGTCTACCAAAATTATTATTAATTAAACTTAGCCTAGGAGGCAAGGAGCTAGGACAGATCCTATACAGCTAGCTTTAAGAAAAAGTTAATTAATAAGCCTAAATCAGACGCTAAGTTAGAGAAGGAGGAGAAAAAGGATTAAAAGTAGTACTTATACGGAAAGTAGCACCCGTTTAAGTACTGCTGGTACTTAGTTAAGTTAATTTAACTATTAGGTTGGAAACCAAACGACTTAAAAATGTAGTTAGTAGAGTAGAAGCTTACTAAGGCTTTACCTAAATTTAAGGCCTTAATTAACTGATTAAGGAGCTAAGCCTTATTTAATAAGAAGCTAGAAAATATAGAGAATATAGAGTAGAAGAGCTTACCTAGTAACCTACTTGGAAGCTTTATAGTTTATTAAGCTAGAGCTTATATCGTATTAGATTACGCTTTTTATAATAGTATAATTTTTAACCCTATAATGACTTTATATATTATTAATAATAGAGTAATATTTATAGGTAATATTTAACTGGCTAGTAAATAGTTATATACTAGATCTAGTATGGAAAATATTAAAGGCTTCGGAATAGCTAAAGTCACGGTTATTACCCTATTAGGAAAGTAAAAGATCCATTTTATTAAGGCTTCGTATATACTAGGATTTTATATAAATCTAGTTTATAATTACAGACTTAATAATAAGGGTGTCTTTTAGCATAATAAAGGGAACTACCTCTACCGTTACGGTGGCGAGAAGTTCGTATATTGCGAATATTACTATAGTTAGATAACCCTTAAATATAATAAATTAAAGCTAAGTATAATGGAGGACGCGTCCTTTATAGCTTAACTAACGGAGCCTCTACTAAACTAAAAGGTAGATAGACGGATTTAGTATAGTCGACTTAGATATATAGGAATTAATATAGTCAGGTAACTGCCTAAATAAGTAACTAGAGCAGTTGTGGAAGGCTCTATAACCGTTAAATATAAGACTTATAAAGTTAGTAAAGCTTATAATGTAGTATTAGAAAGGACACCTATAGATAATAAGATATCGCTTAGAGGTAAATTTAATAACTAGATCGCCGACTAAGGTATTATAATAGATTTAATAAAAAGAACGCCCTAAGAGGAGCTTAATAAGACGTCAGAGGAGGATAAGACTTAAGTAGATATTAGTAGAAGTCAATAGGTGGATTCTAGTAGAAATTAAAATTAAGTAACCGATCGAGAGAAGCTTAATCCTTAAGACGATAACGTAATAGGCCTGCGAGCCTTAAAGGACGATCCTTTACCTAGCCTTTTTACCCTAGCTTAGTTACTAGAGCCTTAATTAACTATATTAACCAATTAAGGATTATAATTTAAATATATTCTAGAAAAGGGAGCCCGTATAAGGTAAGAAATCTAAAATAATATAAATAATAGCAATATTATAGAAAGACGATAGAAGAAGTAGTTAATGTGATACTAAGCCTACCTATTTGGTATTAATTAGCAAATATATAGTAAAAGGTTTCCGATTCTACCTAAGAACTAAAAGGAGCTTTTAAATTACCTATATATAATATTAAGGATCTAATTTAGTTTAATTTAAATAATATTAGGTAAGGTAACTATAAAGGATTTCCTTTAAAACTTAATACTAAATTACCTATCGTGACTTTTCGTTCTATTTTCTATCTAGCTACTTAGTTAAGACTAAGTAGCTAGGGGGGTATATTAACCGTTAAGGTCACTCTTAGGTACTACCTTATAACTTACTACCTTATTCTTATATATCTTACTACTATCTTAGTTAACGACTTGGTTAATAATATAGTTTATAACTTGGTCTATAATATAGTTAGTAAAATAGTCTACTACCTATTTTCCTTATATATTTATAAAGGCTCTAGAGCCATATTTAATAGATAGAGTTCTTCTTAGTAACTTGTCCGTCCGACAGTTATTGCTATATTTCGCCTTAAATATTACCACTAAAATAGTAAATATTTAGCCAGAACTATTAACTATTACCAATTCTTAATGTTTAACCTCCTATATTAATATTTATAGTAAATAAACACCTAAATAGCTAATATATTGTATCTAGATTAATTATATACCTTATTACCTGCTTTATTGCTTCTCTACTGCCTATACTACCCAAATATTAACCTATAAACCCCCTATTAACTCTATATTTACCAATAAGCTATTACGGCACTGGCAGAAAGCGGCAGCTATGGTAGACGTTATGGTAGACGCAGGGCTCACGTGACTCTCACGTGACTAGGGATTGTATATAACTCCTCGCGTTACTGCTTGTCCTTTCCTTTCCTTTTCTCTAGCTTTAGATTCTTGTTTATGGACAATCCAATCGTATAGGCTTGCGCGACCCTTTTGCTGTGCTTATGTCTTAATTGACTAAGTCACTAATATTATCTAAAGCTCACTCTACTCTTTCTTCCTAAGAAGGAACTTAAATATATCTACAAGAACACAGAATAGGACCCTAAGGACATTAATAGAACCACAAGGACAGGATCTAAAAGAAAAGGACAGAACCTTAAGGAAAGAACCTATAAGACACACACAGACCAGAACCCCTAAAGAAATTACCCAGAATTACCTAACACCCCTACCACCATGCCACGAACCACAGTAGTAGGTAAAGCAGCTATAGGACCCTTAAATACTTTAGATGAAGAAATAATTAACGTTTTAACCCCCTAGGCGGAGCTTGCGGCTACTAATACTAAAATTAAATGACTGCGAGAGCTGCTTAAAGCCAAAGATACCCCTATATCTAATAATGAGTTATTATTAGATAACCAAAGACTTGCTATAGTCCTTTAGGCCCTATCCTAGCGCCTTAGTAGACCTACTAAGGCCTATATAGCACCGAGGCGGTCGGTAAAGGTTATGGATCCCCTACTACTTATAAATAAAACCGACCCTATATTTAATAATTGGAAGCTTTAATTGCGGGATAAGCTTAAAGTTAATATAGACTACTTCCCTAACGCCTAAGCTAGAATGGTCTACGTTTTTGGCCGTATTAACAAAGATGTCCAGATACACCTACGCCCGTAATACACTGAAGACTTAGCAAACCCCTTTATCTCTAAAGAAGAAATAATTAAATACTTGTCTTCTATTTATAAAGACCCTTTTAAAGTATAGAACGCCCGCCTTAGCTATAAAAGCCTAAATATAAAAATAACGGAGACCTTTTTAGCCTTTTAAACCCGCTTTCTATACCTAGCTAGATAGGCCTAGATCCCCTAGGAAGACCTACTACCAGACCTCTTTAATAAGCTTACCCTAGACCTATAGCGGGCCGTATTACTAGCTTATACTATAGTATAGACGTTAAAGGAACTTATGGACTATTACCTAGCTATTAACTAAGGCCTCCGTTAAATTAAGGCACGCGCTAACTAGCTAAAAACTAGAAACCTTATAAACTAGGCCGTAAGTACTATAAGTACGGCCCGTAGTGCCCTAGCATAATTAGTAACTTCTATAGTTAACCTAGTAGCTAGCCGCGTAGCTACCCCTATTACGGGCCTAGTGTACACCCGGCCTATATATAGCGACCCCCGTATATAGGCCCTCAGCGATTAAGGAGCTTACTTCTCGTGCGGTTAAATAGGCCACCCTGTAAGGAACTGCCTAATAAAGGTAAAGATAAATAAGGTCCTATTAATTTAGAAGGATAGTATAGAGCCAGAAAAAGAAAAACCTTAGAGGAAGACTTCTCTCTAGGGTTAAAAGGGATTGATATATTATATATTAATCTAGGTTAGCTAGTTAGTAGAAGAAGCTATACTATCCCTTATACTTTATTTTACAATAGATATTAAGTTTTAACCTCTGCTTTAGCTAACTTAGGAGTAAATACCTTTACCTTAATTAATATAAAGTGCGCTGTAAAACTGGCTAACTTTTTAAATGCACCCCTTAAAGAACTGCCTAAACTAGTCCCTATTTGCGGTTATAACGGACGGATAGGACTATCTATTATAACTATCTTACGGATCTACCTCCGCGTTAATAGATAAAGGTAGTATAATGTCCCCTTCCTTATTACGGACCTTAGAAGCTATAATATAATCTTAGGGAGAAAATGGCTAGCCTATTTAGGCTTATAGCTTAATATACGGAACAGGCAGCTTATTTGGCCCGAAACTATACCCCTAACGCCTTCCTTTATAAAAGAGATTAGTATTATAATGGAAAACCTTATACGGCCGTAGATAAACACCATTTACTAGGCCGATGCGACGCGTAGGGACTAGGCTTTTGAGAAGAATGTATAGCTTAATCCGCAACGGATCCGTATACTACGCCGCCCCCAGACTGCCTATGTTATACTACCCGCACTAGAGACTTAGGAAGTTAGTAGTGGCCTAGCTAAGTCCCTAATAGAGAACTTAGGCCCTACACAGCTATAAAGAAAGGCTAGGGATATTAGACGATATACTAAACTAATAAACTAGAAGGATAACTTACGGAAAATGGAATGTAAACTAAGGAAGACTATAAACCCTATACCGCAAAATACGGCCTAATAAATATCTGTAAAGAAACCTATAAACCTCCCACTAGTTAATATCTGCTACATTGGCGCTATAGGATTCTACTAAAACCTAGTTTAGCCTAATACTATTACCTTTATAACTAGCTTATACGAAATTAATTAAATAATTAAAGAGAAAGAGGCCCTAGCCTAAGAGAAAGGCGAGCTTATAGACGAGGAGCTAGTAGAACAGAAACTGCCCCGTTAATACTAGAAATTTAAAAACACCTTCTCTAAAGTAGTATTTAATATACTCCCGCCTTACCAACCATACGATTATAAAATTAAAATTAAGCCGGATAAGGTGGTTACCCTTAGCTATAGCCCCCTCTGATAGTAATTTACTGCTAAATTATAGGCCATAAAGTAGTATCTTATTAATAACCTGGATAAGGGCTTTATTAAGCCTAGTTAAGCCCCTTTTAACTCACCTATTCTCTTTACTAAAAAGCTAAATAGAGAACTTTGTTTCTATATCGACTACCGCAAGCTTAATAATTTAACCCTTAAAGACCGCTACCTACTGCCTTTACTTAATGAGACTTTGGCCCGAATAAGTAAAGCTAAGATCTTTATAAAGCTTAATATCCGCTAGGCTTTTTACTGGATTAGGATAAACCCTAAATTAGAAGACCTTATTATGTTTCGGACCCGTTACGGAATGTATAAATATAAAGTACTGCCTTTTAGACTAACTAACGGACCGGCCATATACCAACGATATATAAATGATGTACTATTTAACTACCTTAATAACTTCTGTATAGTATACCTAGATGATATTATAATCTACTCTGAAAACGAACTAGAATATAAAGAGTATATCTATAAAGTTCTATAACGGCTTTAGGAAGCTAGCCTCTAAGCCGATATTAAGAAGTTAGAATTTAGTGTTAAGTATATAAAGTACTTAGGGTTTATTATTAGTATAAACGGGATTAAGGTAGACCCAGAAAAGACGGCCGTAATTAACTAATAGGTACCCCTAAGGACCGTAAAGGGGGTGTAGTCATTCTTAGGGTTTTATAACTTCTACTAACGCTTTATTAAGAACTATAGTAGGATTACCTAGCTACTAAGCCTACTTACCTATAAGGACCGGCCCTTTTACTTTAACACCGTATATAGGTAGGCCTTTAATGAGCTTAAGAAATAACTAGTCTCTGCTCCCTTACTTGCCTACTTTAACCTAGAACGGCCCTTAATGCTAGAAACCAATGCCTTAGATAGTGTTATAGCTAGCATTTACTTCCAAAAGCAGATAAACGGAGAATGGTACCCTATTGCTTACTATTTGAAGACTATGGTAGATGCTAAGCTAAACTACCTAATTTATAATAAAGAAATATTGGCTATTATCTATAGCTTTTAGCACTAGCGAGTATAGCTAAAAGGGACCCCCAAACCTATCTAAGTGGTTTTAGATCATAAGGCCTTAGAATATTTTATAATAATAAAAGCCCTTATAGCCCGGTAGGCGCGCTAGGTGGATATCCTATTTTAGTTTAACTTTCTAATTATATACAGGCTAGGCGCCACTAACTATACGGATACTTTTATAAGACGTAAATAGGACCTAAATAACTAGATAGCCGCAAAGATCTTATTACAGACCTAGACGCTACTATAACTAGAGCACCTTAACCCTCGGATACGGGAAGAACTAAGTACTAAATCTTTAAGCGCTAAGATTTGTCCCATTAACCCCACGGAATTTAACCTTATTAATAAACTACTGTAAGTAAACTGTACGGACCCT
>Ga0307515_10003440_pt1 | contig 33309 bp, 33 predicted proteins | sample 17_EM_MG_FD_194513 | JGI IMG/M metagenome (GOLD analysis project Ga0307515, IMG submission 194513) | Populus trichocarpa ectomycorrhiza microbial communities from riparian zone in the Pacific Northwest, United States - 17_EM | ecosystem: Host-associated > Plants > Roots > Unclassified | place... | reverse complement strand
CCTGGGAAATCACACCTCCAATAGGTTGTAATCAGTCATAGAGGAATTTTTGGCGGCCTTTATAGGCAAAACAGATTGCAATACCCTCCCTGCCCCATCATGAAAATGAGCGTCAACGGAGCGTCAACAATTTTTGGTCATGCGTCCTGCGAAATCACACCTCCGATAGGTTGTAGTCAGTCATTAAGTAATCATTGGCAGCCTTTATAGGCAAAACAGATTGCAATACCCTCCCTGCCCCATCATGAAAATGAGCGTCAACGGAGCATCAACGATTTTTGGTCATGCGTGCTGGGAAATCATGCCTCCGATAGGTTGTAGTCAGTTATAAAGTCATTATTGGCTGCCTTTATAGGCAAAACAGATTGCAGTACCCTCCCTGCCCCATCATGAAAATGGGCGTCAACGGAGCGTCAACGATTTTTGGTCATGCATCCTGGGAAATCACACCTCCGATAGGTTGTAGACAGTCATAGAGGTTTTTTTGGCCGCCTTTATAGGCAATACAGATTGCAATACCCTCCCTGCCCCATCATGAAAATGAGCGTCAACGGAGCGTCAACAATTTTTGGTCATGCGTCCTGGGAAATCACACCTCCGATATGTTGTATTCAGTCATAAAGGAATTATTGGCTGCCTTTATAGGCAAAACAGATTGCAAGACCAAATATTGTTGACGCTCTGTTGATGCTCTGTTGAAGCTCATTTTCAGGATGTGGTTGGGCGCGTGAGTATGTTTGTTTTGCACATCAAGGCGACTAATACGTCGAAAATGAACCGTGACGTACCAATGTCAATATTTTACGATTAACAGTAGCATATCTGAATGCGACCATAAATATGAAACCCGAAACGCAGAACCGGATATTGCAACCGACTGGTCTAGCAAAACCCGGCGAAACCTGAGGGTTGACGGGTACGGGTCCGGGTTTGGCCCGCCAAGAGTCAGCAGGTTGGGTTTTTGGTCGGTTCTGGAACCGAACCAACCCGTTTTTGCGGTCCAAACCCGGACCGCTGGCGGGTTACCCGGACCCGTTGCTAACACTAAGTACAGCGTACACCGAGTACTGCATACACCGCATACTGTATCATCCCAAGATCGACTGTCTCCTGCACCTAGTGTTAGCAACGGGTCCAAATTCCCGGGTCGATTCCGGGTCCGGTTCCAACCCGGAACCGAACCGTTGCAACGGGTTTCCACACAAAACCCGCTCCTCAAAAGTCAACATTTCTTGCTCCAATTAAGTATTTGAGTTCTGATCGTATCACAACATGATCAATATGTAGATTGTGCAGTTTTAGTCGCTCTTTCACCTCCTGCTTTCAGATTTGCGATCCGACATGTATCTGGTGAGTCGCGATCGAAAACCCGCCAATTTCGCTTAAATTCAGCCATTATTTCACAACCATTCAACGAATATCAGTCGGATTGCAAATCTGAATGCAGGAGGTGAAAGAGCGGCTAAAGTTGAACAATTTACGTATTGACCATGTCATGATACAATCAAAACTCGAATACTTAATTGGAGCCAAAGTTGTAGGAACCGTAAAATGGAACCGCGGTCTGGTTCGAACCCGTCCCTGAACCCGGTGGGTACCCCTGTTTTCCGGGTAACAACCCGGACCGCAGCCGGGTAACCCGGAACCGTTGCTTACACTACCTGCACCCAGACAGTCTCTCATCTCTCGGCAGACCATGTTGTACTCAATTCCCTACATTCCCACCATTACGAGTTACCGAATCAATAGAGTCTCAGCTCCCGTCACGCCTCCCTCCTGAACCAACGCCACCAGATTGACCGCCTCCAAGTACTCCTCCAAACTCGCTCAATCACGGTTTCCAAGTGCATCTCCAAACTCACTCGATCACAGCCTCCAATTGTATCTCTAAACTTGCTCGATTACGGCCTCCAAGTGCATGTCCAAACTCGCTCGATCACAACCTCGGAGTGCATCTCTAAGGTCACTCCATCACGGCGTCCAAGTGAATCGCCAAATACACTTGATTACCGCCTCCAAGTGCATCTCCAAACTCGCTTGATCACAGCCTCCAAGTGTATCTCTGAACTCGCACGATTACGGCCTCCAAGTTCGCACGATCACGGCCTCTAAGTGTATCTCCAAACTCGCTCGATCACATCCTCAAAGTCCATCTTTCAGGAGCGACGGCGGGTGTATGGAGTCTCAGGGGTAACGGAGGTGGACAGAGTGACGGGTAGTATATATTCGGCAGACCCTGGAGTCTATATACATCATCTCATTTCCATCTCATTTTATCATACAATGAAAATACACACTCTATCTTTCCCAACTGTTGGTCTCACTCGCTCTTTCCGAGATTTCTTGGATCCGCACAATTGCGTGGATCCTCAACACAGGGTAGTATCGTATCTTCTCACCCATTTCCTATGCTCTTTGAACTAGAACCGCTCCTTCTCTTGAATTCCATTTGGATGTCACGAGAGGTGCGGCGGGGTGTTGATGGTGGGCTCTCTGCCTTCTAGCTCCATCGTTTCACCACAAAGGCCTCCAAGTGGTGCATCTCTAAGTTCACTCAATGGGTGTGTCCAGGTGCTCCTCCGATCATGCTCGGCTACCATCTGCGGCCAGATTGACCGTATGTATATATATAGAGACTTAAATACTGCATGCCATATTACGATGTAGCAAATCTTGTGAATGTAACAATGACGAATATGATAAGACGAAATGCATTGTGGTTATGTAAGAACCACTGCTGGCAGCATACAGCACCAAGTCTCCTGCAGTGCTGCGTAGCGGTCTCAGCTGCTCTGGAAGTCTCCCACAGATCTGCACAGAGGTCTCAGGAGCTCCAAAATTTGATTATTCTATCAGTCAAATCTTGTAGCATCCTGAATGCACCTCCTTAACTGCAGGAGCTTTCAGGAGCACCTGAGAATGCTCTTGCAGAGTCTGGGAGCATATTGCTTAGCTCCAGGGGGGTCTGGAAGCAGCTGGAAGTACTTAGAAGCACTGGTGAGGTCGCTCAGAGTGTCTGGGAGGATTGCGTATTGCTTCCGGACTGATTTACATTTTGCTGATGTGCAGGTGCTTTCAGAAGCACCTGTGAATACTCTTGCAGAGTCTGAGAGCACTTTGCACAGCTCTGGGGGGGGCTGGGAGCATCTGGAAGTACTTAGAAGCACTAGTGAGAGCTATCGGAGTGTCTGGGAGGTTTGGGTATGGCTTCCGGACCGATTTACATTTTGCTGATGTGAAGGATTATCGACTCGCCAAGGTTATTGCATCATCAAATCAGTTCTACCGTAGTATGTGAACTTTCAATGAATCCGCCAGCAATGAGGCTGACTGTCCGATCGACACGAGGCATGAAATCTCCCGCTAAGGAACATACGTATGGCAGCTTACTACTTCATGGAGATCGGTGTTATGTACTATACGGTATTATGAAACCCATTATGTAGATCTCGAAATAGACTAGTACCAATACCTCTAGTAAGGGAGAACCCCTAACGGATGGCCATCCACTATTGTCTGTTGGCCTGGATAACAGGCTAGTTTAGGGTTCCGCCAGAGTTTGGTCCAGGAGGTGGAGCACAACATAATTGGCATACAAGCAACATTCATCATGGGGTTAATAATGCAGGCACAAATGTAATTCATGATCTCCACACGGATTGTTGTTCTTCCTTGTGAGAGGTCCCAGCTAAAAAGATAGACAATATCCGCAGCATGATTTGCTGAAGGATCTACTCAACTGGTACAGACCGAGTGATGGCACAACATCACAATGATCAAAACAGCTTTGATCAGGACTTCCATGATCACGTCCTGGAGGAGCTGATAGAGTAGCCTGACAATTCTTTTAATCGTCACAGCAGCTTTGTTGCTGCCACTGAAGCTTGCATGCGATTCTCAGCTGTTCTGCCTATGGGCAGGTCTGCCATTGCCAGAGGCAGCCAGCCTGTCCCCTGCTGTGACTACAACAGCAATGACATCAACAATATCACCAGCATTGAGAATACGGGATTAGTCAATGGAAGTACGATTGTAGAGGGTGCAATGTCGCTTGGAGGTTAGGAATTGTGTCAGTAATTGGATTTCGGATTTCCTTTGTGTGGTATTTTATTCTAGGTTTTGACGATATATCATGATAGTAGTAAATGTAATGGAACGGATTGTTTACTGAACCCTGATCTCGAATGCATGAAATCATAATCGTGATGATGCATAACCCTCCCACGAAGGTTGAACAACTGCAAGCTACTGAACGATCTTGTATCAACAAATTCAATATCATAAACCACTTCTGGATGGTAACTATCATTGGTCAAATTATGCCATGAGGGATCTCCCAATACAAGAACTACATGCTTCATGAAACGTCCAGAGCGAGTACTATCATCATTTCAATGACAAATCGAATTTGGCAACATAGGAGTATGCCGAGAGATGATTTGTGATATTGCCAAAGGAAGTTTGAACCGGTCATCAAGTGCTTGTTCTCACTTTTGCATCAGTGCGTACACCGGTCATGACCCTTGAAAACTGCATCGCAAGAACTCAAAGAACGCTCAGGAACTTTAAAGCAATACCATATTTCAGGGAAACCTCAATTTCATTTTTTTGAATTTGTGGGTACAATAATCTAGATAAATTTAATAAAGGAAATTTAGTTTTTGCTGATGCATATACTATATATAAACTGGTCTCGCCCATGGAAAACAATACCCGGACGAGATACTGTTAACCTATATTTCTGATAGTCCTTATCGGTATTAGTTGGCTCTTGTTTGAGATAGCAAGAGGTTGAGTCTTGGGAAAGACCTGGAAAAAAGAGAAGCACAGTGTGAATAGGTGGCTGTACTTAGATTAATAAATATTGTATTAGTTATTGGGATTTAAGTACCCCCGTAACAATAATGGCATATGCGAATGAATGTGTACTACTCTTTTACTGGCGAATGCAGCCCAGGAGGTCTGCGCCCAAAGAGGGGAATAATGTAACGGTGAGGCCCAAGCCAATTGGTGAAAAGCGGCATGTGACCAAGGCCGGGTAATCATGTTTCATACAGTCATTGCCAACGCCGTGGGACTTAGATCTGTATCGAATATCTTACCACTTACTTCTCCATATATACTCACTCGCTCTCGTGTGCAACCGTACCACTATACCATATGTCTACAGCCGAGCGTAGGCGTACGTGCCTTTACATGCATCTGTAATTTTAGATGTGCAGGTGTATATGGAGTTGTGGCAGTGGCAGCACTGGCAGTATGCTGATTGCAATAGTATATGTGGTAATTGTAATGGTGATGGTTATCAAGGCTATCATGGACCTACAGGCCACGGTGAAGATGTGTGCCACTGTGTACCTACTCATTCTGCATATGGCACTAAAAGCACAGCTGTGAGGGTGGCTACCAAAATCCTGTCAGTGTTCTAATGTGAACCTGACAAGCAAGACAGACCACCAGCAGTGCCATGCTTGCGGCTAACTGCAACCACTGCAAATCTATCTAGTATCAACTGTGCCAGTACTATCATGAGTATGCGAAATCAAATCAAGGTGATTGCAAGATCAAACTCATATGCGCCTCATATGAGCCTTATACGAAACGGAGGACCGCCGCTAAAGTAGTAATTTAAGCGAGTAATTTAGTGTACCGCGGGCAGGCCGCCCGTGGTTGTATTGTGGCGAAAGAGAGCTCCATTGACGCCCCGGCCATACTGCTGACGTCACAGCATACATTCCCCACTACCACCCAAGACCCATCATTCGACAGCAAACACATCACTCACCTAAATCTAAAGATACATCTCGCCATGGATTCTTACACTACAAACACGTCGGCCTACAAGCTGAATCACACCATGTCAGTCTCCGCTCTAGGTCCGATGAGTTACTCGCACTGACTTGGGCACTACGAAGGCTGCGGGTGGCAGATCCTGTGCGGAGCGGTACATAAATAGCACCCGTTAATGCAGTACACAGCTCACATAGGCGGTGAATAGTCAAATTTTATGGGGACAATTTCGGAATGAAGGTCATCAACCGGTGCAGAATTCTTTAATTGACCCAAATTCTTATGGGGACAACAAGACTAACGCCCTACCAGCCTCGATTTCGAAGAAGCCAAGTTCTCTCTTTACTTTCTTGCCTTTGATTCGCCCAAGTCTGAGAGCGCTGAAAAGCACTGGACTGACCGAGAGTCCGTTTTGGAGCTTACCCACAACTGTTTACCGCCTTGCTCCTCCTTACAACAACGTCTAGCTAAATCGCCCCCCCCCAGATGGTACCGAAAATGACCCGGGTTTCAAGGTTGCAAATGGCAATTCAGAACCGGGAAGAGATCAGTAGCCTTCTTACGCCTCTAACCTTAACCGAAAGTGCTAATGTTTCTTGAGCTGCACGTTTTGGCCATATGTAAGTTTGCTTTCTCCCATACATCCTCCGCAGTCCTAAATCTGAATTCTTCACTAGTGCCCTCTCCGTTGACAACATTGAAGCCGCCTGTGCGCGTCTCGAAGCAAATTCTGTCAAATTCCAAAAGAAACTTGCAGACGGTACGATGAAGCACATTGCGTTCGCTTTAGATCCGGATAAGGCATTACTCACTCTTTCTGCTGTTTTTCAGTTTCTCTTCCTCGATTGGCTGACCTGGCGGTAGTACTGGGTGGAAATCATTGGACAAGCTGGCTCCAGCTCTGAAGTCACAAAGACTGATCTTGAAACTTACCGCTTCAACCACACGATGATTCGAGTCAAAGATCCTGAAAAAAGCTTGAATTTCTATCGCAGCGTGTTGGGGATGAGTTTGCTTCGCACAGTCGAGAAACCCGAGGGAAAATTCAATCTTTACTTTTTAGGGTATCGACATAGCACGGGAGATGTGGTACAGGAACAGCTTGCTGCCAGGGAAGGAGTAAGTCTAACTTTGTCCCACTTGAATACCCAAGTAGGTAATGGTTAACTTTATGGTATAGTTAGTGGAATTAACTTGGAATTGTTTGGTGACCCATTGATTCTCTTTTTTACACTCCCCTAACATGAATAGACGGTACCGAAAAGGATCCCAACTTTGCTTACCATAATGGCAACAATGATCCCCAAGGTTTTGGTCATCTCTGCGTTTCTGTTGACCATCTGCACGATGCCTGTGCTCGTTTCGAGGACCTTGGTGTAGACTGGAAGAAGCGCCTCACGGATGGACGTATGAAAACTGTCGCTTTTATTCAAGATCCAGACAAATATTGGATTGAGTGAGATCAATCATAGTCACTGCGCTGAAGACACTAGAGACCGCTAACGTTTGTTCAGAATCATCCAAAACGAAAGCTTGAAGAGAAGTGTAGGCTGGTAAACGTAGCTATGGTGTGGATGTTTAAGGTCAGCGCGTTGCAAATGTTTTGTCAACCGCAGATCAATACTGGTGAAGTTATGGAATATTTCGTGTCACAATAGCCCACGCTCACGTACGCCATAATCATGATCAATACTTCGTATTATCAACAAGGTACTGCTAAACTAGCTTTGCCTACTTTACTAATGGCCAGCCAGCACACTTCAGGCCACGAACCTACGAACTTCGTTACTTCTCTACCTAAATTCCGCCATTGCTATGCCCTTCAAAGTGTTCATTTGATACCACACCCAATTCAATGTGAGCGAAGTGGAACTAGTTGGTGCACACTATCAGGAGCTGTAGTTTTACGCCTGAAGTATTACACTAGGAATACCAAGTCTAGTGCTCTTTCCTCGTTTGAATCAGCAAACCAATAGCAAGAGCAACCTGGGCGGAGATCACATTTATAACTAATCACTCATGAGTACATTCAGTACCGGGTAATTATTGGTAGAGTAAGTAGGTTTCGATGCAGTTTGACTCAGCGACGTAGCTCGCTGTGGTGAAATTGGGCCTGTCCTTTCTAGTCTTTCTATGACGTCAAATGCGACATCCAGACTTTTTTGCATATATGGATCGCCTCCACTGTACGGCTTATGGGCTTCAGCTGGGCTGATGGGGATCATGATCTCATGATGATGGTCATTCCGGACTCAACTGGAGAAGCCAGCTGAGTGCGCATGCATGCGTACAAGGCATACTCTGAATGCCGTATACAAGAGCATACAAGCTCCCACGTATCAAGAAAACTACGGTTCTCTCTCTCATTATTGTAACAGACTTCATTGAGCTGGTAGCCGAGTGACCTTCAGTGAAGACCATCCCTCGACAATCTGTGACCGATTCGAGTGATCACCACATTTACAGCAGCAATGCGCAAAGTCCTGACGCCAATATGAATCCCGCTTCGACCAATAACATAAAACTATCATGTTTGATGTTTGAATCCAATTCCTTCATTCCTATCCGAAAGAGAAATCGTTCCATGAAGACATATGCACCACCTCGGAATATATAAATATCTACTTGCTACACGCTCAACTGGCTAACCTCCTCACTCAACACATCCATCCACGTCTCCAGCGCCTGCTTCACTTCTGTATTGACGAATTTGACTACTTGTTCGGGAGCACGTCCCACGAACGTAGCCGGATCCATCAGAGTATCAATCTCGGCCCAGACCGGCTGGAAGAACTTGTCGTTCTTGATCCTCTCAATAAGATCGTTATCCTTGCCCTGTAACTTGACAACTGCAGAAGCCTCGTGGCTGAGGACACGAATCTTTTCGTGGGCGTCTTGTCTGTTCCCACCAAGGGCAACGAGTCGCATAATGAAGTTCTCGGTAGCCATGAATGGGAGCTCCTCCTTGATGCGACGGCCAATTACCGCAGGGTAGACAACGAGGCCGGAGACAACGTTGTCGAGAATACGAAGGAGAATATCGCCAGTGAGAAAAGAGGAAGGTATATCGATGCGACGAATCGCAGAGTCGTCAAGAGTTCGTTCGAACCACTGCGCAGCGTAGGTGTCGAGGGCGTCTTTGTTAAGGTTTGCAAGGTGGCGGCCAAGAGAGCACATACGCTCACTGCGCATAGGGTTGCGTTTGTACGCCATTGCGGAGGATCCAATCTGGTCCTTCTCAAAGGGCTCTTCTATCTCCTTCGTCGCAGCAAGATGGCGGATATCGCTGCCAATCCTCTGGCATGTGGCACCGAACGAGGAGAGGGCGCTGATGACATCGGCGTCAATTTTGCGAGAGTAAGTCTGCGAGGTAATGGGGTATGCGTATTTGAAGCCGGCAAATTCGGTGACAAGGCGGTCGAGTTCTTCAACCTTATCATGGTCACCACCGAAAATAGCAAGGAAAGAAGCTTGGGTCCCGGTTGTTCCCTTCACGCCGCGGAATCCTAGGTCATCGCGAGCACGGGTGAGATTGCGGAGATCAAAGAGAAGATCTTGAATCCAAAGACAAGCTCGTTTTCCAACAGTGGTGAGTTGTGCCGCCTGGTAATGTGTGTATCCCAGTGTCGCCAAATTCTTGTACTTAAGCGCAAACTTGCTCAGTTTATGGATTACATTAGCGAGCTTGGGCAACAGCAGATTCAGTCCCTTCTGCAGAAAAATGAGGTCGGCATTATCGGTGCAATAACACGAGGTTGCTCCCCAATGGATAATCCCCGCGGCAGCAGGTGCGTTCTGCCCAAACGCGTGGACATGCGCCATGACATCATGTCTCCTCCTCTTCTCTTCATCTGCGGCAACAGCAAAGTCTTCTTCGGTGAGGACGAGGTGCGCTTCCATCTGCGAGATTGCTTCGTCGGATATCGGAAGACCGAGCTGTTTCTCAGATTGTGCAAGCCACAACCAGAGTTGACGCCAGGTGCTGAAGCGCGTGGCGGGGGAAAAGAGTTCTGCCATCTCCTTGGAGGCATATCGGGAAGAAAGCGGAGTCTGATAGATAGAGTTTGTAGCCATAGCGTGAGCGGGTATAATCTGATTGATGGCTGTCAGAAGTGTGGAGGATAGTTATGAGATTATTCGAGGAAAGGCGATTACGAAGTATGAGCGATGAACACTGTGGGGTCCTACTGGATAATCTCGGGGAGAGCAGAAATACGGTTATGCCCAAATTTTCAGTTGACGAGTGAATTGTAGTGAAATTTAAAGTGAGATGTTGCGGCTCTGTCTGTCATACCCCGCCATGGAGCCCCACCACAGTAAGATCGCCATCATGAATTGGCACTCGAAACCCGCTTGTTATCAAATGTTGAAATACTGATTGCTAGAAGCTGGTATTCTAAAGTACAGGTACATTCATGATCTTATATACGGCGTGCAGAGTATGCCTTTGCACGCATGCATGCGCACTCAGCTGGCATCTCCAGCTGAGTCTGCAACGACCATCATCTTAAGGAGATTATGCATCAGCCCAGCTGAAGCCCATAAGCCGTATCTCAGGGAGATTGGACCATATATGCAACATCAAAGAAAGAGTCCACGAATGTATTTGTCTATAAACCAATTGTCTATGATTTATCTCGGTATCAAGTATAGAAAGATGACAGTCGCCCAAGTGCACCAAATAGACAACCACTTAATGTCCCCCCTTCTCTTTACTACCCGCCTCTCTTTCTCTCATATACATCTTAAAAGCCTCCAACTCTTCCTTCCCGATAGGGTACGTATGTTCCTTCTTCGGATACTGACCCTCCCTGACCTCCCTCATATACTCCTCAACCCCACTCTTGGCCATCTTGAACATCTCCCCATAATTTTTTACAAACTTGGGCATAAACCTCCCATCAGGGTAATAACCCAGCATATCAACCTGCACCAACACTTGTCCACTCGTTCCGCCTCCTGCACCGATACCAATAGTTGGAATTGACAACTCGGCCGTTACCATTTCCGCAACCTCGGCAGGAACTGCTTCGAGCACGACTCCAAAGCAGCCGGCAACTTGGACCGCAAGAGCATTTGAAAGAAGTTTCTGCGCCGAAGAGAGGGTTTTACCTTGAACACGGAAGCCGCCAAGCGAGGATGCACGCTGTGGGGTGAGTCCAATGTGGCCGAGGACCGGGATACCAAGAGATGTCAGACGAGAGATGGTGGGTGCGAGTTCTGCACCGCCTTCCAGTTTAACGGCCTATGACGTTAGTTAGGTAAAAAAGGATGCGATATACATACCTGAACGCGGCCCTTTTGTATCAGACGAATCGAAGATTTGATAGCTTGTTCGGGAGAGATCTCGTATGACCCCATGGGGAGGTCACCGACGAGGAAAGCAGATTTGACTGCACGAGACACAGCGCGACAGTGGTGAAGCATGGCCTATAAGTGGCATATTAACATTCGATTTGTTGCGATAGACTGAGCGGTAGCTCCAGAAGTTAGAGAGACAGTGAATTACATCCAATGTCAGTTGGTTCGTATCCTACAGTCACTCCCTCCGTCAGCAAATGTGAACCTCTTTCCCCGCTGTCCTCAGTGTAATGAACTCACTTCCATCCCCAATGCAACCATAGCCAGCGAATCACCAACAAGTACCATGTCGACGCCCGCTAGGTCTGCTGCCAGCCCTGATGGAAAATCATGTGCTGTTACCATCGCGATCGGCGTGTGCGACGCATAGAGGCTACGCAGAGTATTTATGGTAACCTTCTTGCGGGGAGGGATGGCAGACGGCGATATTGGTGAGTGGGACGACGATCGGCATTGTAAGTACTGAAACTGGAAGCGACGTGGGGATTCCGAAATTGCAGGTATGTGACATTGATGGTGATGTGGTTGGAAGGATCTCGTTCCTGTCAGTGCAGTGGAGTATAGCAGGTGTCGCATGCGCAGACGCAGGGTAGAAGCTGAAGATCGGAACATTCTCTTTTTGCTTTTTGCTCTTCAGGATTCTTTTTGCATGTGTCTGATTCTTTTCGGAGAAGTATCGTTATCGCCTCAGAGATTAAGAATAAATGAAAGATTTAAGGGTGCTTAAGGCGAGTTAGTACTTCTTGCGCTTCAGATCCTCGATTTCTTTTTTTTTCTTTTTGAATTGCGAACCGAACATCACCGATGAATGTGTCATACATAAGTACACATGCATCCAGGTTCCTCGGCAACATCTTACCCCTAGCCCTACCTAGGTTCATAAATACTTACTGGTACATTGATTGGGTGATAGCTTATAACCGACACGATCAAGATGGAGACGATGAGAATTAATCCAAACCCCAGAATAGGTGCAACAGACCAAAATGATAGAATTGGAAGCCAACTCTCGAAGCAGGATGAAGAGTGCGATTCAGAGTCCTTATGGAGAGACAGGTAAGAAGAACATAAGAAATGGAGTGAGTAGACTGGTAGCACCACTACCGTACCTAAATTTTTGCCATTCGCCATGGGTTATATAGAATTCTCTGTCATACTATGTATTATCACTCGAAGAGTCACGTGTTTACTGCCCATCGAATAGTAGCACAACCCCGACACTCCTCCCCCTCACCCGCCTCCTCACCTCCCCACCTCCCTCACAGCTGCTGCAACACCTTTCTCTCTCTTCACCACTTCCACCACATTCTTCTATCATCATCGATTATTCCGCCTGGCCTTCGAAAGCTGATCAGACCGCATTACCCAAGCTCAAGGAAGCTCTAATCCACTGCCGCGCCAAACATCGCTCTCCTAAGTCACGTCAACCATGAGTTCGCCGAGAAGAAGGATCGAGACAGATGTAAGCTCTACTCTTTTCTTACACAACCCATCATTGTTAGCACTAGCGGTGACTGATAGATGACTTATGGCGACGCGATAGGTCATGAGGTAATGAATGCTTCTAGTTCTCGATCAAAATCACAATCGATATGGGCTGCTAACTTTCTAACTTTCTGTTCGCGACAACTGCAGGCTGTAGGTTCCTTCTGTCGATATCTTCTCATTGAAGGCATTTGACCGGCGTTGTTCAGGTTAATGAGCGACTATGAAGTTACTCTGGTGAATGATAATAGTTGGTAGCCCTCGTATCAATTGCCTTGTGGGTTGATATTCAGCCTAGATACTTGTACTAACATGCTTTCTCGTCAGTGTACGATCTTTATTATCACCCCGCACAATCTACGTGCTGATTTGCTACCTAGGTCGGAGTTCTACGTCCGCTTCAAGGGCCCGGATGAGAGTACGCGCTCCACTCCCAGTTACTTGACTCGAATACTATTAATACCATTCATCAGCGCCATTTGCCGGTGGTACCTGGAAAGTTCACGTCGAGCTCCCAGACCAGTATCCCTATAAATCTCCTTCAATAGGCTTTGTCAACCGCATCTTCCACCCCAATATTGACGAGCTGTCAGTTTCTCTTACCTCCTTACCCAGCATAGACTAATTACCCTCGAATAGAAGTGGCTCTGTGTGTCTCGACGTCATCAACCAGACATGGTCACCCATGTTCGACATGATCAACATTTTTGAAGTATTTCTTCCACAGCTCTTACGGTACCCCAATCCCACCGATCCACTTAACGGCGAGGCGGCAGCACTGTTGATGCGAGAGCCGAAGCAGTATGAGGCGAAGGTTAAGGGTAAGTATTCTGTCCTACCAACTTACTCCCAGTTTACCTTATAAGCTGACAGGAATTAGAATATGTCCAAAAGTATGCAACGAAAGACGCAGTCGAGGACGGAGAAGACGACTCCAATGACGAGGATGAAATGAGTTCTGCTGGTAGCTATGATGACGATGATGATGACGATGATCAGCCGGCTGGGCAAATGGAGGTGTAATACGACTCCGCACAATCAGCTACCGTGTTTTCTTCTAACTTCGGTGTTTTCCTCTTTCTTCCTTTGTTTCTCCTAATTATGAAGCGGTTAGATGTGAGTCCGCCGGTGATTGGGATCCGGAAACCTGAGTGTTCCATATATGATTGTGGAAGATGTGTATTCGGTTTGGATTGGAATGAATGGCGGAGGCTCGGTCATATTGACACGACAGTGTCCGATAATATCCCCGCTCACCCTTCCCTGCCTTTTCTACTTCCAATTTTATTATCCGTCAGAAACAAGGAAAATCCCTACTGTATAACACGAGGACGCGAAAAAAAGTCATGAAATTTTACCCGGCCGAGATAACTATGGCGAGTTTATGGGCAACAACACGCCCGAAGGAGCCGGAGGCGAATTCGGGCCAACATTAACAGAGAACCAGTAGAAGTATGGAAACTTATTTTTCGGGTGGTAGCGTGTGGTTTCCACATGTGTGTTCACTTGTGAGATATATTTGGTGGAGTCAACAAAGTTAGGCGAAGTACAAGTAGGCACGCCAACGTTCTTGATGTGCTTGGTCCCTAGAAGCTACTCACACAATGCCAAATCTCATCAGTATGCCAGGTATCCTGGCGGATAATCGCAGATCCAACAAATGTGCCAGAAGTGGAAATGTTGGGTAAGAAGCATTGTCAGAACTTGACAACATCCTGGTGATATAGGCTTCAACAAGCCGAATACACAAGCAGAAATCAATGGGCAAAAGTGCAAGACATTCGGAAGAAACACCCAAAATCGATAGTATATGTATAGTAAAAATCCTGATGGGTACCCAAGATGACAATGCGCATTTTGTTCAGCGAGTGCTCAGGAAGCTTCACCAATGTCCCGAAAAATCCATGAGAACTCCGTCGGCCCTGGGCAACGCCACACGGACCAAATACAAAGCCCAAGCGAGAGCACAGGAATCAGTTGCCATCAACACCACGCATTGAATGCTTAATCGGCTCACTAACACCTCGGGGATTGAAGAACTTCGTAGTCTGCATCATTGTCCACATCACCATCATCTGATCTCAGTCATCTGATCTCAACTATGTCCTATCCATACACTACCAATTTAACATATCTCACTCTTCACCATCCATTAACTATCTTAAAACACACAGATCAGCCATTAGCACTGCAGGCGGCGGCCGCAGTGGGGAAGGGTAGATAAGATCACGTGGTGCGCGTAGTGTACATAGTGTAGTAAGGAAAGTGCAATACTACAATTGAGGGTAGGAAATTATCGTGAGCAAGGCACCAATAGATAAACCCGTACAATTCGAAGTTTGAAGGCCACCTAGCCCCCGACCAAGACCCGACCAAGACCCGACCAAGACCCGACAACGCAGACAAGCTCACGGACCATGAGTAAGAACGATAATAATTCACAACTCTTGCTCAAAATCCTACGAATTCTCACCTGTTCTTGAATATCATTCTTTATCTTTTCAACGCCCGGAACTACCTAGTTAGTGTTGGGGCATGAATTAATTTCGTTAGCTTTCACAATTCCTCACTCGCATTACCATATTCTCCCATATGCAGATGCTCTTAATGCTGTATGATAGAGAAGTCAGATGCCATTATGGGACATTCAAGGCCTGTCTCTATGCCACACTGGGATATCCTTTCGAATTCGAAACAGGTGCAATGAAACCTTGGATGTTAAGCTTCCCGGCCGGGAATCTCCCGCGAATTCGTTCATACCTGAAACTCCCTCATTAACGGTTACTCCATCTTCATCCTAGAGTAGGTAGCAACAACGGTAACCCTAGATACTATAAAATATGCAGTGTTCCTAATCTATGTGGGCTGTACCGCAGCCCGCAGTTACAAAGAGGTACTCGCTGAGAGAAGGATGGTAGAGGGCCACTCATTGGTAAAATCAACTGGATAGAAGATGTCTCTGCATCAGTACTGACTGATGGATAGTGTTGCAGTTCTTATGGGACAGAAATGATTTGAGAAACTCAAGCAATGGTTACATCTATCTCCCCTATAAATCTTCGTACTCTGTCGCTGGTTTAATTAAACTAGAACCGTTACGCCCGTATATACAAGAGCGTTTTTGCACTTCGTCACCCACAATTCCCACTGACGAGACGGGGCACCTTTTACAAGTCGAGCCTTACACACGATGCCTCCCATACCAACTCCTAAGGGCACAAAATTTATGCTCTTTGTGCGCATACGCAAGAATTCTCCTCATGTATCAATAGTTTTCTCAACCTCAATCAACCATGTTTAGCACTCCAGTGTGGAAGTAACTTTTCTAACTTATTAGATTCTTCGAGATCATTTTAGAGGACGACCCAGACAAAGTTCTTGCAAATTTGGCGAACGATGTCGATAGCATTCAGTTCTTGGAATGGCTGCTCGGTCGGACGGCGGAAGAAGCGACGGATGGCAAATGTTTGGTCTCTTGCCGAAAGCTCAGCCAGATGGCGGAAACTTGAAGCTCAGGTAGTGGCACTGCGACAATTCAGTTGGTCAGCGGAAGCTCAGACGGAAACCTAGTAGAACACTGGCAGAAGCCCGACAGAAGCTTAGGCAGATGGCAGAAGATTAGTCGGAAGCCCAGATAAAGCTTTTTTGGTTATCAGAAGCTCACCCAGCCCAGATGCCGTATGCATCTTTCCATGGCGGAAGCTTGGTCGCACTTTGCAAGCTCTTTCGGACGAGAACCCCTTTTTTAGCGGCGGATGCTTTGTCGAAATCACGGTAGATACTGATCGAAAGCTCAGCTGGACAGTGTAAGTTTCGTTAAATAGCTAGGCTTGTTCAGATACCACAACTACGTACTTGACTATATCAATTGCACACGATGGTTATGGAGCGCAGACATGTGGGTAACAGCAAAATACCTGTGGAGTTGCAATAGTTTGTCCAAAGGAACTGCGCTGAATGCTATGTCTGGCACAGGATACTTGATAGCATGCTCCAAGTGCACTCGACAAACACCAGAGAAGACAATATAAGACCAGAAACAAGGTATAAAAACAACCTTCGGGAAATAAATACAGAGCGAAAGATGACCCACATTGCTTAAACCCTAACCCTATCAACAACTCTCACTTATTCTAAACCAGGATTGGAAAGTTCCGTCATCCTGGCATCCGGGTTCACGAAACCGGAGAACCATCCTTTGTGGGCGTCACGCCGGAAACCATATCGAGTTCCAAAACCAGGTTTATCAGCTCTTGCTTACTCTTAACTTGTATCAATAAAGGGTTGAGATTCGTTTGCTTTGCATAAGCCGGAATCAGAATGCCACAATGTGCTGCGCGTGAGAAAGCTGCAGTGCCCAGCTCGTCGAGAAGCGTAGGCAACGCCTTGTGATCAAGAGTTCAGCAAATTATTGAAATTAGCCATAGCATCCTTAAATGCCTCAGCGAATGGCTCTGGTCTGGATCAGCCTTCGCTGTGTGCCGTTTGAGTGCGAGACGAGACTCAAGAACGTCTGGGACACATCGTCTCTTTGGCAAACAAATCTCTTCCAGAGATCTATCACTCTTATCTCTTATCTCCTATCACTAAATATTACTCATAGAGTATTGTAGCCTTATGTCTGAAGTCTAGATGATTGGAATAATCTTTCCATACACATATTGAGAATTCTAAGTCGCCTTGTAAGAGCCAACCATTCCATTTAGTACCTAAAGAGAACATCCATAGGGTGCAGCATTCCAGTGAAGGTTCATTAAATCACCCTGAGCGAGCGGAGAGATGAGAGTATCCACGGCGCCCAGTCATGCTACTGCAAAAGATAGACCAGAGTCGATTGCCAGATCTATTGTTCAATTCGGAGTTCTAACTGGTAGGTTTGGTATATTTGTAAGGGCAACGAACCCACGTATGAATACCAAACATTTCATTTCTATCTTGATTGGTCACACTTTTGACCCGGTGAACCACGCCAACCACTTGGGACTGCCAGTCACTTCCTCCGAGAGGGGACGTTTCAAGTTGTGAAAGTACATCAATCCGCTCTGTCGTCAACTCATATAGTCTTTCTTCCGATTCAGGTCATCTATATATCACCGCCACCTCTCGAGGTTTCCCGCCTCCATATTTTAGCGCCTAAATTATCTTTCCGTCCATTCCGTACCTGGTTATTAACTATTTATTCACATTAAAAAGTTTCACTACTTCAATTGAGTTTGAGGAAGGACGGAGTTCCTCATCAGTAAATGTGAGATGGTGGGTCAGGAACTTAACACATCGATCATTTTATTCCAGCTGCCACAGTTTTGAGATCGGCTGGATTTCCGTCAGTGACTGTCGCTCGATAATAGTTTTTTAGTTTAGTACTTTGCTTAAATTCCATTCACTCGCTAGCTTTGAAACTCAGCCCATAGCCAGTGTATAGAGCGGTAAACCTATAGCTACTCTAGATTATTCAGAAGGAACGGCGAATGTACCGATCCTACATTTTACACAGCGGGGTACATACAGATGAATCCAAAACAAAGGGTGGTAAGAAGATCACTGGAAGTAATCATGGCTGTCCGGTTACTACCTGGCTCATTTCCCTCCAGAGCTGTAATTATACTACCTAATCAACGCCCGTCCCGGCAGAAGTTCTCCCGTAAAACGTGGACTATATTGGACAACCAAGCCTGTGTAAACTGGGGGCGATCTTCGTGCTAGAGTAGGCAATTAGAATAATGTAAGAGTTGATCTAATGATCTTCACTGTCTAGATTATAGGATCTCGAGGGCGTTTCTATTCTGGCACTTCCTTAGGACTATAGACCCGTCTTCCTTTAACATTATAATGAAATTAATTCACACTTTAAATATTACCAATTTATTTAATATTATGAGTCTTTTTTTACACTATACCAGTATTCATTCGATCGCTAATGAACTTAGTATTACCGACCCTAAGTGTCTAAGTACAGACCGTCAGACTAACTATGACCAGCCTCGGTCAAAAATTCAACGACTGCCCTTGGCACAACTAATATCTGGCCGAAATTTTCGATATCTGCAGACCTAACTCCCTAACTTCTCGAGGAAGCCCTTAGTGAAGCCCGGGACGAGCCTCAATAGTAACAGCCTGCCCGGCCTGTAGATATCTAGCGGTAGGCCTGCATACCTTTATGGCTTGCAAAACCCTACCGTGACCTGCAAAATCCTGCAAAGGCCTAACTACAAAGCCTACATGAACCTTCGATATCTGCCGACCTGGGAGTTTTTACGACGCGACGTCCTCTCCACGGAGTCGTATACCGAGATGGATTTGGCCGAAGTTGGTGAGGAGGGGGGGGCTTGTTTAAGGTTCTGGTGGGGGGATGGTGGGGGGAAATCCGGGTGTTTTAATTGTTGTGTAGTCGTGTTGGAAGGTAGGGAGGCAAGCCTTCTATGATTGTCGGCTTCATGTCTGGCTTGAGGCTCTGCGGCCAGTGGAATTGACCTGCTCGTTTCATCTTTGGAGATGTCAGCCGCCCACAGCTTGGGACGAATCGGAGGCACCGGCAGTCAATACATCCAGGTCAACAACGAGGCGACATCACATGACTCCGTGAATACAAGCAAACCTACTCTTATGTTATTCATCTCGAGGCGAAATAGCTGCCGTTGTCAGTGCAAAGTATTTGAACAGATCCTGCGGTGGAGCATTTAGAATACTTATGTACTTAAGTACTTCGTATTCTCCTGTCCGTGGTCCATTTTCCACTTGGTTATAAGCTTAAATTGGGAAACCTACGCGTTTCTCAAATGGTGGGGTGCGATCTAAGACAAAGAGATGGAAAATACGAGGTTCTTTGCTGGTCAAAGCTCCCATACAAATCCTTTATTTCAGCCAATGGCACCAACTCCTTAAAGTTGGATTCGTTTCAAGCAGCTTAATTTTCGTTCCAAATCCTTTTAGGCCCATACCCAAATATTGCCACTATACCCCCATTCAGCTAGCGGATACCTTGATTTCGAGAGTATTGCTTTGTTGTGTACGTGACACGGGCGGTTCAGTGTTCTGGAAACCTTCCCGTTGCAGTGAAGAATGAGAGAGGAAAGAGGTAGATGGTTACACATGCTTTCTGTGGTGAAGGCCTGAATTCGAGTGACCGGGACCAGCTGAATAAAAACCACTTTTGAATGAGAGTAGTCATCTCGTACAGATTGCTCAAAGTACCGAAGTTTTGATTACATACTTGGTATTAGTAGAGCTCTGCTAGGGACTGGTTAACTCTAGTGCGTATCGTACTGGACACGAGGTTGGCTCGTGGCAGCAAGGGGTTGATCGGTTAGAAGCTCAGCATACCAAGGTGCATATGCGCCTACCCTAACTCCACTCTTCAAGTTACATAGAGTATATGATATGAATGGGCTGTCAGGAGATTTCTTTCATCAACCTCTTCAGAGAGGGTACTTTGTGAACGAGAAGAAATATGTCTTCTTATGAATGCTTAAGAGGTATGAACAGTTTCGTCTTACTTACTAAGTCCTGTGGGTACCTACTTAAGTACCTAGGTAGGTAGAGTGCGGGCAAGACTGGATGCCTGCGTCGGAGTGGGAAACGCAGGACAAACACAACGCCGGAATGGGTCCACTGCCAGCGCTGAACAAATGTACGCTTTTCATATCGGAAAACCATTGTCGCTTTAGGCTTTCTTGCTAGTTTGTTATAAATTCTATCTTCAGATATAAAGTACTCTACATACTTCTTAATAAATTGGATATAATGGCGGTAATAATATTTTACTGCTGCCTTTTGTTCTACCAGTCGTACAAGCTCCCTTCTCTCCTCTCTCTCCACCAACACCAACAGCGACTAAAAGCTCCCTCCTTTCGACCACCACGAACACATATTTCTCAAACGAACGCCGAGAATCAAATAATACCGTTCTTGTCACCACCAGTCCCAGTGGTTTCCACGTCGCTCGGCTTCCTCGCTCTGCCGTTCACTCACCCCCCGTTTTTGAGCCTCTAGGGCCAGTCGTTCCTCAAATACTCGGTTGCAGCCTTTTGCATCCAACAATCGTTCAACCAGGACCAAGTCTGGGTCATTCCTTCATTCTGGCTCCGTCAATCTCTATTTTTACCCAAACTTCAATATGGGGAACTCCAACGGAAAGCCTGTAGTTTTTACTGATGAAGGTTCGCTTGTCCTCCTTTCTGTGCCTCGTTTTTAAGTTTCAGCCCTCCCCCCAAGACTCGCGAACGACGGTTCTGTCTTTTGCGAATCTTTGCTGACCTCGCCATTTCTAGTCAACCTTAATCACTTTCGATTGCTGAGAGTCGTCGGAAAAGGCGCCTTCGGCAAAGTTCGGATCGTCGAAAGAAAGGATACCGGTTTAACGTTCGCACTGAAATACATCAGAAAGGATGAGGGTAGGTCGTGGAACAGCATTCCAGTTAAAGGAGAAACATTGTGGGCTCGACTATTACTGAGCAATTGTGCAGTCGTTCGATCGGAAAGTGTCCGGAACATCATTCGGGAACGTCGCATGTTGGAACAGCTCAATCACCCATTTCTGTGTAATCTCCGATACAGCTTCCAGGATATTGAGTATCTGTATGTTTTATAAGCGTGTAGAGTTGAATAGAAGAGGCTTTGTTCGTTTGCTAACTGCATTGCAGATACTTAGTCGTTGACTTGATGAACGGTGGGGACTTACGGTTCCATATCTCGCGGAAAACTTTCACCGAAGACGCTATCAGGTTTTGGATGTCCGAACTAGCGTGCGCGCTGGTGTATATACATGAACGAGGAATTGTGCATCGAGACGTCAAGCCAGATAATATCCTCCTTGACAGCGAGGGCCATGTTCATCTTGCCGACTTTGTATGCCCCCAGCGATGCCGGCGACGCCTTGGTTTTTATTTTGAGGCTGACTGCTTGGTATAGAACGTAGCTTCAGAACTTCACTCTGATCGGCCGTTGACAAGCAAATCAGGCACACTTGCGTATCTGGCTCCCGAAGTTTATGCCGGAGGGGGATATGGTACCATGGTTGACTGGTGGTCCCTTGGAGTTGTATTTTACGAGTGTATATATGGAAAGGTGAAGATGCCTGCCTATACAATGTTGGTATTTGCTGACCTTGCCAATAGCGACCGTTCGTCTCTGACACCCATGCATCCTTAGGAAAGGAGATCATGAAAGCTAGTCCAAGGTGGCCAGTTACAAACCCACCAGTATCAACGAGGTGTATGGATGCGATACGGAAGTTACTAACGCCAGATACAAGCAAAAGGTTGGGAGCGGCCGGGTTCAGAACATTCACGGAACACCCCTTCTTCACCGAGATCGATTTCGAGGCACTTGAGAGGAAAGAAATTCCTCCAGTCTTTGTACCATCGAGTGAGAAGACAAATTTCGATGCTACTTATGATCTAGAGGAACTCTTATTGGAAGAAGCGCCTCTTGAGGCCCGAGCGCGAAGACAGAAGCCCAGAGAGCGGCTAAAGGATGACGCAACAGCTCAAGAAATTCGAGAGGAAGAACTACATAAGATGATCGAGACACTTTTCGAGCCATTTGATTATACCACTGTTGCGTACGACAAGTTGATTTCTGGGTGTAAACTTTTGAACAGTTTGCTAACTCGTATTCAGCTATGCTGGAACTACCGATCCTGTCATGACATCCGTAGCACCACCGCCAGATTTTGTCAGATTACCATTAAATCCCCCACGACCTGGGACACTAGACCACGCAAGTGCAATTTCGATCAATGTTACCCAAAAGTCTGGAAAGTCCATCAGTTCCCCTCAGTCTGGGTCCCCACCGATCGAATTAGGCCACGAAGCACTTCACGTCGATGGCAGGATACCACGACTTGCACACACCAACAGCGCTGGATATCCAATTCAGCCTGCTGCAAAAGGAGGTGCCGGGATGAGAAATGAATCTGTGGGTGGAGGGGTACAAATGGTTTTGGATGAAGCAGGGTCGTGGACTTCCTTGGCTGACAAGTCGTCCACCATACCATCAAAGATCAAACCTTCGGGAATGCTAGGATTTATGAAGCGGAAAGGGAGGGCATCCAGTCCCAAACCACAGGAACGTGGGGTACTAGGCCGAGAAGGTGCGCGTGTTATAATCGCGTAAAAGCGAACGCAGGCAACAATACTGGAGAGGGACATCACTATTATGAAATTTCGTTTTTTGTTTGGTCATTTAAGTGCTCAACGATGGATTTCCCTATTTAATATTGCGGTTCTTTTCATTTAGCGGGAGGGTTGAAATATTCCGGTGTCGCAACACAATATTTGATATGAATCAGGACGAGGTGGCATGAAGTGAGGGCAGATGCCCTGGCGGTGGTTATTCTATATCTAGACGGGGCACGGAGTTTATTGTTTTTGTTTTCCTCGAGTATTTTTGCGTCACGCAGCAGGACAATTTGTCGTTGCGCACGCATTCTCCAAATCAGACGCCGTGGGGTGTTGATCTCTTCTTTTCCTTCCATCAAGCAGCTAACTGTCATATTTTGTCTTCATGGGGTGTTTGTGTATTTGCATCTATGGAACGAACTCACGCTACTAAGCACTTAAGTACTTAGAGGTAAGTAGAGAAAAATTGATGACAGATGAGATCTCTTCGAGCGTTTTATTGGTTTATGGGCTCCAAATAACAGATCGAGTCAGCGAAAAGGTAAATGATCGTGGCTGTGGACGAGTGATATTTAGCGCAAGCTAGAAGGGAAGTTTTCTCCAGGGACCTGGTGCGCTGACCGTGACACTTTGCTAGCGAGGCAGATTGGGGCAGATGTCAAAACTTGAGACAGCCAGCCGCAGATGTATACGTCTATGCTGCGGAGTCATGACAAGTCGAGTAATCTTTGCGAGATGCAGTCTCCACAAGTCAACCCTACGCGTAGACTACTTTCCAGCTAGTTACGCTTCAAAACTCGCTTTGGTGGGTGAGGTTCGCTCTATTACGGTGAGTTGCTTTGAATAGCGAAGAGTACATGGACGGAGAAGGAGCGGAAAAGGAGAAGGAATAAATTGGGTTGATAATATAGAAGGGAGTGTGGCACCAAGGAGAGGATATATCTATCGTTTTTGACACAGGTCACTGGTTAAATGACGAGACGAAGGCCTGAAACATTTGAAGTTTTCGGGGAATGCAAGGGTTTTGTTATCTGGGATCCTGCGTGCCATTACTATATTGTAATCAGTCTTTATACTTTTCCTGCTAGCAATGACTTCGATGTCGATTCTAATATCTACACATTCAGTTAGGGTAAGTTTTTGACCCATACGCTAATACTCTCTCTCATACACAGGTTATTTGGTCCCATTAAGTAATTGAATATGATCGAAGCTGATGCTTAAAGCCAGATGGATGATATGGGGCCCTAGATAAAATTAGGTTTGATTTTGGTCTATAGGTTTATATTTTCTCCTTTGTTCTACACCGTCCCAGAAAAGTTGTCTGGCGCGAGTTGACTGTAAGAGTTTATCTGAAGACACGGTGTAGTTCGAATCTAAAGAATAATAGGTGATGATGCATGACGAAGAAGCCACTTTCTTAATCATCAAATCTCACTCTAATTCGAAATATTCACGATTCTAGACCTTACAAACAGTTAACGATGATTGGATAGAAGACTCAATAGATACTGTAAATATTATGTCCGTGACAGCAGTACTTCAATCTCGGGCATGGTACATACCAAATTTAGTACTTCGTTCGTGTTGCACTTTGTGCCTGGCGATGTATCACCTATGACATTTTGGCAACCGAATGCGCCCTTTGGTTAACATGGAGGCTGAGGACGTTTTTGTACCTACATACGTAAGCGCTTTCATCTGACCAAAACAGGGATACCAGGGTTAGAACTTTGATGTCATTGGATTTCCCTTCGTCACCATGGGAACCAGGAACGCCAAAACAACCGCCAGCTTTGGTTCTTGACTTCGTGGCACTGCACTCGCTCGACGGCTTGGGACTGGAACAATTCCCCCTCCCGCCCTTCGAACTTTCCTCCAGTATCTCTCTCCCTTTCTCTCAGGTCCATGATATAGTTGCGTCGCTGCGTTCGTTGTCAAGTCAATTCCTCCACCTCCCTGCCCTTTTACGACGTCTATCGTGAATGCCATACTCCATTAAATTCAAACCCGGAGTTCAGGTACTTGTACGAGTTCCCTTTCTTTAAGTAAATGAACGTCTTCTACAACTCGCTTACGGTGCAGCTCGATATACCTATATTCTTTGCGCAACCACGCCCATTGGTCACCTGCGAGTTCGGGACAGGTGATAGCGATGGCTCCATATGCAGTTTCCGGCGGCAGAGTGGAACGTCCGAGGGAGACACGCCCAATGGACCTCCCGAACCAGCGACGACAAAGCACTCACGGCTCAAGGGATCCGTCGCGTCACAGAAAGTCGTCCGATAGCCCTGAAAAGAGTGCCGATTCGAGTCCCAAGGATCCCCATACATCGCGCAAGTCAAAATATGAGCCACTGAGGCCAACAATCAGAGCAGTTCCTCCAGAGGGACGAAGGAATAGCAGTCGTGTGGTTAGAGACTCTCGTGCTGCTGCTGCTGCCGCCCTTGATGGTGGTGGAGACACCCCGGATGCACGATTGATGGGTGGTGAAAGGCCGGGGAAGGACATGGCTAGGAAAAAGAGCAAACCTGCCGCTGGAGCTGCAAGTGCAGCTACTGCCTCTACTCGGCATCATCATCGTTCGCATAGGAGCCGCAGTGGTAATGGGAATCGAGGTGGGAGCAAATCTAAGGGCAAACGCCCATATTCCGCCGACTCGGATGAACTAGAGAGGCCGATGAATAAAAGGCGCTGTGGTAAATGTTTCTGTACGGTTCAAACAGGTTTATTCTAGCTAGAATAGCCTACTGACCAGTTAGTGTAGGGATTCTAGTTGCATTGACACTTCTTTTATTAATCATCCTAATCCCCGTTGGAGTGCTGGTTGTTGGGAAACAGAAAAAGGGTAGTGCCGTAGAATCGTCTGGCCTAGGCAAATACGGGGAAGAAAGCAAATTGCCCGAAAAATCAACTATTCCGGTAGGACTCTCATGCTATGTCTCATTCAGACTATACTGATATCTCTAGACTGAGTATAAAAACACATATATGGATCCCTATACATGGCTTGATACCAAGGACTTCAATTTGACGTTCACGAGTAAAACGGTCGGAGGGCTCTCGGTCATGGGCCTGTTTGACGGGTACGATGACTCTGTACAGGCCAATGACAACGTACCTCCTCTGAATAAGGGATTTGACTACGGAAAGACCCCTGTTCGCGGGGTCAATGTTGGTGGTTGGCTTATCATCGAGCCTTTCATCACACCGTCATTCTTTAAAGCCATTGATTCTAAGCTAGGTGTTGTCGATGAATATACTCTCAGCGCAGAGCTTGGGGCAAGAAGTGCGAAGGAGACGATTGAGAAACATTACAAGGAGTTTGTGACAGAAGATACGTTAAAGGAAATTCGTGACGCAGGTTTGGATCATGTTCGGATTCCGTTTGGATACTGGGCTGTGAAGGTATATGACAACGACCCATACGTACCAAACGTATCATGGAGATATTTACTTCGAGCAATTGAATGGGCTCGTAAGTATGGTCTCAGGGTGAAGCTCGATCTCCACAGTGTTCCGGGTGGAGCGAATGGGTGGAACCACAGCGGTAGACTCGGGCCGATAGGATGGCTTAATGGGCCAAACGGGGATGAGAACGGGAAAAGGTCGCTCGAGATTCACGCTCAGCTTGCGGAATTCTTTTCGCAACCCCGTTACAAGAATATCGTCACTATGTATGGTCTTGTCAACGAACCGAGAATGATCGAACTTCAAGTAGACAGAGTTCTTAAATGGACCGAAGAAGCCTATACAGTTGTGCGGGACAAAGGCTATAACGGGAAGATTATATTCGGAGACGGCTTCCGAGGCTTATCAACTTGGAAGGGCGCATTCTCGGGACTCGACGGCATGCTATTGGACGTCCATCAGTACGTTATTTTCAATACTCAGCAAATTTCCCTCACCCATAGCGGTAAGATCGAATTTGCATGCAAGAATTGGGGCCCTCAGATTATTGCCAGCATGGATAAGACAACTGGGTGCGTGATTTTCTCGTTGCGTTGTTCAAAGCTTCTCCTGACTGCGTTGAATAGATTCGGCCCAACAATCGTGGGAGAATGGGGACAAGCCGATACGGACTGCACTGAGTATTTAAATAATGTATGTGTCACTGTTATCTAAGATTGGTGCAGGATAGCTACTGATGCACGTATCAAGGTCGGTGTTGGTTCACGCTGGGAGGGGACATTAAACGTCACTCCAGCGAGTGCGGAAGTCTTGACTCCATGCTGTCCGGGTGGAAAGAATTGTAGCTGTAAAATGGCGAATGGGGACCCCAACAACTATACGGCCGAATATAGGAAATTCCTCAAGATGTTCGCGGAAGGTACGTTTTTATAGCTCCTTCATAGTTCCACCACGTATGTTGGTGCTGACCATAGACTTATCAGCTCAAATGCATGCATTCGAAGAAGGATGGGGTTGGCTGTACTGGACTTGGGACACCGAAAGCTCGACACAGTGGTCATACAAAAAGAGTATCGCGGCTGGAATTATCCCGAATAAGGCGTACAACCGTGACTTCAATTGCGAGCTGGACAATATTCCAGACTTCAAAGCCCTTGGTCTCCCAGAGGGCAATTAATAATAATCGTCTCGACTTAGTACTTGCTTTTCAGCGTCATTCGGCCGGGAGGAGTTTGGAGTGTTTGCTTACAAAAAAATGAATTAAGCGACAACGACGAAAACGAAAATGACGAAGTTCAGGAATGAAGGACGATAGCACGATGGGACAAATTCATGATGTTCACGTTTGTACTGCCCTTTTTATGCTGGTTGAGATTGCTTCCCTGCGTTGCATTTTTTTTCGCGCGATCGATCGGTTCTATTGGTGGGAATGTACTCTTTACCGAAAGTTGGAGAAGTGCAGGGACATGGGTTTAAACGAACCCCAGATTCCCGGAATACTGTCGCCCTTTGGTCAAACGGTTATTCCGTTAGGTTGTTTGCTGCCAGCTGCTCAGTCAAAGCACGGCAAGTTTATTTTTCCTTTCCCTCTTTCTTTCTTTATTTCTTTGCTGTATCTTGTAAGTAGCTGTTTGTACCATATGCATTGTATATACCCCTTGCGAGATGACAGGTAGACTGGCAGATATGTATTATTGTATTAAAGTATAAATATGTATAAAATGAAATGTGCGCATCACCTTGACGCACCGTTATGATCTGTCAGACAAATGGCAGAATGCAATGTCTTGGCAACTTGTTGCCTGCATGTGATGTGGCTCTTGGTTAGGGGCTGTTCGGGTGCAGATGTTTTAGCGTATGGTATCTCAAGGTTGTGACTTGAAGCACTTAGTTGTGACCGGTATCCGTGGCAACAACCTCAACTCCCTACCTCATACCGCTGCGAAATCCACCTATTTCTGTTGCTGGTGAACCTATGAAGTGGGTCCTGGGTGGCCTCGTACCCCGGCCTTTGATCTCACGTGATTTCATGCTAACCGAAATGGTGAGTCTGATCCAAATTGAGATCATGAAGAAAAGTGAGGTGAAAGGGTCTAATAGCTTGGCTTTGAATTTGTTACGGGGGTATTTAGATCCCAATAATCAATATAACATTTATTGAATCTAAGTACAGCTGCCTATCAAAGAAACTCTTTCTTTCCTCGTCTTATCCTAAGACTCAACCTCTTGGCCTTAACCATCCAAGCGCAACCAAATCTAATCGCTCCCAGCGATTGCTTCCAACTTCTAATCTGAAGATTAGATTTCTCCCTCGTGGAACCACTCTTCGGAAAACTCTTCAAAAGGTAGTAACCCGGTAGACAAGTAACTGTGTAGCAGGTACATCAGCAAAATGTAATTTAGTCACTCGGAGCCTCCAGGCGTGTCTGAGAGGATGTGGAGTGTAAACTTAGATGCGTCAATTTCAGGGGGGTGTCAGACCGTAAGAGGGCACTCCAGCCGGCCTTCGGAGTAACTGGGATCTCTGATGACTGGTACAGGAGTACCATGGGAGTGATTGTGATACGTTTGAGATCACCTCGGAGCGCCAGCGACAAGCCTGGAAGCACCTCGAATCACTGTAAAGCAGTCTGAGAAAAACGACATCTTTGGGAACATTGCAGGTGCGCCTGGAAATTGTAGCTACTACTCATTGTTGAACGATTTTTAAAACTCATGTATTCAGTTTGTATTCTCATCTATGTATCTATATAGCTACCCATCTACTCACAGTATATCTGGACTGGCTACAGGCGGAGCTTGTGAGCAATTCGAGGTGCGCCTGAAACTGACGATCGAGTGAACTCAGAGATACACTCCAAGGCCGTGATCAAGCGAGTTTAGAGATGCACTTGGAGGTGGTAATTGAGCGAATTTAAAGATACACTTGCAGGCAGTAATCGAGCGTATTTGGAGATACACTTGGAGGCCGAGATCGAGTGAACTTAGAGATGCACTCCGAGATCGTGATCGAGTGAGTTGAGAGATGCACCTGGACGCGGTAATTGAGCGCATTCAGAGATACACTTGGAGGCCGTAATCAAGCGAGTTTGAAGATGCACTTGGAGGCCATGATCGAGCGAACTTGGAGGCGGTAATCGAGCAAGTTTGGAGATACACTTCGAAGGCTGTGATTGAGCGAGATTGGACGAGTACTTGGAGGCGGTCAATGGACGGCGCACTAGGTGCTGAGACTCTATTCATCAGTTAGTTGACTCACAAACATGGGAATGTGACAACATCAGCAAAATGTAAATCGGTCCGGAAGCCATACGCAAACCCCCTAGACACTCTGGTAGCTCTCACCAGTGCTTTTAAGTACTTCCAGATGATCCCAGCCCCCCCTGGAGCTTTGCAAAGTGCTCTCAGACTCTGCAAGAGCATTCTCAGGTGCTACTGGAAGCACCTGCAGGTATGGAGGTGCATTCAGGATGCTACGAGATTTGACTTTCAGAATAGTCAAATTTTGGAGCTGCTGAGACCTCTGCGCAGGTCTGCGGGAGACTTTGAGAGCAGCTGAGACTTCAGCACAGGTCCGCAGGAGACTTCAGGAGCAGCTGAGACCTCTGCACAAGCTCTGCGGGAGACTTGATGCCATATTCTCACACCAGTGGTTCTTAGCGTTCCACAGGGCATTTCGTCAATCATATTCGTCTGTGTTACAGTCACAAGATTTGCTACATCATAATATGGCATGTATTTTCTACGTCTCTCTATTTATAAACATACGGAGATACAGGGATAACAGTGATGGACTCAGCGGCAGGAAGTATATATTTGGAAGACCCCAGGGTAGATAGACATCTCATTCTACGAAATACACAGTCTATCTTTCCCAGCTCTCGGTTTCATGCACTCTTGCTGAGCTTTCATCGATCCACACAATTTGTGTGGTTCATTATCGCTGGGAATCCCTTCACTTCCTCTCACCCTCTTCCTGTGATCCTCGAGCCAGAACCGCTCATTCTCACGAATACCCTTCGGATGCCATGCGAGGTGCGGCGGGGTCTTCATGATGGGCTGTCTGCCTTGTAGCTCCAGCGCTTCACCACACCGTGATCGAGTGAACTTAGAGATGCACTCTGAGGCCATGGTCGAGCGAGTTTCGACATACACTTGGAGGCTGTGATCGTTCGAACTTGGAGGTCGTAACCGAGCGAGTTTGGAGATACACTTGGAGGCTGTGATGGAGTGAATTAGGAGATGCACTTGGAGGCCGTAATCGTGCGAGTTTCGAGATACACTTGGAGGCTGAAATTGTGCGAGGTTGGAGATGCACTCCGAGGCCGTGATCGAGCGAGGTTGGCGATGCACTTGGAAGGCCGTGATGGTGCGAACTGGGAGGCCGTAATCGAGCGAGTTTGGAGATGCACTTTGAGGCCGTGAGCGAGCGAGTTTGGAGATGCACTTGGAAGGCTGTGCTCGTGTGAACTTGGAGGCTGCAATGGAGCGAGTTTGGAGATACACTTGGAGGCTATGATCGAGCGTGTTTGGAGATGCACTTGGAGGCTGTGATCGAGCGAGGTTGGAGATGCACTTCAAGGCCATGATCGAGCGAGATTGGAGCAGTACTTGGAGGCGGTCCATCTGGAGGTGGTGGTTCGGGAGGGAGGCGTGAAGGGAGCTGAGACTCTATCCATTGGTTAACTCGAAATGGTGGGAATGTAGAGAATTGAGTACAACATGGTCTGCCGAGAGATGAGAGACTGGCTGGGAGGGGGGAGACAGTCGGTTATGGGATGATGCAGTACGCCGTGTATGCAGTACTTAGTGTATGCTGTACTCGGTGTATGCTGTACTCGGTGTATGCTGTACTCGGTGTATGCTGTACTCGGTGTATGCTGTACTCGGTGTATGCTGTACTCAGTGTATGCTGTACTTGGTGTTAACTCCTGATCATGGCATAGAGAGACAGAGAGGGATGACTTAACTTGATGATCTTGGGTGATGGTAGAGTTGAGAACGGGAAAGAGAGAGATGAGAGGTGATGGGACAAATCATCATGAGAAACTGGGACTTAAGAGAATTTCGTGTACGAGTCAATTGATCATCCCCGATACAGCAGGTATGTGTCCCAATCGGGCGTGTAATTACACTGATATGAGGTCTTCCCAACCCAATCAGGCAAGTGGTACCCCTGATTGCTCATATCCGCTCGTATCCTCCACATCATTCTCATCTTCATCCCCATCTCACTCTTTCTCGTTCACAACTCTACCATTATCGCAGAACACGAAGTTAAGTGATCCCTTACTATCTCTCCATGCCATGATCATGAGTTTACACCGAGTACAGCATACACCGAGTACAGCATACACCGGGTACAGCATCCACCCAAGATTGTTTGTCTTCCCTTCATTCCCATGATTACGAGTTGACCCCTGAATGTAGCTTCAGCTTCCGGCGTCCCTCCCTACACGATCGACTGCCATCAACCAGCTCTCCATGAGCGCTCAAAGGTAAGGCCACCTTGTTACATTCCCACGGTTGCAAGTTAACTAACTGATAAATAGAATCTCAGCACCTGGCGCGCCGTCCATCGACCTCCTCCAAGTACTCATCCAAACTCGCTCGATCACGGGCTCCAAGTGTATCTCCGGACTCGCTCGATTATGGCCTGCAAGTTTGTACGATCATGGACTCCAAGTGTATCTCCAAACTTGCTTGATCACGATCCGGGAGTGCATCTCTAAGTTCACTTGATCATGGCCTCCAAGTGTATCTCCAACCTAGCACGATTACGGCCTCCAAGTTCGCACAATCACGGCCTCCAAGTGATTCTCGAAACTCGCTCAATCGCGATCCCGGAGTGCATCTCTAAGTGCACTCGATCACAGCCTCCAAGTGTATTTCCAACCTCGCACGATTATGGCCTCCAAGCGTATCTCTAAACTCGCTCGATCACACCCTCCAAGTGTATCTCCACACTCGCTCGATCATAGCCTTCAAGTGTATCTCCAAATACACTCGATTACTGCCTCCAAGTGCATCTCCAACCTCGCTCGATCATGGCCTCGTAGTGTATCTCTGAGTTCAGTCAATCATCATTTTCAGGCGCACCTCGAATTGTTTTCAAGCACCACCTGCAGCCAGTCCAGAACTACCGTGTGTAGATGGGTTGCTATATAAATGCATAGATGAGAATACAAACTGAATACATGAGTTTTAAAAATTGTTGAACAATAAGTAGTAGCTATGATTTCCAGGCGCGCCAGCAGCGTTCCCAAAGAAGATATTTTTCCCCATCTGCTCTACAGTGATTCGAGGTGCTCCCAGGGTTGTCACTGGCGCTCCAAGGTGCTCCCAGGCTTGTCGTCAGCGCTCCCAGGCTTGTGATCGGCACTCCTAGACTTATCGTCGGTGCTCCCAGGTGCTCCCAGGCTTGTCATCGGCGCTCCCAGACCTGTTGTCGGCACTCCCAGACTTGTCGCCGGCCCTCCCAGGTTCTCCCAGGTGCACCCAAAGTTCTCTCCGGTGCACCGAGATGTTCCCAAACTTATCACAATCACTCCCATCGTACTCCTGTACCAGTCATGATAGATCCCAGTTACTCCAAAGGCCGGCCGGAATGCTCTCCTATGGTCTGATTGTATCCTGAAATTGACCCATCTAAGTTTACACTCCACATCCTCTCAGACACTCCTGGAGACTTCCAGTGACTAAAATACATTTTGCTGATGAAGGTGACTTTACCTTTGAGCTCTCATGGTGAGCTGGCTGATGGCAGTCGATCGTGAAGGGAGTCACGCCGGAAGCTGAAGCTACATTCAGGGGTCAACTTGTAATCATGAGAATGAAGGGATGACAAACATTCTTGAGTCTGCTGTACTCGGTGTACGCTGTACTGCATCAGCAAAAAATATTTCCGTCTGGGTGGAATGGCTCCGTCAGAGTGGACGCGCTCCGTCAGAGCCGTCAGAGACACCCTGGTGGCGGATTACTCCGCGCGCGGCCTTAATACCACGCGTCGCGTTGCAAATCGCCCTCCGATCGCTGTTTCACCGTTTCTTCTCGCTCTGTCGGTCTCCAATTTTAAACGAACACTCTGGCGGTGAAGGCCAACTGTGACCATACGTAGGAATGGGTTCATTGGGCACGCGTTTGC
>Ga0307515_10003439_pt1 | contig 33315 bp, 51 predicted proteins | sample 17_EM_MG_FD_194513 | JGI IMG/M metagenome (GOLD analysis project Ga0307515, IMG submission 194513) | Populus trichocarpa ectomycorrhiza microbial communities from riparian zone in the Pacific Northwest, United States - 17_EM | ecosystem: Host-associated > Plants > Roots > Unclassified | place... | reverse complement strand
CAGGGTCTGCTGGCTTCTGTTGAGTGCGTGGCATGTTATGAGAGCTGTGGGGAAGGTTGTTGTGGGCTAGGATTCAATTTCCCTTTTTTGGATGTATGGTATTGTCTGTATTCTCCTTTGTTGCCACCGCTCTGTATATGTATACTGCACCCGGAAACTGTATACATATACATTTAGACAGGTTATACATTTAGGTACTAGGGACGAGGCCTGTTCCCACCCAAATCACATACATTTAGAGAATTATACATTTAGACAGCTATACATTTAGGCAGAGTCTACTGTAGTGGTGAAGAGGAATCCGTGTGCACAAGAAGCAACTCATCATCGATCATTTGCCTAGATCGAGGGGATGAGGAAGACGTCCATCAGCAAATATCCACAAATCTCAACACGATCCTCTTCACAGGTCTTGCAAATTGGCAGAAATCGGCTGCTGAAAAATTAGCCTCAAGCAAACGGCCTTGCCACTACTCACGTAACTCAGTGAGGACTATGTATAGAAGCAAATCAGACGCGAAAAAGAATGGACAAACGTTGAAAGACCTTTGGAAGCCAGTTGTAAGCCCCAAAGATTGACAATGACTTGGGTAGAGCTGACAGTCAGTAGGCCAATGCCGCCAGATGCTCTGTGGGAGGCGAGAGCATGCGTTTAAATAGTGTTACAATTATCAACTTTTTTGAAATATAAAACTAGCTACAGATACAAAAAAAAAAATTCGGACCACCAGAATTTGGCAGTGTGAGGCTGGGGTGGCTGTGGTGGGGCCTTTAGGCTGTCGCCTACCTTAGTTAGAACAAAAGATGGAGATCATGTAGGTCCCTATAATAAATGTTTCTGTTCTTTTAAAACTGTGCCCACCACACTTGCTTGGCATCCATTTTAAGAAAAGTTGTGTTCCAGCCCAATGAGTGTTTTTAGGCAAGAACCATCATTTGGGAGGTTTTCATCTTCTGGACAATTACATTTTGAAATGCCAGTCACATGATCTTTGCTTTGCTACCACCTTCAGCCATGTGTTAGTGGTGAAACAAAACTCAGTGTAAACCACCAACAAGAAGGACATGGGATGTCCTAAGAACTCAAAGAAATCCTAACAGAGCAACATTTCAAAGACAGTGACCCACAAGTGTCATGGAACTGCCAATGATTGGGCACTTGAAGGAGTGAAGAAAAGCAGAAATGATTCAGAAAATGTTGAAAAGGGGTATGGATTGATGATGATGATGAATGGATCAAAAGTGATCAAGAAGAAGGCTGGAGCACCAGCAGTGAGTCATCATCAATCATCTTTCTTGATGGTGAGGAGGAGAACAACAGCCACCCATCTGATCAAGTTCATTTTAACATGCTTCTTTCCAAGGGCATTGCCGATTGGTATTGATCTGTCACTGAAATGACAGCCTCAACCAAATGGCCCTGCCACTACTCAGGCAACTCATGCACAAGTAAATGGAGAGCATCAAAGGATGCAAAGAAGAATGGACAGACCATGTTGGATCTTTTTAAGCCCATTGTAAGCACCTGAAGGATGAATCATTCAGAGCTGACACTCCCAAGGCCAAAAAAAGGGCCATAGACAATGAACAAGTTGAGTACACAATGTTAAGTGATGGTTCTGATCTGGAAGAAATCACTCCTCTCAACATTTCAAACAACTCAGCAACATATGCTGAGGAGATCCCATTGCAACCCCCTCCACTGCCCTTGCCAGCCACATCTGAGCTTGAAGATGAGGAACTGCCTTTGCTGGCCACATCTGATCTTGAAGATGAGGAAGTGCAAGTCATTTGGGATTTTACAACAGACTGTAGCCATGCTGCCAAGGTGGCTGAAGCATTGCACAAGCTTGTGAGAGCACAGCACTGAAAACATAAACCAACAAACCTATGGGTGCAAACTTGGGTGAATGGAATGCTTGCTCTGTGTCACCTGTTCTCCAGTCCAGGTTTGAAGCACACCTGGACTGAGGCATCAGAGCTGGTAGCACAAGCAATGGGTTGTGGGTCAACATTTGCATGTAAACTCAGACACTGGGTTATTGAGTTTGAAAGACAGAAGATGGTTTACACAGCACTGCCACTCACACAACATGGTCGATTTGATACTTGTCACCTTTCTGATGAAGACCCTGTCAAGAAGGATTCATGATTTCTTGTTACAATTGTGCAAAACTAAAAAATACTTCAAAGCTGAAGACATCTATTGCAACACCCAAGATGCAAGCAGTAATGGGGACAAGAGCAACATTGATTTCCAAGTCTACAACATATCATTGGCTAAAGAGAATGGGTTGGAGGTATGGAAAAGCCCCTAATGGGATGTATGTTGATGGTCATGAGTGCACTGATGTTGTGGAATATTGGACATGGTTCTTGGGTGAATATAGCAGACTGGAGAGACGGATGAGGAGGTTCAAAAGGGATGGGGGCATAGAGAAGGAGCTGGAGTTGCAAGAGGGTGAGCCATGATGAGTCAACTTTCTATGCCAATGATTGATGAAAACAAGGTTATTGGCATCCAGACAAAGCAAAAGCACCAGTGCAAAAGGATGAAGGGTCATCCACCATGGTGGCTGACTTCCTGACACCTGAAACTGGGAGATTGAAGGATGAGAAAGGGTATGTACAGTGACTCAAAAAACTGGTTCACAAAAGGCCACTTTTTCCTTGCAAGGCCAATTGTGGCTCAGGTAACAAAGCTAAACTCGTGGGAATTCTTTGTGACAAAGGAAAGTATCACGGCCCTGTTTGTACCAAATGTCAAAACATTAGCTTCATGTATTGATTTAATACAGGATTTACAATGACCAACACTTGATGAACCAGTTTTTGTGCTCTCCCAAATCTTTGGGTTTGTCACAGATATCATATGACTAAACCTTCAATATCATGTAAATATGTCTTAATAACATCTATAGGACCCACCAGCATCATCACCTCCCCAACAAACATGTCCACTGTCTCCAACCAAACTATCCTCACTTTGCTCCAGAATGGCTACTCCTGACATAAAGTGGCTGCCCAAACGCATGTCAGCCACTCTACAGTCAGGAGACACTACTCTGTCATCAGTTACACCCTCCCCAGGCAGTGTGGTGGGCACCCAGCAGGCTTTCTGCTCAAGGCCAAAAGTCCCTTGTTCACAAAATCAGATCTGGAGCAGCTCACACTGCCACTGAACTCAAGGAAACTCTGGACATGAGTGTTTGTGTCCATACTATTAAGGACACATTGAAGCAAGAGGGGTCAGTGTCCAAAGTTAAGGTAAATAGGCCTGTTCCTTCCAAGGCTCGTCTATGCATAGGTTAGAGTCTGCTCTGGAGCATTGGCATTGGACTCTGGATGACTGGAGGAGGGTCATATGGTCAGACAGGACTAAGTATAACAGGGTAGGGCCATATGGAGGGGTTTGGAGTGGAAAAAACCTGGCACCAAGCAGCAGGTCTGGTCTACTCTAAAGTTAAGGGTTGATTCCATATCATTTGGGGCTGCAACCCTGCTCATGGAGCAAGGCATATGTTCACAATAGATAGTAGAATGGATGCTGAGCTGCACACCAGCATTCATCAAGTTGAATTCCTGGCAATTGTAGAGTTTTATTGGTCAGACAGGCCTTGGTTCACCTTTCAACAGGAAAATGACCCCAAAGACACCTTCATGAAGGCCCCAAAATGGTCCCAACAGAGCAAGGTGATTGTCCTGAAGTGGCCTGCAGTCACGTGACCTCAGCCCTTTTGAATATGGGTGGCAACACCACAAATGGCAACCCAATGTCTATGGGCACCTCCTGCTGGTGTGGATGAGCTTTGGGGGCAAGTGCAGATGGAATTAGATAGAATACCAAAGGAGGTTTGTAGAAACCTGATTGAGAGTATGCCCAGGAGGATGCAGGCAATGGTAAAGGCCAAAGAAGGGAAAACTGGCTACCAGCACAAAAACTGGTTCATTGAGTGTTGGTCATTGTAAATACTGTATTAAATCAATACATGAAGCTAATGTTTTGACATTTGGTACAAACAGGGCCATGATACTTTGCTTTGTCACAAAGAATTCCCACGAGTTTAGCTTTGTTACCTGAGCCACAATTGGCCTTGCAAGGAAAAAGTTGCCTTTTGTGAACCAGTTTTTTGAGTCACTGTACAGTGGACTGAGGTTGGGGGTGTCAAATGCAGAGTCTGACAGCTAGCCCTTTCAGTGAAGCACAGGTTTTCTTCAAAGCAGGCAAAAACTGTGATGGCTATTGGACAAGTGAAGATGTCTTCTCTCAAGCATGCATTGCAATAGAAATCTTCAAGCACAAGTGGCCTGAGGAATAAGGTTTATTCCTCTATGACAATGCAACAATACACAAGAAGTGATCTCCTAGTGCTCTTTCAGCAACAAAGATGCCCAGAAGCATACTACAGTGGGATCCCAGTCCTGGCACAAGAATGGGTAATGGAAAACTTCCCAATGGCACCCCTCAGTCACTGTACTACCCCAGTGACCACCCACGCTTCCCTGGCTTCTTCAAAGGGATGGAACAGATCCTACATGAACAAGGCCTCTTGCCAACTGATTGAATCTTGAAGGCTCAATGTGGCAGCTCTCTCTCAAAGTGTCTGCCTTGGCAGACTGCATGCTGCTGCTGACAGATTCTCTATAATCAAGATGATTTCAAACAACAAAAGCCATTGCTTCAAGAATTGTATGAAGATGCCAGCCACCTATGCCTGTACTATCCAAAATTCCACTGTGAACTGAATTTTATTGAGCAGTACTGGGGAAATGCAAAACTCCAATATTGGGAAACCCCTTTCACTGACAATGACAAAGAGATGATATAGAATATGCATGAGTGCTTGGACTCAGTGCCCATGGAATTCATTCATCAGTGTGTCACAATGAGTAGGCAGGAGTGTTTGCACACTGATCACCTTCTCTAGCTACTCAATTCAGTCTGATAGGTTCATGAACAGCTACTGGGCTGGATTGGATGGGCCACAGGCAGCTTGGGCCTGCAAGAAGTACCATGGCCACTGCACTTTACCACCAGCTGCTATTGGGGAGGCCAGAGCACATGCTTGAATAGAGTTAAGATGGATATTCCATTGAAATGCTATGCTAGCTACAGATACCCAAAAAAAATAAAAAAAATTGGGCATGAGAATTTGAAATAGTGAGGCTGGGTGTGGCTGTGGTAGTGCCCTTTGGTTGAGGCCTACCTTACATGGGTAGCACCTGGTCAACTGATAGAACACACCAAAAACCAGCATGATTGCCTGTGCTGTTCAGCTTTGGCAACACTGTTCAGTGTTAAAGATGATTCCAGTTGGAGGCTGGAGGAATAAATCAGAATTATATGTCTTTGGGATTTGGTGTATTTCTTGAGTACAGAAAGTTACCACTCACCGAGCACCCCCCACTCACTGAGCACTGTGCTCTAGAACCATTGTACATAGCTCATTAGGTGTCCCAGATATAGAGAAATATGTATTATTCTTCCTGCCTGCATTTGAGATGTCCTGCCATTCAACATGAGCCATGGTCAGTGGCTATGCAAATATTGCCCCACCTGAGTTTTGTGACGCAAGTGGGGTGGGCATGAACCTCCAGCAAGGCATTTAAAAAGTTAAAATAATTTCTTTACAACTGTTAGATACTTCTATTGGGCTTCAAAGCCTTTCTCCCATCCCCAATTGTGGCAGGAACAGCATGGCCTCCAAGCAATCTGCTGCAACACTGAGAAAGGCACTGCTCAAGGCTCAATCCTGGTGTAAATGGAATTGTTGCTACTTCTCAGGTGTATTTGACATTGATTCAGGCAATAGGGAAGGAACAGCAGAATGCAGCCACAAGGAAAGGGGGCTCACAAGGGATGCAGGGAATGAGCACAGAGGAGAAGGACAGACGAAGCAAGATATGGAAGATTGCAGAAGCTGAGTACAATGAGTGAAAGGCTGAGATGAAGAGAAATGGAATGCTTGTCAAACATGCTGGCAAGAAACTGCTGCTCAGGTGGTTTAATGAGGCCAATTATCCTGAAACACTTCTTCAAGAACTTAGGAACTCAAATCAAGCCTCCTCCCCCCCTGCTCCATGTCAAACTCGTCAGTGCCATAAAACATTCATTTCTGATGAAAGCATTGGAGAATGGTCAGATGAAGATGGCCAGCACAATGATTGAGATTGTAGTTGATTGTATTAGTCCATATCTTATAGATTGTCCCCATTTTATGGCCCAAATGTACCAGATTTGCCTTGATTTGCTTGTGCTCAGTGAGTGGTACAGCCCAATCTGCCATCAGCCATATTGTATCAACTAGCTTGCAGGGGGCGCTCAAATTACAAACTTGAGTACTTGGTAATGTAAAGAAATGATCTATTGCTAGCTCTATGCTACTGGAAATACAGGGAGTTGTGGGGAAACTTCCCACTTGGTGAGCAGTAACTTTCAGTATCATATCAAGGACAATGGCAGAGGATTTAATAAGAGTAAGAAGTTGGAAGGAATAGAGTAAGACCTTTAGGGAGATGATGGGAATGAGTAGAGGACCAGTTCTTAATTCAATCCGAAAACTGGAGAAGTAAGAAGGAATACATGAGGGTTTAAATAGTAAAGAGGAATATGAAATGGAAAGTGGAGCCTGCTCGCTAAGGTAAAACACTGTAGGTAAAGTGCAGAGTAGTATGTCATCATAGCCGCCATATATACCCAAGAGCAAATGTATCTGGTGGGAATCATAAGTCCATATTTCACTTCACTGTAATTCCTACTAACCAATGGGTAGTGGGTAATGGTAATTGGAGTCAGCTCGATTAGGTTCCAATCGATTTGGTTCTGATGGGTTTGGTGTTATTGATGGATAAAGGAAAAAATTGGAATTAAATTGTGGAACATTCAGCTAGGACCACAACTGGTCAACCAATTGCCTTGTAATCCTGTGACACACCCACAAATTGAATATTACATTTTCCAACTTGCCAGTTCAAACCCTGTGCTCGCAAGTTCATTCAACTTCGGCACACCTATATCTACTCCATTTGGCCACCGATTGTGCCAATTGTAACACCATTATCCCTCATTCATCACTGTCTATCTGCTCATGTCTACCACTGACACATACAACACCAAGTTCACTGCCAAATGCCCTGAACTCACCAAGGGCAGTTGGCCAGTGTGGTGGTATCACACAATGCTTCGCTTGCAAAAGGAGGGTGTGCTGGGCCTTGTAAAAGGTGACTGGGATGAGCCCACAACTTGGGGAAAAGAGTATTATGAATATCTGCACCTAAGGTAGGCAGTGTCTCAAAGGTGCCAGCACAGCCACACCCAGCCTCAATGGTTCAAATCCTTGAGGTTGAGAATTTTTTTTTTGTATCTGTAGCTAGCATAGCATTTCAATGGAAATAATTATCTTAATTCTATTCAGGTGTGTGCTTCTGGCCTCCCCAATAGTGGCTGGTGGCAATGTGTGGTGACTGTGGTACCTCCTGTGGGCCTATGGCCCATCTGATCCAGTCCTGGTAGCTGTTCATGAACCTACCAGACCAAATCAAGAATGTGATCCAAGCACTCACACATATTCCCCATCATCTCTTCATCATTGTCAGTGAGCAGCTCCATGACACTTATGGGTCATGTCTTTGAAATGTTACTTAGTTGGGATTTCATTGAGTTTTTAGGATGTTTTGTGCCCTTGATAACATGTGTTTTTTTTGGCCACTAGCACATGGCTTAACTAAGAAACAAAGCAAGATCTGAGGACAAAGCAAGATCACATGGCCTTGTTTCAATTTTTTTTTATCTGGAGGACCAAAATCTCCCAAATGACGAGTTTTGCCCAAAAATACATGAACATTTGTTGGGCCAGCCAACAACATTTTTTTATAGATGCCAAACGAGTGCAGTGGGCACAACTTTGACTTCAGAGAAACTTTTATTATAAAGATCTACATATTTCCAGTTTCTATTCCAACTACAGTGGTGTACCACCCACCAGAGGGTACCATCTAGCGAGCCATGGACGACAGGAGGTAGTTGATGAGCCAAAAGCCTCGCTATTTTATGTAACTAAACCTAAAACGATTTTTGGAATACATGCTGGGTTGGCGCTTTGCCTGGATCGTCCGCAATGTCCATTGGACACAGAAATAGCTAGATTTGAGAGCTTAGGTCGCATTTCTGGGCTGGTATTCACACAGGAACCTACCTTGCTCTGTCAGAAATACGAAGTATCATTAAGGAACCCATGTATTCATTTTTTAGCCTTCCTGTTGAGTGGCGAGACCAGAAAACAAGGAAACAGCTAGGTTTATGAGCAGCAGCTGCCCCAGGCATTGTTGACAATGCCAGGCCAAATCCCAGAAGCTGTGAAGAAACAAAACAACCTTGAAGAACATGAATCAGCCATACAAAAGGCTATGGAGGAGTATCTTGCAACCTGGGACCAGCCCTCACCCCCAGGCCAAACCATGCGTGCATACAAGTATGGGGTCCCAAGATCGACGCTTTCTGCATGAATTCAAGGTCGTCACTCAAAACTAGACTCTGCTAGCAAGCAGCAGAAGATTCTTCCAGAGGAGGAGCAACTTATTGTTGCTTACCTGCAAGAGACTGCATGTAGGGGCTTCCCTGACACTCGGAAACGATGCGTTTGACATGCTAATGAGGTTCGTCACACTCGATCTGGCAACCCAACAGCTACAGTTGACATCCGCTGGCTGGGTCACTTCCTACATCGCCATCTTGATAAGGTTCGATGCCACTGGTCCACAACTTTAACTACTGTACGAGGAGGTGCCTTAAACAGTGATATTATTGTTCAATTTACTCTGACAAACGGTCACAGATTATGGAATTGAGCAGGACTGCATCTTCAGCATGGTCAGTGCATGATGAGAGTGATGAGTAATGAAAAGGAACATACTGTAGATCCTGAATTGACGATTTTTGTGGCGCCAGGCATGGTGGTACATAGTAGAATTAGGCCAGGCCTCGATCTACATGATTGTGTGTCGCAGGCATGATTCTAAGGGCTCAAAACACCTTTATTTGATATTAAACTACATTATATATGTACTTGCTCGCGCTTCTATCTACCCTCAGCGAGCAGCAAGAAGCTGCCTGGTGGGTGGTACACCACTGTACAGGGAGTGGCCTCAACAAGCAGTAAAAGTCCTGTCAGGTTGTGGCTGTGGTGGTGCCTTTGTGATGCCACCTACCTTGGTTGAGTGCACATGCTTCATCCTCCGCATGTGCCTGAGCCCCCTTGCTGAGGACAAGGTAAAGGACATTGACTACAATGACCCAAAGCGTGTATACAACGACCTCAAGCAGGAGTTCGAGCCAGATACTGCTGCAAACCGCCTGGACAAGCTGAACAAGTTCCTCAATGCCCTGCAGAGCAATGTGAGGAGTCCACTGTGCACTATGGCGGACGTGTGCGTGGCCTGCTTCGTGAGTGGAGCGAGCTCTGGTCTGCCTCCTATACGCTCCTCAAACTCAAGGAGCTATGGACGCATGTAGTCCTGTGTGGTCTTGGCCCCAGCTTCCAGCACATCAGGAGTGGTTACACTGGTGAAGAGAAGCAACTCGATTCCAATGATGCCATGGACTCTGCTACAGACCTGCACACTGCTTTTGCGGCCCATGCACCTCCTACCAATGCGCTCAACCCTTCTGGTCGCCTCCTTCGCCCTCGCCCTGCCTCTGCGTTTGACTGCCTCTGGTGTGAGACAAATGGTAACCACTTCGCTGAGGAGTGTCGCAACATGCAGCGCTCGAAGGAGCCCAAGCAAACCTCAGCAAGCCAAGGCTGCAGATGCTGCACTTGCAGAGTTTGCTGGTGAAGCAAGTCGCATCCATTCTCCCTCAGACCTCATCACTAATCACTCCTGGAACCCAGACATAGGGGCAACGTGCCATATGACCTCACACAGGCAGTGGCTCACTCACTACAGAGCCCATCGGGTCCCTGTGCGGCTAGGAGATAACAGTGTTGTCTGGTCTGAAGGAGTTGGTGTCTGCTGGTTTGAGCCAATGCTGCAGGGGAGTCCAGCACCCCTTGTCCGCTTCTCCAATGTCCTCTATGTACCCCAGCTTGCTTCCAATCTACTGTCCCTGTTTACCCTCACTGCCCTCGGCTATACCTTCACTGGCACTGGTCACTCCCTTGCCTTCACTGCGAGTGATCAAGCTAACTAGACGCTAGGGAGCGATGGGAGTGAGCAGAACCCGCAAGGGGAGGCAGTGCCATCGTTCCCAAACGTACAGGAGTCGCAGGAATCACGGAATAATAGTCCAGAAGGGACATAGGAATGCCGAAATGAGAATGGAGGCATGTACAACACAAGGAAACATGAAAAGAAGTGGGGAATGGCCGAAACATACAATACAGTCATGAAAGTCAATAGCAGTCACCATAACAGAATATACCTTCAAGTCCTTCAGCAAAGATGGTCAAGTCCTCTTCCAGGCCACAGTGTCAGGGCGTCGCACTGGCCAGCTTCTAGGTCGCACCCTACCTGCTCTGCATGCACCACAGACTGCCTATGCGGCTGCTGTTGCACCACTCACACTCCAGCTATGGCATGAGCGTCTCAACCACAGAGCACTGGATGCAGTTGAGCGTGCTGTACAACATGTGGAGGGTTTGACCATCGAGTCGAAGGCGCGCCCTCAACACCACTGCCCTGCCTGTGCAGCTGGCAAGCAGCATCGCGACCCATTCCCTGCCTCCTCTCGTGCCTCACGTCCTCTTGAACTGGTTCATGCTGATTTAAGTGGCCCAGCCCGTGTCCCTGGTCCTGGTGGGGTTGTCTATTGCCTCACCATTACAGATGACTTCACTCGCTGGTGCTGGCTCAAGTTACTCCCCAACAAGCGCGAGGAGACCATACTGGAGACATTCAAGGAGTACAAGGCAATGGCTGAGGCCCAGCATCCAGCATGCAAACTGGTGACCATCCGGGATGACAAGGGAGCTGAGTTCATTAGGAATCGGATTGCAGCCTGGCACAAGGAGCATGGCATACAACCACAGCACACGGTGCGTGCAACCCCAAAGCAGAACGGGAGAGCGGAGCGTGGCTTCAGGGACCTAGTGGAGATGCTATGTGCATCCTAGCCAGAGCAGGGATGTCTATCTCATGGTGGGCAGAGGCTGCTCATGCCTCCAACTACATCTACAACCGCTTCCCTCACCGTGCACTTGGCTGCACCCCCTTCGAGCTCTGGTATGGCCACAAGCCCAATCTCGCCAATCTGCGTGTCTGGGGATGCCTGGCTTATGTCCACTTGCAGAAGGACCAGAGGGAGGAGCCCAAGCATGGTGCACACACTAAGGCTCTGCACATTCATTGCCTATCGTGATGACTACAAGGGCTGGGAGTTCTTGGACCATGAGACTGGCGGCAGGGTAGTCTCCAGGGATGTACTCTGGCAGGAGAATGCATTCAGACATAAGCCTTGGATTCCTTGACCCGAGCAGCATCCTATGCTGCAGCCTCCTGCAGCGCACAATGCACCAGCCACACCACATCCACCTGCAGACTGACCTCTGCCACCCTTCCCAGATGAGGATGTCTTGGATTTGGGGGGAGACAACCTCCCTGCACCCGCACCTGCACCTGCTGCCCCGGTGCACCCACCAGATCTACCTGCACCCGCTGCAGTGATTGTTCCACCACCTGCACCTCTGCCTGCACCTCCAGCTGTTCATCCAGCACCTCCAGCACTCCATGACCACTCTCGATCTCCTTCCCCACCTGCACCACGTCACTCCACTCGCCAACGCTTTGAACCACGCCCTTTCTGGATCAGCAATGCACCACTAGTCCCAATTCACCATGACCCACCTGATCCTCCAGGATCGTCTGCTCCACCTGCACCAGCAGCCTCTGACCAGGACTCTTATCACCAGGACTCTGAGGATGAGCAGGGCGCTGAGATTGCGCACCAGGTCTGGGGTTCAGTCCTGGAAGCAGCTGGTATCTACCCTGAGTATGTGGAGATGGAGATTGATGATGCATGGGAGCTGGCCTTTTCTGCTGCCCACCAAGCATATGCTGCATCTAGTGAGCTGCCAGTGCCAAAGACCTTCAAGCAGGCTATGGCTGGCGCAGAGAAGGCGCAGTGGGAGGAGGTATCAAGAGATCGCTGCGCACATGGAGAATGGTACTTGGCGACTTGTTGAACTCCCTCATGGCCGCACACCTGTTGGATCGCACTGGGTATTCCACATCAAGCGCACTGCAGACGGGCCCATCGAGCGGTACAAAGCTTGTCTGATTGCCCAAGGGTTCTCCCAGCAACCTGGGTGGGACTATGTCGAGTCTTTTGCACCCACCATCCGGCTCTCCGCCGTGCGTGCTCTCTTTGCACTTGTCGCTGCAGATGACCTTGAATGCAACTCCATTGACATTACCACTGCTTTCCGGAATGGCGACCTGGAGGAGGAGATCTACATGAAGCCCCCCGAGGGCTATGAGCAGTACTCCAGAGATGGACGACTGCGAGTGATCAAGCTAACTAGACACTAGGGAGCGATGGGAGTGAGCAGAACCCGCAAGGGGAGGCAGTGCCATCGTTCCCAAACGTACAGGAGCCACAGGAGTCATGGAATAATGGTCCAGAAGGCGCATAAGAGTGCCTAAGTGAGAATGGAGGCATGTACAATATAAGGAAACATGAAAAGAAGTGGGGAATGGCTGAAACATACAATACAGTCATGAAAAGTCAATAGCAGTCATCATAAGAAAATATACCTTCAAGTGGACGCTTGCTCTGTTGCCTGCTCCTGCTTTATGGCCTCAAGCAAGGAGGCAGACAGTGGTACCTCAAACTCAGTGAGGTGATGGAGATTGGCTTCAGGGAGGTGCGCAGTGAGCCATGTGTGTAGCTATGGGAGGACAGCACTGGCGGAAAGGTGGTTGTGCCAACCTATGTGGATGACTGCCATATCATTGGCAAGACGAAGGAGGGCATCCAGCACATAAAGGCAGAGCTGCAGAGGCACTTCAAGCTGCGTGACCTTGGGCCAACCAAGCTGGTTCCTCGGTGTCGATATCAAGCGCAATCGCTCCACACGCACCATTACACTTTCCCATCGTCGATATGCTTAGAGACTTTGGTATGGAGGACTGCACACCTGTGAAGACACCCATGGTTACTGGTCTGCGCCTGGAGACACCTGGTAATCCACTCAGTGCTGAGGAGATTGAGTTCATGAAGGACAAGCCATACCTATGTGCCATTGGCAAACTCACTTGGTTAGCTAATGGCACCAGACCTGACATCGCCTATGCAGCAGGTGTGCTTGCTCGCTTCAATAACTGTGCAAGGAAGGCATAGTGGACTGCAGTGAAGCACCTCCTTCGCTATATCAAGGGCACGATGGACTACAAACTCCAATATGGTTCCCATCCTCATCCTACTGCCTTCACCTCATTCTCAGATGCCGACTATGCTGGAGATGCTGATTCTGCCAAGTCAACAACCGGTCTTGTGCTTCTCATGGGCGGTGGTGCTGTTTCCTGGTCTTCAAAACTACAGTCCCGTGTTGCTCGCTCCACCACCGAAGCTGAATTCATTGCTGGTGAGTCCTGCACCCGGGACATGGCCTTCTTCCAGTATATCTTTGAGGATTTGGGCTACAAATTTGCCCTACCTCAAGCACTAGGGATGGATAATCAATCTGCTATTCGCGTTGCAAAGAACCCTGAGCACCAAGGACGCATGAAACACCTTAACCCCATTTATTACGGCTTCAGAGAGCAGGTAGAGGCTGGGGAAATCTCACCACACTTTATTCCGACTGTGGACACCCCTGCGGATATCCTGACCAAGGCATTACCTTGAGAACAGGTCGAAAAGGCTGTGAGCATGCTTGGTCTGCAAGTGTGAGGATCGGCCTCATCAGGGGGGAGACTTGAAGGTATATTCTGTTATGGTGACTGCTATTGACCTTTCATGACTGTAATGTATGCTTCGGCCATTCCCCACTTCTTTTCATGTTTCCTTATATTGTACATGCCTCCATTCTCATTTCGGCACTCCTATGCGCCTTCTGGACCATTACTCCATGACTCCTGCGGCTCCTGTACGTTTGGGAACGATGGCACTGCCTCCCCTTGCGGGTTCTGCTCACTCCCATCGCTCCCTTGTGTCTAGTTAGCTTGATCACTCACAGTTGCCTTGCCTTTCTGGGCTAGAATCTACATGGGAACCTATGTCACTTTGTTAGAAACATGAAGTAACATTGAGGAACCTATATTTTTGCTTGGCAGTCTTCCTCTTAAGTGGTGAAAACTTTAAAGGAAAACTACCACTTTTGCGTGACATACACCTGGATAACAGGGCCACTACATAAACTTCATTATCCAGTAGCACTGAAAATAAACATACTATACAGTGAGCAAAAAAACTGATTCACTGAAGGTCAAATTTTGCTTGTGAGTCAAATTATGGCCCAGAGAACAAAGGTAAACCTGTGGGAATTTGTGATAACAAAGCTAGGTATCATGTCCTTTGTTGTGTCAAACACCAAATATTTGGCTCTCTTTGTTGATTTGATATTGACTTTAGAAGGGGCCCCAGTGCAATGAATTCGGTAATTCCGATAATCTCCAACAGAGATTATTCGAACGGAAGCCGAAAGGAATGGGAGGGGCCTTGAGGCTAGTCCATTCGCCAACAGAAATAGGATCTCCTCTCGTCCACGCGTGCCGGCGGGAATATAATCTCTGGAGGGAAGGGAAGGAAATGGGTACGACAGCTTACGGGCTTGTCGGACCTAATTCCCAAGCAACTGCCCAAAAGCATGATGGGCACCCAATCTGTCTCGGCGTAAACACTCTGACTAGGTGCGACACTGAAGGGGCTGACTGAAGTGGGGGTTCAGTCCGGCTGGCTAGCCCGGCAGTGCTGTGGGTGGGAGTTAGCACGCGAGGGCGGGGAAATGAACCACCAGTCTTGAGGTCCGAAGTCCAACAGTCAAAGGCAAGCGAGCGAGCAAGCGAGGGGCATCGGGATTCTTATCGAGCGGGGCGGGGCGCACAATATCAAATGTCTATAATCGAGACGTCAAGTGAGGGACATTCCCCATCGAGTCCAAGCTTAAATACAAAGCCTAACTCTACAACATGCAGCTACGAGACTGCAGGAGGCGGTGGAGTGGAAGGCGGTGAAGTGGGTGGCATCGCATAGTGGAGGTGGAGAGAAGCAGAGGCAGGGGTGGTGTGGAAGTGGAGGTTACACACAGGCGGTGAAGTGGAGGCTATGTGAGTGCAGTGGAACAGGAGTGGAAGCGAAGAGGAAATAGTGGAGCGCGCAGGACAGAGGCGGGTCTACACTATAGGAATAAGTCCAGTAGCATGCAGGGAACGATACAAACAAGTGGAGACATAGTATATGAGCGGGTAACACGAGAAAGAGTCCATAATACAAAACACGAGTCATAGGGAACAGGGAAGAGAACAAAGGGATTGGGAGGAAAGTGGGAGCGGGAGCGGAATTAGAGGAGGGGCATCGGAGCGAGCGGAGGGAGTGGAGATTGTTGGAATGGTGAGGAAAGGGAAGGAAAAAGGCGATATTATCACACCCAGTTGATGAATCAGTTTTTTTGCCTGCATTAAAATGGGCCTAGTCATATGATATCACATGGCTAAACCTAAAATATCATGTAATCTGCCTTCAAGAGTATATATACCACCTATGGGCATCAACAACCCCCTGGGAAACATGTCCCCCAACACCCAGCAACTATTGGGGCTTTACTCCAAAATGGCAAATCCTGTCACCAGGTGGCTGCCCAGATGCATGTCAGCTACTCTACAGTTCAAAGACTTTACTTCTCTGTCAAAGACAGCCTGCCCAAGCACCTGGTGGGCACCCAAGGCAGCTCATGGCCAATGATCAATTCCTCCTTGCCCAAAGAGTCACCTCTGGAACAGCTGATACTGGATCACAATTCAAGAGACTTTGGATCTCAATGTTACCCTCCTAGCAGTTATTAATACCTTGAGAAAGGCAGGTCTCAAGACTGCTATAGAGCAGAAAAGGCCACTTCTTTCAAGGGTTCATTTGCAGGGGAGCCTTGGAGCACCAGCACTGCACTCTGAAGGACTGGGGCATGGTAAATTGGTCACATGAGACTAATATTAATAGGATAGGGTCAAATGGGAGGGCCTGGGTATGGAAAAAACCTGGGTCTGCCCTGAAGCACAATCACATCAGTGGATTCTCAAGTTTGGGGGCAGATTCTTGATGGTTTGGGGCTGCACACCTGCCCAAGGAGTGGATCATATGTGCACGATAGATAGGAGAATGGATGCTGAGCTGCACACTAGCATATGTCAAGTTGAATTCCTGGCTATTGTGGAGTTTTATGGGCTGGACATGGCTTGGCTCACCTTTCAACAGGATAATGACCCTAAAGACACCTTTCAGAAGGCTTCAAAATGGTTCCAATAGATCAAGGTCATTGTCTTGAAGTGGCCTGCAGTCACCCAGCCTCAGTCCATTTGAATATGGGTGGCAACACCTCAAGTGGCAGCCCAATGTCTATGGGCCCCTCCTGCTGGTGTGGATGAGCTTTGGGGGCAAGTGCTGGTGGAATGGGATAGAACACCAAGTGAGGTTTGTAGAAATGTGATTGAGAGCAAGCCCAGAAGGATAGGGGCAGTGATAAAGGCCAAAGAGGACCAAACTATGTAAGTACCAGCAAAAAAACTGATTCATTGAGTCTGATTGATTGTAAACTGTATATTAAATTATTGGCTGGGACTGAATTTCTGAACTTTGGTATAACAAAGGACACGATATCTACCTTTGTTTTCAGAATATCCCACGGATTTACCTTTGTTCCCTGGGCCACAATTTGACTCACAAGCAAAATTTGACCTTCTATGAATCAGTTTTTTTGCTCACTGTAGCTCTTGAATTGACACTTTTTGTCATGCTAATTGTGCACTAATTGTGCATCACTCAGGCCAAGCTTAGATCTACATGATCACATGTTGCGGCCATGATTCCAAGGGCTCAAACAAACTTTTATTTGATACATAAGTACATTATGATATGTCTACTCACTTGTGCTTTTATTTACCCTCAGCTCACAGCAGGAAGCTGCTTGGTGGGTGGTACCTGATTGTAGGGTGTGGACCCCAGAGCCAGCCAATGTGACATCCTGAGACTGGTCTGAAAAAGGACTTGGCTATTTTGCTGAAGGCAAGGGAGTGACCAGTACCAATGAGGGTGTACCAAGGGCAGTGAGGGTAAAAAGGGACAGTAGATCAGAAGCAAGCTGGGGTACATAAAGAACCTTGGAGAAGTAGACAAGGGGTGCTGGACTCCCCTCAAGCATTGGCTCAAACCAGCAGACACCAACTCCTTCAGACCAGACAACACTGTTATCCACACAGGGACCCAATGAGATCTGTAATGGGTGGGCCACTTCCTGTGTGGGGTCATATGGCACATTGCCCCTGTGTCTGGATTCCAGAGTGATTAGTGATGAGATCTCAGGGACTTCACCAGCAAACTTGCAATCACAACATCTGCAGCCTTTGCTTGCTGAGATTTGCCTTTCCTAGTGGTAGCCTTGGGCTGCAAGCAATTGATTTTGCACTGTGTGTTGCAACACTCCTCAGTGAAGTGGTTGCCATTGGTCCAGAGTCAGTCAAACCACAGGGTGAGGCAAGGGCAGTGACCTGAAGGGCTGAGAGCACTGGTGTGAGATACATGGGCTGCAAAGGCAGTGTGCAAGCCTGTAGCAGAGTCCATGGCATTGTTGGGGTCAAGTAGGCTTCCTGATACCTGATATGCTGGATGCTGAGGCGAAGACTACATGGATCAATAGCTCCTTGAGCTTGAGGAAGGTATAGGAGGCAGGCCAGAGCTCACTTCACTCACAAGCACACCATATACATGCCCACCAAAGTGCACAGTGGACTCCTAGTGCTCATCAGGGCATAGGTGATTGTGCTGCTTTTTGGTATGGTCAAATGGTCAAATAGGTGACCTGCCCTTGGTGAGTTCTGGATATTTGGCAGTGAAATTGGTGTTGTACAGTGCCCAGCTGGTCACTGGCCACCAAGTTTCCCACAGCCCCCCAGCCACTCAAATTGGCTCATGATGAGAAAAACTCCCAATAGATAAACTTGTCTACATTATGCCTACTATCTATTGTCATGGTGCTGAGTGGGAATGTTGAGAACACATCAAATGGCAAATCAGGTGGGAGGTAGGTGTACCACTCACTGGCCACTTTGCTTTGGGGGTACATTGGGTGCAGAAACTCACTCATATCTAGTCAAATTTTATTGAAGTATCATTATAAAGTATAATTCTGCTCTATGTCTACATATGATGCATTGTTTACATCATTATCAACTACAGCATTGTCATTGACTGCTCAGGTTATGCAATGATGGGGTTGGGGGGTCATAGGTGGTGGATTAGTAGCTATCCATGGTTAGCTGCAGCTTGGGCCTTATTGTGCTTGACCATGGATATGTGGAGATGGCAGGCAAGAGGGGTTGAATATATAGGCTGGTTCATCACAATCAGCTCTATATTCAGTGCCACAATTAAGCCATAAGCTCCTAGGAGTGTAATTAGTTAGTCACACTTGCAGTCTGATGTTAGCAAGAGCCCTGCACAGTGGTAGAGCAGATCCAAAACTCAAATGGCCAGCCATGCCACCTTTCATTACACACTGGCCTTGAGGCACCACCAGCAGACCTGAAATGGCATAGTCTACTTCAATCATACTAAGATATTGATTTATGTACATATCATCAAGTGCTAAGGGTAATTCATGCCATCACAGAAAGCACAATCAATAGGAAGGCTGGGTCATTGCTCAAGCATTCCTTCAAATTGTATGCTATGCACTTTCTATCCTCATTGAACCTGTCTGCTGACATTTTTAGGCTGCAAGGTATCAACACCAAAGCATGGGAGGATCATCCAATCATTCTGAGACAAATTGAAAGCCTCAGGGAGAAATTGTATGTTAATCAATAGCCACATGCAGAGTCCCTGATAGAGCACACCTTAGAATCAAGGTACTTAAGAGTAGATCTTGGTCAACAAGAGAATGTGAACAGTTCTCAGGTGCTTGCACAATACAATATCACAACATTGGATGCTTTAAGCAAGGCTGACCCCCCCATAGGCTTGAATTGGTTAGACTGCTCTTTTTCCAGGGACAGAAGACTCACTCTGTACATAGCTGCTGAACCACAAAAGCCCATTCAGTTACACAATCAAGGCCTCCATTGATGCACTCTCTTGGTTCACATTACAAATTCAAGAGATCAACATTTCTTTATCAGAGGATTGCACACAACCTATAGGAGTCACCCTGCAAGTCACTTGCTCAGCTCATTGTGGATCTTTCAGCAACAAATCAAAGAAGAAAACATATGACATTGGTATGACTTCCTTGCTGATGGTTACTTCTGACCTCAAATATGTACATGGACTATTGTTGTACTGGGTAACTTTTACCAGCCTGCATGGTCCATGAACTGATGCCTTTGGTGGCCAGGACCTGAGCTCTGCTCAAGCATGAGGAACAGTTCACTATCACTGCTAAGCTGTCCAAGCCAAGTCAAAGCATTACTGTTTCAATTAGCTGTGTCAGTCTGAGCTGTGTGAGTGTCTGAATGCTGACTTTTTGTAGGAGAATGTAGCCAGTATAGTAGTGGAAAGGTCCTATAAGCCTGGTGTTGACAGGTCGACCTTCCCCATGCCCAATACTCAGCCAATTGCAGAGCTTAGCAAAGGAGAGATGATTTATTTGGGTGAAGACCCAAGTGTTTGGGAGATTAACACCAAAGAGGAAGAAGAGTTGACAGGTAAGTGGTAGATGAGCCTTGACCACATTTGCTAACAGGTCATGTTAGGGATTCCTCAGCATGTGCCTCCCATTGTTTCTTGGCACATTGCCCAGAAGGGATCTACAACCAGAACATCACAAGTTGCCAGTTCTGGGACTGGAGTGCCCAGTCAGCTGATCATGGCTCAATTGCTTCCTTGATCATCATGGAAGCAGTATTCACATGTTTTGGAGCAAAACACAGAGCTCTGTACAAAGTGGGGCACTAAATAAAAGAGTTGTTGATCACTGGTTCCAGCTTCTTGGGGAGATTGTGACAAAATTTTCCATTTCCCCTGATTGCATCTTCTCCATGGACAAAACATCAACATTTCTTGATAAACTGACATTCAAGACACTCTATATTGGGTCCACAGAATCTAGTCACCAGCCCATTGCCATTCATGACAAGAATCAAGAAACCACAACACTGATTCCAATCATATTAGCAGCTGGAAAGGTGTTTAGACCAACAGTTATCTTTAAAGGAGCACAATTCTGAGCTAGTGCAGATTGGAAGAACCCCTTGAATACATTGTATGTTTCATTTTATGACATTACAGCAGCCAACTGGTACACTGACATCAAAATTTTAGTATCCAAATGTCACAAAAGGGTTATATTACTGGTGAGATCAGCCAGGAATGGATCAAGGTTGATTTTGACAGCCAAACCCATGAATTGGCAAATGGACAGACTCATCTTTTGATTGTTGATGAGCACATTTCACATTTCACTCAAGACTTCCTTGAATATGCAAAAACCAACAACATTGAGGTGTTCTGTCTTCCCCCAAACACCACACATGTGCTTCAAAGTGAGAATTCTCCATGAGACTGATGTCCTGCCACTGATACCCATCTGGAATAGCACTTGATGTTTGTGGGTTTGCTCAGTTCAAAAGAGAATACCAGAAGGAAACTGAGAAGCAAGCTAATCAATACATGGAGAAAATAACCTGGCAAGACTATTTGAAGGCAATAGCAGGGCCATATGAGAGAGCTTTCACTTTGGAGAATACACTGAAGGCCTTTGAAGTCACAGGAACCTGGCCAGTTGACAGGTCAAAGATCACCAATGACATGACAGCATTAGCAGAGGGCCTTTCCACCCAAAGTGGGCCAGCTGTTAATCTCAGCAGCCCTGTGAAATGTGTTGTGGACTTCCTACAGAGTGAGAGAGCATTACCTACATCTTCCCTTGCTATCACCTCAGTTCAGGCATGGGAATCTAGTGCTGGCTCCCCAAACATGAGAGCAATTCCACATCTGCATCTGACTCACTCTTTGCAAAACTCCAGCAAACAAGGTCAGCTGGACTGTTCAGTGGTACCCCTATTGCCTCCACCAGCCCCATCTCACCACTCAAACTCACAGAACTGATCACAAGGGCAATGTACAATATAGATGTTCCCTCTGCTTATCCTCAGCAGCAACAGCAGCAATACAGTATAGATCCAAATTATGATGCTTACTTGTACTCTGGTGAAGGGTCATCCTATAGTACACAAAATACAGTGAGCAAAAAAACTGATCATCAAAAGGGCAAATTTTTGTTTGTGAGTCAGATTATGGCCCAGGGAACAAAGGTAAACACGTGGGAATTTGTGGTAACAAAGGCAGATATCAGGTCCTTTATTGTGCCAAAGCTCAGAACTTCAATCCCTGCCAATCATTTAATATAAATTGTACAATTGGGCAGACTCAACCAATCAGTTTTTTGCTAGCACATGGTTTGGGCCTCTTTGGCCTTTATCAATGCCTCTATACTTCTGGGCTTGCTCTCAACCACATTTCTACAAACCTCACCTGGTGTTCTATCCCATTCCACTAGCACTTGCCCCCAAAGCTCATCCACACCAGCAGGAGGGGCCCATAGACATTGGGCCACCACTTGAGGTGTTGCCATCCATATTCAAATGGGCTGAGGCTGGGTGACTGCAGGCCACTTCAAGACAATGACCTTGATCTATTGGAACCATTTTGAAGCCTTCTTGAAGGTGTCTTTAGGGTCATTATCCTGTTGAAAGGTGAGCCAAGGCCTGTCCAACCCATAAAACTCCACAGTAGCCAGCAATTCAACTTGAAGAATGCTAGTGTACAGCTCAGCATCCATTCTCCTGTCTATCATCCACATATGATCCACTCCTTGGGCAGGTGTGCAGCCCCAAACCATCAAGAATCTGCCCCCAAACTTGAGAATCCACTGATGTGATTGTGCTTCAGGGCAGACCCAGGTTTTTTCCATACCCAGGCCCTCCCATTTGACCCTATCCTATTAATATTAGTCTCATGTGACCAATCCACCCTGCCCCAGCCCTCCAGAGTCCAGTGGTGGTGCTCCAAAGCTCCACCAATGAGCCCTTGAAAGAAATGGCCTTTTCTGCTCTATGACAGTCTTGAGACCTGCCTTTCTTGGGCATTCATAACTGTTTGGAGGATGACATTGAGGTCTGAAGGTCTCTTGAGTTGTGAGGCAGTATCAGCTGCTCCAGAGGTGACTTTCTGGCAAGAACTGTTATAGAACAGAATCAAGTGGGTGGGAATGGTTGGTTATTTATACCTTCATGTACACTCACTTCTATCATTGATTAAGTAGCAGCATATGGGTTGGTTATCAATGTTATATTTATTGTAGTTTTGTCTCTTGAGTAAAGGCATCATTGCATGAGCCATGGGAGTCACCATGGGAGTCATGTGCCTGCCCTCAAGAGTCCAATCTGGTGTGGGCTTTGTTCACCATGGTGATGTACAAAGGGACTGAATAGGTACTGAACACAGGTAACAAACACAGGTGCGAATGACACGCAATTTATGCGAACACCAAGACATGATGACGCTAACAACAGGCACCGCAATGAAGCGGGCATCAACAGGAACCACAACGAAGTCAGCGAAGTGGACGGTGACAAACGGCGAGTCTTTATTAACCACCAGGCAATGATGACTAGCATCGAGCTGACACATGTACCAGTACATGAAAGAATATGAAACGACTTTTAACAACAGGTTTTACACAGCAATGGTATCCATGTAAATGAGTATCTGCAGCATCCCTATGACAATTGGCACTGTGGAATGCTATGTACTTAACAACCTGAGCATTTGTCTATACATGGGGCACCCCCTGGTGGAGTTTGAAATTCATTCAATCTTTACCCATTCACAATCTAACACATCCTAAATACCTAAGTAGCCCATTTGCAAGCTGATCAATAAGAGATACAGAGTGCCCAGGACAATAGGTAAAGGATAGTTAGTCAATAAGTTTTATTACTCATTTCTACAACAGATAGCAGTCAATTACCCTTACCTAGCTAGTGCTACTCTTCTATAGTCACTTTGCACACATTGACCACCTGTCTGAGGAATCATATCCTAAGGTGTGTGCATTGCTATTATTGAGGAACCAGTTCTATACATACAATACTCAACCACTCACTGGCCACTAAGATTCCCACAGCCCCCCCACCACTCAAATCAGCTTGTAATTAGAAAAACTCCAAATAAATAAACTTATCTATGTTATAACTACTATCTATTGTCATGGTGCTGAGTGGAAATGTTGAGAACAGGTCAAATGGCAAATCAGGCAGGAGGCAGGTGTACCACTCACTGGCCACTTTGCTTTGGGGGTACATTGGGTGCAGAAACTCACTCATATATAGTCAAAATTAATAGAAGTATTATTATAAATTCTAATTCTGCTCTATATCTACACATAAAGCATCATTCACATCATCATCAACCAGAGCATTGTCATTGACTGCTCAGGTTGCACCTCAGGCACTCGAATCCGGTGCCTTTCAGGCCCGGCTAAGCCTAGTAAATTTACCCCCTGAAGGGGGGTCGTCAGCAGTCAGCAGTCAGCTTCTAGCTGAGGACATCAGCTTCTAGATGCTGACGGCCGTCCTCATCTCTCCCTCCGTGGGCGGGCTGCTGGGGTTGCGATAATTTTTGTACGCACTTTAGGATAGTCTGAATACAAATGTATAATTTATTGTATAATTTACATCATCTAGAAAATGTGAGAGAAATCGAAAGGGGAACCGTCATGAAGGCCGCCCTTAGATGCTTCCGGTCTGTCATGACAGCCGCCCTAGGTGCTGACGGGCCCCCTAGTGCTGACAGGCCGTCCCTAACATGCTGACAGTGCGTCATGACAGGCCCCCTAGGTGGTGATGTCCCGTCATGACGGGCGCCCCTAGGTGTGACCGTCCATCATGACAGCACCCCTAAGTGCTGACGGTGCGTCATGACGGGCCCCTTAGGTGCTGACGGTCTGTCATGACGGGCCCTCTAGGTGGTGATGTCCCATCATGATGGCCGCCCCTAGGTGTGACTGTCCATCATGACAGGCCCCCTAGGTGCTGACGGTCCGTCATGACAGCCGCCCCTAAGATGCTGACAGTCCGTCATGACAGGCCCCTAAGATGCTGACGGTCCATCATGACGGGCACCTTAGGTGCTGATGGTCTGTCATGATGGGTGCCCTAGGTGCTGACGGGCCATCATGACGGGCGCCCTAGGTGCTGATGGGCCTTCATGATGGGCCCCTATCCATCAGCACCTTAAGGGGGCCCGTCATGACGGACCGTCAGCATCTAGGGGCAGCCGTCATGACGGACCGTCAGCACCTAGGGGTCTCATCATGACGGCCCGTCAGCACCTAGGGCGGCCGTCATGACGGACTGTCAGCACCTAGGGTCTCGTCATGACAGCCTGTCAGCACCTAAGGGCAGTCGTCATGACGGACCGCCAGCACCTAGGGATACTGTCACGACGGATCGTCAGCACCTAGGGGGCCCGTCATGACGGCCCATCAGCACCTAAGGGGACTGTCAGCAGCAGAAGAGCCATCTGCGCGTCGTCCTGGAGCTTCAATAAGTGTATAAAATATCTCACCATAGTTTATTTATGTATTTACTTTGAATATTTGGATGCGCGCGGCAGCCCAAATCGCGGGTTTTTGTGAAATAAATTTACCGAATTTCAATGCTTGCATCAATAATAATGTAAATATATTTATTTCGAATATATCTATGTGCACGGCGGCCCAGAACGCCTGTTCCCGACGGCCTATGTAGGTCTATACAGTACGCGTCGGGCCGATAGGCACCCCAAAGTTTGTATTGCCAGTATTGCAATACCGAAAGCAATTGAAAAAAGCCACCACATGGCATCGTGTCTGTGTCTCCTGGGAATATGTTAGATATTCCCAACGCCGCCGCCACCACCACCACCACCTGCCGCCACCACACGATAATTTTTGTATATACTATAGGATAGCTTGAATAAATAAATATAATTCATATTATAATTTACATCGTCTAGATAATCTCAGAGAAAATCGTAAGTTGTAGAAGCTGATGGCCCATTATCAGCATCGTCATGACATGCCGTCATGACGACACACGAAAGAAATAGGACATCCAATGCGGCCCATATAAATTATAAATTACACCACTGTAGTTTATCTTATTTTATTTATTTTATTTGAATTTTATTTGAATTTTATTGGGGCACGTGCAGCAACCCAGAATGGGGGCTTTTGTGAGACAAATTTACCTAATTTCACTATTTGTATCAATAACAAGGTAAATACATTTATTTCTAATTTATTTGAATATATCTACACGTGTGGTGACCCAGAACACCTGTGTGCGTGTGCGTGCGCATTCCCTGCAGCCTCAATGGTCCTCGAAGCGTTGCTAAGAGGGCCGTAAAATAAAGGGAATCATTCACTCACTCTAATACGGCTTGCGCGACGAACAGTTGAAGGCAGGGGACCTGACGACCTATACAGTATGCGTCACGCCAATAGGGTACACTGGGGCGACCTGTACGCATCGGACCAATAAGGTAGGTCAGGGTGGTTGGTACGTGTCTGCCCGATAGGGTAGGCCAGGGCAGTTGGCATGTGTCGGCCTGACTTTGCATTGCATTACTTACGACTTGGGCACTTACCTAGGTTATTGAGAGCAAAAGATACTATTCTGTATATATTTCAGGACTTCATCGTAGCTGTACAATGGCGCTCAGCGGCTGCTGCTCCATATGGCAGACACATGGATATGATGCTCCCCTCGGATTGAGGGCAAGTGACAGTCCATCAGCTACTGGTGCATATTGTAATGGGCTGCCCCTGCATGTATTCATACCTTCCCTACTCGCGGTGCACATGTACCGAGCCGCAGAACAGGAAATGTGAACGCATTGATGTTCCCAACACCCCCAAAAGTTGTGGCCATACCTGTTGTAGGCTTTTTTAAAATTTCAAATCTAGACTATTAAGGTACTCTAAGCCAGTTTATCCAAGCCCTTTAGCATTCATGTTACTATCACTAGAATTTTTTCTTTTTGGGATTGCTTTGTCTTCTCGTGGTTGTATTTCGTGGTCCCTGATCGATGCCCTGGCGTTTCGCCGAATGAATGGCATGATTACCCATTTGGCACACCTCGGCATGTGTGCCCTGATATCAGGTGGCCGGGTGGCATACAACCGCCCTGGCCTACCTTATTGATCTGGTGATGGGCCGATATATTCAGATAAATTAGAAATAAATGTATTACCTTGTTATCGATACAAATAGTGAAATTAGGTAAATTTGTCTCACAAAAGCCCCATTCTGGGTCGCTGCACGCGCCCCAATAAAATTCAAATAAAATTCAAATAAAATAAATAAAATAAGATAAACTATGGTGGTGTAATTTATAATTTATATGGGCCACATTGGACGTCCTATTTCTTTCGTGTGTCATCATGACGGCATGTCATGATGATGCTGATAATGGGCCATCAGCTTCTACAACTTACGATTTTCTCTGAGATTATCTAGATGATGTAAATTATAATATGAACTATATTTATTTATTCAAGCTATCCTATAGTATATACAAAAATTATCATGTGGTGGTGGCAGGTGGCGGCGGCGGCGTTGGGAATATCTAACATATTCCCAGGAGACGTGGACACGATGCCATGTGGTGGCTTTTTTCAATTGCTTTCGGTATTGCAATACTGGCAATACAAACTTTGGGGTGCCTATCGGCCCGACGCGTACTGTATAGACCTACATAGGCCATCGGGAACAGGCGTTCTGGGCCGCCGCACATGTAGATATATTCGAAATAAATATATTTACATTATTATTGATGCAAGCATTGAAATTCGGTAAATTTATTTCACAAAAACCCGTGATTTGGGCCACCGCATGCATCCAAATATTCAAAGTAAATACATAAATAAACTACGGTGAGATATTTTATACACTTATTGAAGCGGCAGGACGACACGCAGATGGCTCTTCTGCTGCTGACGGTCCCCTTAGGTGCTGACGGGCTGTCATGACAGGCCCCCTAGGTGCTGATGATCTGTCGTGACAGTATCCCTAGGTGCTGACGGTCTGTCATGACGACCGCCCTTAGGTGCTGACAGGCCATCATGATGAGACCCCTAGGTGCTGACGGTCCGTCATGACGGCCGCCCCTAGATGCTGACGGTCCATCATGATGGGCCCCCTTAAGGTGCTGATGGATAGGGGCCTGTCATGAAGGCCTGTCAGCACCTAGGGCGCCCGTCATGATGGACCGTCAGCCACCTAGGGGGCCTGTCATGATGGGACGGTCACACCTAGGGGCGCCCGTCATGACGGGCCGTCAGCACCTAGGGCGGCCGTCATGACAGACTGTCAGCACGTAGGGGTGCCATCATGACGGATGGTCACACCTAGGGGCGGCCGTCATGACGGACCGTCAGCACCTAAGGGGCCTGTCATGACGGACCGTCAGCATCTTAGGGGCCTGTCATGACAGACCATCAGCACTAGGGGGCCCGTCATGACAGCCCATCAGCACCTAAGGGTGGCCGTCATGATGGCCCGTCAGCACCTAGGGCGGCCGTCATGATGGACCAGAAGCATCTAAGGGCGGCTGTCATGACGGTTCCCCTTTCGATTTCTCTCACATTTTCTAGATGACGTAAATTATACGATAAATTATACATTTGTATTCAGACTATCCTAAAGTGCATACAAAAATTATCGTGACCCCAGCAGCCCGCCCATGGAGGGAGAGATGAGGATGGCCGTCAGCATCTAGAAGCTGACTGCTGACTGCTGATGACCCCCCTTCAGGGGGTAAATTTACTAGGCTTAGCCAGGCCTGAAAGGCCCCGGATTCGAGTGCCTGAGGTGCAGGTTGTGCAATGACAGGGTCAGGAGGGCATAGGTGGTGAATTAGCAGTAGCCTGAGCTGGAGGGTGATGTTTTCAGGATCTTTGGCTTCTATGAACCAGTAAAGGTGTGGTTCAGGACCAGCAACTTTCATTGGCATGCCCATCTCCTTTAGCTCAGCCCTTTCTGTCTTCCAAACTTTGACTGCCTAATGAAACAGAGCTCTATGATGCTCTATTTCAGCAGGTGGCATGTCTTTGGTAGATCCCTTCCTTCCTTCCCCTCACTTCCTAGAGCTCTTGGCAGCTGAAGCAGCTGACTTTTCAGCCTGAATGGACTGGATAGCATGCATGCATGCATCTCCTGTTGCTTCAATCACCCTCCCACCCAGGGTCACCCTCTCTCTTGCAGTCATCCTTTTCCTTTCCTCCACATAAAGCTTAGCTTGTTGGTTCTTATTCTCCAGAGTAAGTAATGTGACTTGGGTTCGAAGAGTGATAATATCTTGCACCAAAGTGTTGCTGAATGTGATGAGGTTTTGGTTATCTCATGTGAGGGCAGCATTCACTTGTGTAAGTTGGTATTGAGTGGTTTGTTGGGCAGGAGATGATATCATATATTCAGAAGATGTGTGTCAGGGTACAAAGGGAGGGAGTGGAGGTAAATTGAGAGGAGGGACTTCAGTCTGCAAGGATGACCCAGATCCATTGAAGAGAAAAGCAGCCCAGGTTTGGCAGAATTCAGCATTGATAACTTTGTCTTCACTGTTGTTTTCATTATCAGCTGTCTCCTGCAAGAGGAGCAAAGGAGAATGGCCAGAACTGGGGATAGGGAACTCGAGTACAGGAGCAGGTTTGTCACCCAAATGCGCCAGTGCGTCCATTCGATTGACCCAGACCTTAACAGGTGAGGTAAGGTTGGTTATGGGGTCTGCCATGATGGATAGACCTTTGCAGGAGCAAGTTGGGCAGCAGTGATCTTGGAGTGATCAACTGGCCTGGTCCCAGTCACTTCAAAGGCCTTCTTGATATTCTCTTTGGTGAATGCTTTTTGAAAAGGGCCTTCAATCATCTTGAGAAACTCTCCCTTCAAGATTCTCTCCTCATTGACCAAAGCACACTCCTCTATAGCCTCCTCATAAGCATGCTTGAATTGTGAGAATCCAAGCACATCTAGAGCTAGGTAAAGAACACAATTAGCAGACTGCTGCCCCCTTCCTTGCTAGTACTAACTTTGTAGCACATGAGTGGTATTTGCAGGAAGACATAGAACAATGATGTCATTCTCCTTGGCATAGGAGAGTAAATCATAGTTAAAATGGGAAGTGTGACCATCCACTATGAGAAGTCTGTAGCATCCAGCAGCCTTTGCTCTTGTTGGCTGGTCAAAGTTGTGTGCCACCCATTCTTGGCCAATCTCGTTGTTCATATACCCTTTTTCAGTGCATCACAGACTATTCCAAAATAAGAAATAGTATTGTAACTATTGAATTGGACTCACAATGCATTCAGGGGGTTGGGTAAGGTGTCTTTGCCTTGGATCTGTTATCCTTTGAAGATCACTGCAGGCCCATAAACCTTGCCATCAGCACATATGATTGGGATCAGAGTACAGGTCTCCCTGTTCTCATTTCGCAAGGCCATTTGTTGGTGTTGTCCAGCAGCTCCCATGTGGTGTGTTTTGTGAGTGCACTTGTCAAGGAAGCAACAGGTTTCATCCATGGCAAAGATCATGTCAGGGTCAATCTTGTACTTGTCAATGATCTCTTGAAGTAGTTTATACCAATGATCAACACTGGCCTTATTTAGAGCTCCCCCATGTACAGTAGTGAGGGTTGTTGACCAGAAGAGCAAAAGTTGTTTCTGATGTTGTTGGAGGAAGTGGTGAGTCCAATTCTTGCCCACACTTGCATTTGCATCACCAGTGCACTCTTGGAGGATCTGATTGGCATGCCAAACAGCATGCCATGGGGTGTCTGGAAAACCACACTTTGCAGTTTCAATGAGGTACTGAACCATAGTGAGCTCTTCTTGCTCAAAAAGTATCTGACATTTTGCAGCTGTGATAATATTGCCTTTTTCCTCTTTATTCCGATGATCTCTGCTCTCTCCAATCACTCTGATATCTCTGACTGATCACTGTCTCTTGTTTGACTACCTCTCACTTGCCCTTCCCAATGTCCCTCCTCTGTTCCCAATCCCTCTCCCAGTCTCCTTCCAATCCCCTCATTCCCTTTCCCATTTCCTGTGACTCGTGTTTTGTATTATGGACTCTTTCTTGTGCTACCCGCTTGTATACTATGTCTCCGCATGTTTGTATCACTCCCTGCACGCTACTAGACTTATTCCTATAGTGTAGACCCACCTCCGCCCCACACACTCCACTAATTCCTCCTTGCTTCCACTCCTGTACCACCGCACTCACATAGCCTCCACTTCACCACCCATGTGTAACCTCCACTTCCACACCACCCCCACCTCTGCTTCTCTCCACCTCCACTATGCGATGCCACCCACTCACCACCTCCCACTCCACCACTTCCTGCAGTCTGGTAGCTGCATGTTGTAGATTTAGACTTTGTATTTAAGCTTGGACTCAATGAGGAATGTGCCTCACTCAATGTCTCGATTATAGACATTTGATATTGTGCACCCCACCCCACTCAATAAGAATCCCAACGCCCCTTGCTTGCTTGCTTGCCCTTTACTGTCGGACTTTGGACTTCAAGACCATGTGGTTCATTCCCCCACCCTCGCGAGCTAACTCCCACCCATAGCACTGCAGGGTTAGCCAGCCAGACCGAAACCCTGCTTCAGTCAGCCCCTTTGGAGTCATACCTAGTCAGAGCATTTACACTGAGACAGATTGGGTGCCTGTTGTGCTTTTGGGCAGTTGCCTGGGGATTAGGTCCAACAAACCCATAAGCCATTGTACCCATTTTCCCTTTTCCCTTCAGAGATATTATTCCCGCCGGCGTGCATGGACAAGAGGAGAACTCCACTTCCATTGGCGCATGGATGAGCTTCAAGATTATTTCCACTTTCTTTGTCTCCAAGTGTTGGTTCCTATAGGGAACCTTCGGATTGACTGATTCCATCACAGCAGCCAATTCTTCTTTCAATTCTACATCATTGATCATACATCAAAGACTAGTGCAGGGGGCCCCAAAGGCATCAGTGATGGTTTTGACCTTTGGCTTGGCCCCTGTCTCCAAAAACACATATATACTCAGCATAAGCAAGCTTCATCTTTACACAATGCTCCTCTCGATGTTTCTCAGCTGCCACTTGGGCCTTATTGTGCTTGGCCATGGCTACATGGAGATGGCAGGTGAGTGGGAGTATATCACAATCAGCTCTATATATCAGTGCCACAATTAAGTAAAATCCTCCTTGTATTGTAATTAGTTGGTTACACTTGTGGTCTGAAGTTAGTGAGAGCTCTGCGCAGTGGTAGAGCAGATCCAAAACTCAAATGGCCAGCCATGCCACCTTTCCTTACACACAGGCCTTGAGGCACCACCAGCAGACCTGAAATGGCAGAGTATAACTTCAAACATACTAAAATACTTATTTATGTACAATTTGGGTAGTGCATTAGGCTGCTATATGCAAATGGCCAGTGAGTGGGGGTGGCTGGTGGGTGGTTGAGTGTTATGATGCATGTGTATTATTTAAGTAATCATAATGACTAGTAGTCTGGGTCTAGACCTGAGGACTATTATTTCAGTCCTGTTACGATGTGCCCTGCAAGGGTATACCATAAACATCTAATAGCCTGGATCTAGACCTGAGGACTCTTATTTCAGTCCCACAGATATATATAATTAATACTTGTCAGGTACTAATATATATCCACTTTCATATGCACAAAGTTGGTGCTGACACCTCCTGTCAAAGTTGGTGACAAAGGAAGACTATTTCCTTTTATGATAATATAAGTATACTTTAGGTTATGACACCTCAGTCATATGACAGTATACTATATACTACTATATAGGTATAGTAAGGATATTGAGTGTATATGTGCAATAGAGTGTTGATCTTATTAATATCTAAGTTCCTATTACCTATTGTCCGTGCACTCCCTATCTCTATTAGATGGGCTTGCTAGTGGGCTCTTTAGGTTTACTTAGGGTTTGTAGATATAAGTGAAGATTGGATGCCATTCGGACTCCGCTAGGGGTTGCCCCTTTTATAGGTGAGCAACCCTGCGCAAAGAGTATGTACATGACTCAATCTGATGACTCAACTGCCAAGTCTGAGTCATACCTAATACATGACATATGAATTCCAATATGAACAAGGGACCGACATGGGACTGATGTCTATCCTTTGTTCACCACAGTGGTAGACAAAGAGAAATGATCTCAAGGGTGGGCACCTTTGAGGACATAGTTGCAAAAGTGCTCTGCTCTCCAAAACAAAGTTACAATAAATAGAATATTAATGCCAAAACCATTCCGCCACCACACTTAAATATCATGGGTGTAAGCGTGCAGAAAGACATACTCGTCATGAAACCCAGTTCCATAACAAGTCCCACAAATATAAGTAAGTGGCTCACTGGGAGTGCACAGTGTATATTTGCTTTTACTGTTGTAAGAATGAGATAGATCATATGTAGTTACTACCTATTATGTATATAGAGCTAGTCCTTAATACTATCAATGTGCACACCTTAGGATATGATTCCTCAGACAGTAGGTCAATGTGCACAAAGTGTATAGGAAGGGTAGCACTAGCTATGTAAAGGTAATCGACTGTTATGTGATGTAGAATATGTAGTAAGGCTTTAATAACTAACTATCCTTTACCTATTGTCCCACACACTCCATATCTCTAATGGATCGGCTTGCAAATGGGCTGCTTAGGTATTCAGGAAGCGTTAGATTGTGAATGGGTAAAGATTGGATGATATTCAAACTCTGCCAGGGGTCACCCCTTTTATAGGCAAGCGCCCATAGTGGGTTACTAAGTACACCACCAAGTCTGCATCACCAATCATCATAGAGATGCTGTGGACATTCATTTACATGGATACCAATGCTGTGTTCGGCACCTATTCAGTTCCTTTGTTCACCACTGTGGTGAACAAAGCCTGTGCCGAATTGGACTCTTGAGGGCAGGCACACAACTCCATAGCTCACGTGATGATGCCTTTACTCATGAGATAAAATCACAATAAATATACTGTTAATAACCAACCCATATGATGCTAACCAATTGATGATAGCAGTGAGTGTACATAAAGGTATAAATAACCAACTGTTCC
>Ga0307515_10003438_pt1 | contig 33316 bp, 30 predicted proteins | sample 17_EM_MG_FD_194513 | JGI IMG/M metagenome (GOLD analysis project Ga0307515, IMG submission 194513) | Populus trichocarpa ectomycorrhiza microbial communities from riparian zone in the Pacific Northwest, United States - 17_EM | ecosystem: Host-associated > Plants > Roots > Unclassified | place... | reverse complement strand
CCACCACCTCGCTGCTTTCTCCGCGTCTTCCAACGTCTCCGCCTTTCCGTAACACAATTCCTTCCACACCTTTCGTATCTTTCTTCTATATTTCCTAAATACCTTCGTACCTTCTTGCGCCGTGACAAGACCCATCCCAATAAATAGTGTAAAGTCACTGGCAGCCAGATTCTACCGACTAAAGTCCGGGCACGCGCCAGTAGGCATGTACTTAAAATGATTCGGATCCCGAGACGACAACAGATGCTGGTGGTGCAGCAGCGGAGGCTGGGAGGTGGCCCAGACCCAAACCCGGGAACACCTCTTCCGCCACTGCAGCCGATGGAAGCACCAGCAAAAATCACTCGGGAAAGAGGTGGGGAAAGCAACGGGATGGAGAGCGGGCAGATGCTGACACATACAAGTCTCTGAGCTGCTCTCCCTGGAAAAGTGCGATAAAGAGGTGATGGACTTCCTGGCGGCCACGGAGGTCAGGAAGTTCCCGCCCAAGCGGGTGGAGGAGTAAGACCCGGCGGTCTCCACTTCTGGGATCTTTCATTTCATCTCATTTCCTTGATGTCTTATCGATCGCTGTCTTTTAGATGCATGTGTTCTTTCTTTCTTTCTTTTGTCAAAAGGGGATGACGGGTAGCAGGAGTGGAGCTCCACCATCTAGCCGGCCTGCCCGGAGGCGGAGGGGATTATGGGGCTGTCATACTCTAATTAGAGTGAATACAGTATGATTAAAACAAAACAAACAAACAAACTATCACTAGGAAAAATGACCTTGTCACCTTGCGCGACGCGTAGTTCATAGAGAAGCTGTTTTTCGGATAGTAATTGATACGATATTTGACGCGTGGCTCTATGAAGTCTTATGGATCTGCACGTAGATGCGGATAGTATGATATTAGTTGCACGAGATTACTATGGAGTGTAGGTCGCTGGGGTAGGCGGATTCGCGATGGTTCGACCTGTGGAACCGCACTAGATACAATGTATGGCGCTGGGTACTATGATCCATTCTCCCATGTGCGCTTGATTTCACGCTTCCAAGTTCCAATTGCACTCGATTCCATGCTCCCAGGTGTACTTGACTCCCAGCGTCCAAGTGCACCAGACTCTAACCTCTCAGGCACGCTCCACTCCTAACTCCCAAGTACACTCGACTCCCAGCTCCCAGGTGCACAGAGTTCGCAATCGTCTATCCCGTCCGGGCAAAGCCATGCCCGGTCCCGGACTGCGATTTTCCGGGCTGAGGATTCACGCCCGCTTTAGCCCTAGGGCTTCGAGGTTCAGGACTGCAACCCTGTAGGGCCTTACAGTCTTATAAATAATTAGCTTTAAACTGCATGGCTTAGGGCGATGGGAAAAACAAGCCGTCTATATTCACACATCGATACCAAGCGGGACAACAGTGCGGGGAATGCCGACCGTATTTGAAGATGCCGAATTATCCCCTGCTAGACAGTCGGAATTTCTGCTAGCGGGCCGGAATTCCTTCTTGCCAGCCGGAATTATATACACCGTAGCACCGGTAACATCCGCCAGACCCTTCAGTCACCCTGAACAAGCCCTAGGGATTCTAGCCTCGGCGCAAGACGCCCTAGCGCAAACAAAGTGTTCATCAAGCCTGGACTGCGGTGCCGACCCCGAAAGACGCCAGTCCGGACGGACGGTTGAGAACCCTGCAGGTGCAATCAACTCCCAGCTCCCAAGTACGCTCGACTTCGTACTCCCAGTTGCACCCGGCTGCATTCTCCCAGCTGCGCTCGTCTCCGCGCCCCCGCCCCAAAAACATAAAACTGACCGCTGCTCGAGAACGGTACCGTGGATTCGCGATCTGAGAGCGCGACCAGATTGAGCCCATCGAGTAGATTATTTAACGCTAAACCAGAATCTTAGTCAGACCATAATTAATGGAGTTAATCAGATCGTGAATCCGCTGAGCCGTTCTTGAGCGGTGGCTAATTTGATATATTTGGAGCTTTGGAGCAAGGACACTCCTGAGGGCGCAGAGTATCCAGCTAGGAGCATGGAGTTGGGAGCTCGGAGTCGAGTGTACCTGAGAACAGAGGGTCGAGTGCACTTGGGAGCATGGAGTCGAGTGAGCTTGGAGTCGAGTGCATTTGGATGCACAGACCACTGGCGGGTGGAGAGTGGTGGCGGGTAGCCGAAATCATCACATCGGTCGATCAGAGTCTATTGGCGCTAACCTTATCTGCAACACTCTAATGGGATCTCGCGATGTCTCGTGATGTCTCACTGCCATGGTATTAAAAATTTCAGCCATCTCTCCTTCAGAAACGGTGTACAATTAGATCTTGGGGAGAGCAGACCTTCGACCCAGTTTTTTCTGCGGAGTCTGCTGCCCGATTGCCATCAATTTTGGACGTATGTATGGGCGCACATTCGGTCCTGAGTTGCTCATGCTGATTACCAGTGTTGTCAACCGTCCCGTCCGCAATATCTGCAGGACAGACGGGACGGTGCCAAGGCCGTCCGGGGACGGCAAAAATACCGTCATCGGCCGTCATCCACTGGCACCGGCCGACATCGGGCGGTTACTATTAATACATATACTGTAACTGTAGGGCGCGCGGTACATGATATAAATAGATTTATCTATATTTCTAGACTCTCAATCAGTAGTAAGAATTCAGGTTCGGATTGAGCAGATGTTGAAGGATCTTGCTTCACAGTCAAGATAGTGGAGAAATGTGCTTATTATAACTGAACATCTATTATGTATGATAACTCGCAAATCATCAATGGATGTCGGCCGATGACCGCCGGGGACGGAAATTTACCGTCAACGGCCGTCCCTTCCGGACGGACGGGACGGTTGACAACACTGCTGATTACAGCTGATGGTCACGTCGGTGATGCTGGTGATAGTGATAGTGATAGAAGCACTTAGACGAGTAGGTTGGCTACGTCAACTTCGAAGTTTCCACCCGACTTAGACTTTCCCATCGGCTCAAAGCTTCCGTCACCGGTGGCTCGTCCAAAGCTTCCCGCGAATGAAAGCTTTTCACCCTGAAGCGCTCCCTCAAGCGGGCTCTCAAGAGCTCTCCCAAGCAGGCTCTCTAGTCATTCTGCTTGACAATCTCGAATGAGTATTCTCAACATAAAGCGGGAAAGCAATTTCAGTGGCACCTAATTTGACGCCATGCTATAGTTTGCTGGAAATTCTCCCGTGGGATACAACGTGGTCTTTCCAGCACCCTCAATGGAACTAATATCATCAGGTACTTCCAATCTCACAGACATTTAGAGATGGTAGAACTAGAATTTATGTGGATTCCCAAAACTTCATCAGCCTACGGATTCGGGTATTAGTCTTAAGCTAGTACGCTAAATCCTCATGCACCTTTCAATTATTCCTGTACTACCGCTATGTGTGAGCTGGTACCCACTCCAGAGCCCAAAGAGGTGTATACGTTTGAAGTGGAGTGATATCGGTGGCAGTTTCGTGGCGTTGGTTCCTGCAGATGCAGAGGTAAATTGTGTGTGTGTTTATGCAGGGGTCTCTCGACTTTCGCCGAACGTGGAAGATTTCGCTTGTTGCATGTCTTGGCCAAGAGCGCACCGACATCCGGTGAATGATGGAATAGACGGCGATGAACATGTCTAGGCAGCTACTGATCTTGTGGGCGGGGTTGGTGGTTTCGTTTCGATGTTTCCGCATACTGTAAAGTGCTGGGCCGTTGCCATGCATTACGTTGGTGGTGCGCTACGAGTCTATCCATATCTTGTAGTACACGGTTGACCCGAACGTGCGTCGGAAACATCCGTTATGTAGATTGTGGTGGATACGCGAAGATAATGACTTTGACAGCGCCCATCCAACAACTATCCACCTACCGTTTCAGCCCTGAAAGATTCTATTAATACCATCTCAAGGGTTTTATTCTTTCCTTCTCCAGTTGTGGTTTTCTGAGGCTATTGCTGGCTGAGTTGGTGTACTAGTTCTAGAGTCTTATGTGTCCACCCAAATTTGTTCCGCATCTGTAACACATGTGTACCACTTATGCACGAACAAACAGTGTTCTCAACGTCTTAGCCTAAACTAAATGTCCCTGGAGCTCGATCCGGCATGGTGGGGTTACTGTGCCACGAGGCGTAATAACTTTCCCCTGGGTGCTGCGCTGGCCGAGATTTCAGGTCATCTGCACTTTCGATGTTGGCAGTACTTACTCGAGTAAGTAGATATATCGCTTATGCATCCCTGCTTAAATCCAACATAATCAGCCACAGGGGCTCCCCTAAGTTTGTGAACCAGCCCCAAATGTCGATTGAACTTAAACTCTGCCTAGATACACCTCTATATATGCTATAGAACCCCATCTTTTCATTTCCAACGTGTACCTACCGCCACGATGTTTCTCACACTGCTAACCCTCTTGCCTCTTCTCGCTCCTATTTTCGCGGCCCCGCAACCTAACGCCGACCCTCAATGTCTCATCTGCGGAGGTATGCAAGGTGGTACCACCTCTGTCGAACCCTTTTCCTCCTTCGCCGATAAATATTCAACTGTCTCCGGCTTCTCGGACTTCACAAGCGCACTCCTAATGACCGGGGTGCGATACCTTGTTACGCAGACCTACCTCTCCGACTTAAAACCTATTACAGCGACAGAGAGCGGGGCCTTAGCGTCTGCTGCTGCAACAAACCCAAACGTTAGGTCCGTGACAAAAGAGGTCCTCTCAGTCATGTCCAATTATGTCGCCACACAAACGATTCTGCCAAAAGAGGTCAGGGACGACGTTAAGAGTGATTATGATGCGATGTATGAGACGGGCGCGGTGACGACAAAGAGGAGCTCGGAGACGAAGAGGAGTTCGGAGACGGTGAAGGAAACGCTAGTGACGGAGCAGGGGGGACTGACGGTCGTGGTGACGCAGACAATGAAGGAGACTCCTAGCCCTACGGTGACAGTCAATTCGGGGATGCCAAGGATGGATACATTGTCGGTTTCAGGCCTGCTGGTAGGACTGGTGGTCGCGGTGGCGGGGGCTCTGTGAGTTGAGGGCTTTGGGTATTCACTTTTTTGCAGTCATGAGTATGGGGATGGAAAAAGGGATATAATTAATAGCGAAATAATGTAATCTGTCCTTGTATGTTCAGGGCTACTATTGGAATTGTAAATGAGTGGCCACGATGCTAGAAACGTTTCTCGGGAGAGCTTCCAAATGATTTGGGTCTACATATTTGAAATATATTGAGTGTAGTTTAAATTTCATTAACGGCGGCATGGCACATCTTATCTCACCACTATAGCGTGGTATCTGTATTCAAGTTGCCGTGAGGCTATCGTGAAGTTGTGAGGTTTTTAGCTGTGGGCCTGACGATGTTAAGATGTGAGTATACATACAATATAGTCGTAGCTTGTACAGTCGCGCCCACAAAGTGATGAGACCCGCTAGCAGGTTTTATCATGTGGGATCGGCGGGCAACCTTCCAAAATCCGTTCGCGCGTCTCGTTACTTTTGAGCGTGACTGTACACGATAATTCAATCACAAAGTCATCGCTTTTACACCACAATGACGTTTATATGTCCTGGTTGTGGTGTATATACACACCTTTCATTGTGTGAATCTGTATTACAAACATGTTAAAAAATGAACAAATGATATATCGATTAATAACCCGGAGTTTTAAACCAGAGAGGACCCTAAGTAACCGTAAACTTTGCTCTTGATCACAAGCCACTAGGCACTACACCATACAGCTAGTGAGTTGTACGTTTGACTTGCACGGAAGCATTCTTGTGCACAGCTTTTAACTTCATCTTCTATATAAAAGTGGGCTTAGAAAAATTCGAGACTTTCCAGCCTGTAGTCTATATCCATCACCTCCACCCTCACATCCACCAACATATAATTAACACCACATCATCATTGTCAGTCGTACATCGTTTAATCTGCAAGACACCAACTTCCGAGAAAGTTTAGATGATTGTCGCGGTGCTTGAATACAACTATACCTGTCCCTACAGCATTTGAAAATTGTAATGCAATCACACCTCTCCCATAGCGTTTGAATGCTACCAGACCAGCTGCTGCAAAGCAGGAGTGGAAAAGTCTGTCCCGTCTAGGCAAGGCTTTGCCCTGACTATGACTTGTCGCTCTGGGAAATTTTAGACCGAAGGACTACAGGAGCTCTCCGGACTATCACCCTCACTATCACCCTAATACATTATACAGCAGTTACGCGCCGAAGATGCCAGTCCCATCCGTGCTTTAACTTGAGTCTAGAAGATACACTGTACCGCACAATAAGAACTATAATGAAAAAAATTTCAGGCTTACAATTGCATAGTCACGATGGTTTAAACAGATATATAAATGGTTGGTTGCATTTAATATAGTAGTAGAAATGGGGACAAGATGACAGAAAAGGGCGTAGTGGGAGGAAAAATGGAGGAAAAATGGCAAGAACATGTTGCAACCTAGGCTCTTACAATGACAAAGTACCTTCTTGAGCAGCTTCTCGCTGTTTCTCACCGTCTTTTATTTTATCCTGCAGAATAAAGGGTCATTGTGGGTAGGCTGATATATGATGTATCACTCGCACAGAACTTTCGAACTGTTGTTGCAGATGTACATGATGTTACAGGTCTGATACACGGTCCTACTGCAGGGGCTGATGCATCCTGTATATATCTCGAGTCTTTCTCCTTCTCTCCTTTCTCTGTACCACAGAATACACGCACACGGTTCTCCCCAACTTCCATATCGCAACAACTGTTATTGCACAAATAGACCTCAGCCTTCGTGTGGCCGGAGATGACCCTCGTATGGCTGGAGATTGCTGTCGTGCTGATGGCATTCAGCCGGACTTAGATGAGTACGTACGCATTCACATTTGTATGACCATATATATATGGTCTTGTGGCCCTCTTAGATAGTACAATCAAGCTACTTTATCACCTTTACTATCTCTACTTTGAACAACTGTTGTTGCTTTGAAAGACGAAGTCTATCGATCTATCTAAGGGCAGATTCTATGATTAATATCAACGAAGGGTTTGGGATTTGGCGGAGACTGACAGAGTGGTGATCGGGGCGGCGAGTGGAGGCAGTGGCGCGGCGGATGAAGAGTGAGCAATCGTGAATGGATCTATTCGGCGACTCCGGTGTACTGGTGACTCCAGAAGATCTCATTCTAGACCTTATAGTAACAACTGTGTTGCATATCCGGTAACAAGAGTAGCAAAGGGTAGCAACGGCATTCCCGAAGATTCCATGTATATATACCGAGTCGCTCTCTGTCGTACAGTCTTTGTTTGAACTTTTCGTTTTCCTGTGTGTTTTCGCCTGCAATGAGTGTTTCTTTTATTTATTTTTTGGGGTGAATGGTATCTGCAAAAGATTTATCGCTTGAAGCTGCAGCTCGTCTCTGAACTTTCTGTTTGGTTGTTTGTAATTATATTGTATTTGGCCACTTTCTCGTACCCAGCCTCCTGCGGCTGGGCACGAGAAAACACTTACATACATTTTCCTCCATTTCCTGCCACTTCTCGAACCAACAAAGGAACCAAGCAAAGATGTGACCTTCTTCCGCTACCTAAAAAACAACCCCCCCCTCGAACTCATCGTACTGCGCTTTGAAAATCAGCCCCTCTAGCACGAGATTAAGCGAAATTTTTTTGGAGTGAGACCAGCACAAATAAGTACATTTCTGTGCCATTGCCAACCCACATTCTACACATAACTCCACCATTTCTCCACCCACTTCTCCACCCCTTTCTCCATCCCCAAATTCATAAAAAACTCTGCGAAACAAACGAATACCATAAACAGCTGGAGCTGAATCCGAGCTCCCCTGCTACTACTACCCCCACTACCACCAGCGCCCATTCCGGCCACTGCCCCATTCTCCGTCGCCGTAGTGCTAGGCGTCTCCTTCACTGTCTGCGTCACTACAACTGTCGACAGCCCCGTTTCCAGCACCGTCTCCTTCCCCGTTTCCGAACCCCTCTCAGTTGTTACCACCCCACAGTCTGTCTCCCATATTCCATCAAACTCGCTCGCCACATACCTCCTTACACTCTCTGGCAGCACCGTCCGCGTCGCAATACAAACTGCTCATAACCTCAACAAACCCTTTTGTCAAGCTCCTCGCATTTGGATTCGTAACTAGTGCCGATTTGATGCCACCGTTTTCGGTTGCGGTGAGGCTATATAAGTTGCTGATGTAGGTCTGTGTAAATGGGTAGGCCCCCCCCGTAGCGAAGTAGCTCGACGATGAAGTCGGAGAAGTGGGTGACGGTCGAGAATTTGGAAAAGAAGCTGCTGAAGGGATCTGGGGTGGAGGAACCGGCGTTCATGCCGCCGCCGCAGATGAGGTACGGGGGCGCGTCAGTGGTTTGGGAGACGGCCGGGGCGGTTTGCCGCGCAGCGAGGGTGATGGGGAAGAAGAGAAGGAGGAAGAGGAACGTGGCGGTGCGTAGCGTGGGGAATATGTCGGTAAGGTACACGCTGGAGATAAAAAGACGGAGTACTGGGGTATATATCTAGCCAGACTTCTGGGCTGATCACCAGCAGAACACGGCCTGTATTTCTAATACTAAACCAACGACCACCAGTGGCCGCTTGCAACCTCGCGCCAAATATTCGCCTTTAGCAACACCCAGGGGAAAGTTACTATGCGTCCTGGTACAGTAACCCCTCCAGGGGACGATGGGTAGCAGGTGAGAGCTCCGCCATCTAGCCGGCTCGCCCGGAGGCGGAGGGGGTGTCTAGGCTCTGTCATACTCTAATTAGAGTGAATACAGTATGAATAAAACAAAACAAAAACAGTAACCCCTCCTCACCTGTATCTAGGACATACAATGCCAGATAGAGCCCCAGGAATATTTGCGTGTAGGGACATGTAGGCCAAGATATCTAGCACTTGTCCATCAGCTCCACAAAGATTGATACCTTTCATAGCCATATTTATCACAGCCTCTATTTCAACAGTTGCTATATACCGAACGTGGGCGTTGATGACCAAAACTAACAAGCGAATCTTCCACGTTCGGCAAAAGCCGAGAGACGCCTGCATCTGACAGGGATATGTACCCCACCAGTGCTACCCCGCGCGTGCTGCCCCACCAGTTCTGCCCCACATCTGCCGCACGCCTCCGTCATCAGTACTCACACTGGGAAGGTGAACAACTAAAGAGCTGTCACCAAAACGGCTATCTCGGCTCCTGTAAACGAAGTAGATGAATCGAACTCCACTTCAAACCCCGGATTGTTGATATCAGGAACCGCCGGTGACAATGCATAGATGAGATTTGGACTCCGAATTCACTGCGAGCAACCATCAGAGCTTTAGGAATGCTACAAAGATGGTGATTATCTCACGTTACTACAAGTCTGGGACGAGCTGATATTGGCTCGCTTGTGACAGCGGTAGTATCCTTGATGCGAATGGAATCTAGTGTATCTCAATATTATAAAGCGAAAACGCACCCTAGATAAAATCCAGTAGTTCAGAAGACAAGCGCGGTATTGTTCTAGCGATGGGTGATCTCATGACCGTTAAACCTTGTGCCATCTTAAATGACTGCCATAGTGCTTGAATGCAACCGTACCTTCTCCTACTACATTTGAATACAACCCCTCTCTTCCATAGTGTTAGAATACTAAAAGGCTGCCTGCTGCAATGTTTAACTACTACCACACTGGCTACTGCAGCACTGAAATCCACTGCCCGCCGCTTTAAATGCCCACCACACGGACTGCGGGAGAGTTTAATTGCAACCACAACCCTCTCAATATTGTGGCATTTACACTGTAAAGTCTGATCTAAATAAAACTGTGTTAAAATTACGCCTTCGTGACTTATAAACTGTTGCCTACTGAAACCATCAACCCTGGGGGTTTGAGTTGTAAAGATCTATTGATGCGATACTTGTGTCGAGTTGAACATTTGTTATGCCGATTTTATATGGAGTAATAGTTGATTTAACTGTAGTTTTGGGATAGCTTGGGTGGTTTTGCATCATACACTTTTCGTTTAACATTATATCGGGATCCTCGCGTGTTTTCCATATATTCGGTAATGAATCTGAACCTCAACTGTTACTTCCTTCACGCAGAACAGTGAGGCCAAAAAATACCTGAAGCCATGGCCTTTATCATAAGATTCCTGTAAAATAAGACAGTAATCCACTACGACGCAAAATCTGTTCGTTTCAGTGCAAACTATCAAGGGAATATTGCACCCGTTCTTTAGCAGTATTAGTTTGAATTCGATGTGTTTATGTGCTCAAGCGATACATCTGTAGTGTGCACACCCAAGACTGAGACCCGTGGAAATCATTACAAAGTTCTAATACGTAGCGCTCGTTTCATGCATCGCGGTTTTTGTCCTGCGGAATAATGGCTCAGTATACATAATATATCACTCGAAAAGGCATATTTGATGATTGTTGCATGTGTACTTGGATCGTGAGTCTCAGCACTGTCTGAGAATGAAGACTTGTATGAAGATGGTGGTTGTATCAGGATATGCATTAGGACCAGGGTGATGCGTCTCATGTTAGATAGAGCATACGCGTACGCATATGGGAGATTGTAAATATACGGGCCTCCGGCCCTCGAGATAGACAAGCCAATCAAGAAGTCAAAGAAGCATCCAAAGTAACAATCATTGTTACTTTGGATGCTTCTTTGACTTGTTGATTAACTTAATTGATCTATCTCGAGGGCCAAAGACCGTATATGTACAATCTTCCAAATGCGTACGCGTATGCTCTATCTGACATGAGACGCATCACCCTGGTCCTGATGCAATCCTCATACAGCCACCATCTTTATACAAGTCCATTCTCATACAAGACATCAGACGATGCTGAGACTCACGATCCAAGTACACATGCAACACTTCCCCCTCTTGCTGCGTTCCGTACCAAGTGCATATCTCCGTGAGCCAATACATACAAACAAAATCCAAACAAAGTCCATGTGAATCGTCTTCCGGTGCCTCATTAAAACCCTCCTCCTAATGACTGCGATAGGCAGGGAAAGAGTGCAATCCGTAGCCTGATCTGGGACGGCTACCCTGTACGATCCAAATACAGTGAAACAAATCGACTTCGGTCATCCCATCCGTTTCAACCTTATTAAGTGTGCCATGATTATTGTCGGTGATACTACTCCCAGTCCAATTGGAGTTCGTATATTATGAAGACAGTCGTTTGCATTGCCGTTGCCATTGGCGTTGCCGTTGCCGTTAAAGAGAGGCCGAAATGAACCGTAAATATAAGATATCGGAGGTCTCTTTTTGCGGTGGTCATATGGAAGAATAAGCTGATATTCGCATGGCAGCCTTTGATGCTTTCGAAGATCGTTTCATAATCTCTTTAATGATGTCGAGGATCGTTTCCTAGTCTTCAAATCTTCCAGTTTCTTCCCCCTGATTCTCAATTAAATCCAACTTCACATTAGCATCGTTAGGGGATGTAGCGTTGCTATGGCTTAGGGCTGTGATCGTATCTTCTTTTGAAATATTCGCGTTGTAATGAGTAGATGTCTTCCAGCAGTGCTTTCGTAAATCTGGCAATAATCTCAGGTACAAGGATGCCTTCCGGTACATAAGAGTGTGAGATACTGTGAATAAGTGTAGAAAAGTAATCACAATCAGGGTCTCTACGCTTACATGCATGCATATATGTAACACAAAAGATCTAATTTGCTACAAGTTGTAGTATCACAAACCATTCTGGGCTTTTTTAATCGCAAAAAACCTAGAACTAGGGGTGATATACTATAGCTATAGGCACAGTTGCGTAGACCTAATGAACAAAAGTGTGTTCATGATGAGCCCTGAGCCCTTTTGTACTTACTGTACCGAGCTTGCTGACCTGAAATGTCCAAGGCACCCTGCTTGGTATAGTATTAACCATTGAAACCCCATCGACAACTTATCGGCAAAAGTGCAAATCGACTATAGACTGCGCTACGCTCAACTCATAACAAGCTTCCCGCACGCCTAGGGATCTCCTGTTGCGACAATGAAGGGGAGAACCGTGTGTATTGGCTATGGTGCGATGCAGACCTCCCAACAGTGGAAACTGGTTGGAAAATCGGCACCAAACTGCACTATATTGTTTATACCAACTGTTTAAGAATTGAAACTGGACTGCATGCGAAACCAGTTTAGTAAACTGGTTGGAACTAGTTAAACTGTTTGTACTGGTTTTAACTGTTCAACTGAACTGAACCAGTGCAAACTGCTCCATGCAAAGTTGTTGGCTGTAGAAAGTGCATAATATCTTACTCAGCACAAATAATTTTGATATTGTATTGACAATTTGCAGAACTCGGGCAAGTTAGACCCACTGTAAACAAGTTCGCAGCGGAAAAACGATGTCTAATCAAGATTTCACCCTTCCAGAGTCTTTTCCCCATGTATTTTCTCGCATCCATATTAACCGTAAAACTGTTGGTGTACTGGTTATTTTCAAATGCCAAACTGCACTCCACTGAACTGCAAAGTCCTATAAACTGCACTGCACTGCCAAGAACCAACTATTTAACCCACCAGATTACCGCATCCAACCAGTATACAGCTTCCACCGTTGGGAGGTCTGGTGCGATGACTGTCTAGGTACAGGTCTAAAGGTCCAAGATGCGTAGGGAAAGGGAAGAGTAAAGTGTGAAGTCTAAAAGAGCAGTCACGAACCTTATCTATCAACATCTCCGATGATGAGTATGGGGAGTGCTGGCCAGTGACAAGTCTAGGAGCACCTGGGAGGGCTGGTGAGTAAACTCGGAGAATTTGGGAGAACTGTAGAGCGCCTGGGAGTACCGACATATTCTTTGGGAACGCTGCTGGTGCATCGCGAAATCACTTGAGCGAGAAAGCTTAATTCCTATCTTAGTTGAATGAAACTCATGCATTCTAGCTTGTATTCTCATCTATCTATCTATTTATCTATCTATCTATCGATGTACACACGGTCGATCTGGGCTGGCTGCAGACGGCAATCGAAGGCACTTGGAAGTGCAACCTGGAGGCGGCACTCCAGCGCGCATGGAAGCGCACCGACGAGTAGAGATGAGGATCAAGCGAACGTGGAGGTGTACTGGTGTTCCGGAGAGGTGATTGAGCGAAGTTGGAGGTGCATTTGAAGACGGTCGACCGCGAGCTGAGACTGCATTCAGGGATTAGCTCGAGATCGCGAGGATGTAAGGAGAGAAAACTTAACTCGTGCTTTTAGAGAGCTGGCCGAGAGCTGGCTGCAGATGATCAATCGAGGCAGGGTGGAGATGGTGCTTGAGAACTGGTGACGGTGCTCAGGGGCTGGTGAGAGATGGTCATCGAGGCTGGCGCGAGACATTCGACCGAGGCTGGCTGGAGACTGTATTCGGTGTTAACTCATAATCCTACCATTGGCAGGTAGAGGGGGAGCCTTAACTGAGTTCTCAAGTGCTGGTAGAGTACAGTGACAGACCACCCGATTGCGAATACCCCCCGGTTGCGAATCCCATACAAACCACGGTTGCAACACAACCCTTGTCGAGATGTAACCAAGCAAAACTACTAGATTCGCAACTGAGTGGTATTCGCAATCAGGTGGTCTGTCACTGTAGTGGACGAGATAGAGAGGAAGATGGGAGGATTTAGGAGGATATGGGAAGTAAGGGGTACGACCTTCCGGATCAGGTTAGGAAAATTGACTTTCACACACGAAAATCGTTTATCTAAATAAATTCCCCTATCTTCTCCCATCTCCTCCCATCGCCATCCCCCAACTCTCTAACTCTCTTTATCTCGTCTACTACTCTACCAGCACTTGAGAACTCAAAGTTAAGTAATCCCCTCTACCTATACAAATGGTACGATTATGAATTAACACCGAATATAGTCTCTAGAGGGCCTATCTCGCGCCAGCCTCGAATGTCTATTTCGTGCCAATCCCTGAGCAACCGTCGCCAGTTCCCAAGCACCATCTCTAGCCAGCCTCGTTTAATCGTCTACAGCCAGCTCTCCAAGGGTACAAAGGTAAGCCTACTCTTATCACATTCCCACAGTTACGAGTTAACCCATGAATAGAGTCTCAGCTCCCGGTGCGCCTCCTTCCAAATTGACTATCTCCGACTAGCCCAGATCGACCACCTCCAAGTGCACATCCGAGTTCGCTCGATCACCTCTACAGGTGCACCTCCAAGTTCGCTCGATCACCGCCTGCAGAGTTCCCTCGAGCACCGTCTCCAGGTGCACCACCGAGTACGCTTGAGCACATGAGCCAGCCCATCAAGATTGCGTCCAGCCAGCGTAGAGTTAGCCCGTCCAGATTACGTCCAGCCAGCCGAGAGCCAGCCCGTACAGCCAGCCGAGAGCCAGCCCATCAAGATTGCGTCCAGCCAGCGTAGAGTTAGCCCGTCCAGATTACGTCCAGCCAGCCGAGAGCCAGCCCGTACAGCCAGCCGAGAGCCAGCCCGTACAGCCAGCCAAGAGCTAGCCCCTCCAGATTGCGTCCAACCAGCTGAGAGCCAGCCTGTGCAGATCGCATCCAGCTAGCCAAGAACCATCTCAGAGTGAGTATGTCAGGGTTGTCTAGATCGTCTCCAGCCGGCCAAAAGTCAGCTCGTCCAAATCATATTCAGTTGACCAAGAGTCAGCTCATCCAGATCATCTCAAGCTGGCCAAGAGCCAGCCTGTCTTGACCATGTCCAGCCAGCAGAGAGCTAACCTGCCCAAATCGTATCTAGCGAGCCGAAAGTCAGCCCATCTTAATTGTCTCTAGTCTGCAGATAGCCAGCCGATCCAGAGCACGTCCACCCGTCTCAAACGTCTCCAGAAATTCGAGAGCCAGCCCGTCCAGATCACGTCCAGCCAGCCGAACCCGTCCAAATTGTATCCAGCCAGTAGAGAGCAAGCCTGTCTCGATTGACTCCAGAAATTCGAGAGCCAGCCCGTCCAGATCGCGTCCAACTACCAGAGGGCCAGCCCGTCCAGATCGCATCTAGCCAGCCGAGAGCCAGCCCGTCCAGATCGCATCCAGCCAACACGTCTAGATCGTTTCCAGCAAGTTGAGAGCCAGCCCACCCAGATTGCGTCTGGCCAGCTCGGATTGCTGACCAATAGCAGTTGTGAGAGCCACACTCAAGCATAGCGCCACGGTTCACTAATCATGACCGAAAAAGACCATCTGCCAACCAATGAGCATTCTGTAATTTGCCACAGTAGGATGGTACGTACCACCATCAACCAATGAGAATGCTTCGAGCAGACAAACCAAGTGTATAACTATTAGATAGATAGATAGAGAATACATGCCATATTATCATTTAATAAGCTTTTAGTGATGTGAAACACAAATGTCTAAGCGAGACGAATAAAGTATAATAGACGAAATGGCTTGTGCTTATAGAACTTCAAGATCCATCGGGAGAATATTGCTCCCGGTTTGAGGTGCACCGGATGGTTCTTGGAGAGACCCGCGCAGAGGTCCCAGCAGCTCCGAAATTTTACCATCCTATAAGCTAAATTTCGTAGCATCCTAACGGCGCCTCATTCTCTTCAGGATAACTTCTTAGAGTACTTTCCACAAGCTGGGAGTCGAGTGCACTTGGGAGCGTGCACCTGGAGCACAGTAGTCCCAGTATGCTAGGTCACCTATAGTTCGAACGGCAAATACAGTTCAGCCTGATGACAGCTCTTGAGCTAATCTACTTCCCTCGGAGCGACTCCGGAGTATGTTTGAATTACCGAGCTACGGCTCATCATGACGGTTTAAGGTTACCTCCGGAAGGCGAGGTATGATGTCATTATGATGGATATAGAGTTCAAGATTTCTGCATTAAAACTTTCACCTTCGTAATCACCCTACTAATTTCATTCCTTTGAACGATAATGTTAAAGTGCAACTTGTAAATCGCTGATGAGCAATGGTTTATTGAGGATTGAGCGGGCAGAAGCAGTTTGGAGGCAGCAGCGAAGTTGGAGCGTGCGGGGGAGTATTAGTCTGAATTTTGTAGATTAGGTTATATTTTAATAGTACTATCATTAGATTCAAAAATCAAGAGTAAACTTCTAGTATATGTGGGGAGCAGTTCAGGCAGCTCGGATGTTGTGTAGTTTAGGTGAAGTAGTTTTCGCCCGGGAGCTTGCTCATGAAATGTAGGTACGTGAGCTGCTACAAGCTAAACTGACCCATTGTGGAGCATAGTATCCAGCGCCATACATAGTATCTAGCGCAGTTCCACAGGTCGAACCATCGCAATTGAGCCTACCTCCGCGTACCCGGACTCCATTGTAATCTCGTGCAATTGATATCATACTGTCCGCGTCCACACGCATGTCCATAGGACTTCATAGCGTCACGCGCCAGATATCCTAAGAAAATACCGTCCGAAAAACACAGCTTCTCTATGAACTGCGCGTCGCGCAAGATCATTTTCCCAGTGAGGTAATACCGTTCTTAAATCGAAAGTGTCTAAGAAGGAGGGCAAGAGAATTCACAATAGAGTCAACAACTCAATAAATCTCAAGAGGCATTTAATAGTGGCAATACGATAATAATAATTCAGGTTCGTGTTCGCTGATATATTCTGACTGGATTGCTGTTAGAGCTTGTCCTTTTAACGCCTGAGCATTTTAGTCGGGGTTTATTCACCGAGATACGACCTACCCCAGTGTGTGAAACATGCGACCTTTTCCTCCGCTGAGAGTTGGTCAAGCGGTATATTCATCTATAGCCGCCTCACCGTTAACGTCATGATGAGTTTTAGCCCTCAAAGCTAGGACTGAACGTGAATATAGCTATCTCCACTGTCAGTTGATACTCGTTGCTTTTTAAATGAATTAGTATTTACTACTAGGAACCCAATCAACAGATCTCAAACCTTCCTACACACCATGTATCAATCCTAGCATTTCGTTTTTCCGGAACTGTAAATAACTTACCTATACGATGAGAGCTGTATACTCAACAGAACAAAGAAGAACCTATACGCATACCCATAATTCCAATCATAAAACCCAATCCAGGCGGAGTCCTTTTAGATAGATGGATTAGCCGGACCGTCGAAACACGTCCGGTTACTTGCGGCTTGCCCTCCGAAGGCTGTACGTCCATACCTGATATGTAGAAGTTGTCGACGCGATGCGATTGAAAATAGTATGGGATATCCTTTGCCAGATACTGCAGGATACTTATACTTCTTCTGACCACCACTCAACATCTGGCTTAAGTGCTAAATGTTGCGTAGCACAGGCCGCGGCCCGCGGTATGCTATCATTACCAAGATGCAAAAAACCTTATATGCCCACATTACACAAGAACCGGCACGGAAATTGTCACTACGCAACATATGATGGAATTGGAACGGTTGTAAGGGTGAGTAACGGTCACTCTTTAAGAATGGAGTGGAACAGGAACTGATCGCAGCACTCGTAGAAAACGGCACAAGAGTGCTACTATAAACCCCTTGATAGTTTCTCCTTACAATAAACTTGCCGGATTCGTTAGGGCGGTGAGTTACACTTGGAAATGCATTGGAATATTGTAATTTACGGAATTCTACGCTGGGATCGACGAGTTTACATTCGGCTTGCTGAAAACATGTAGCAAAGCCAACATCCCCTGCGCGTGAATTTCTTGCATTGGGGTTGCGAAATGGACGACGCACACTCTATTCGAGGAAAATTAGCATAGTGCCCGATCAGTTCCGACTATATATTGAGAAGCAACGGAGACACATCTTGAGCTGTTCATGCAAGACTCTGCCTGTAGCTTTACACAACTGAAGTGGCGTCGTAGTCCTTTAACATCCCCGAAATAAACCGGAGTATCTGGTTCCTAATCAAAATATCTCTAGCTTGTGACATCGGAAGCATTCTAGCAGATTCGTTTTCGGTAATATAGTGCGTCATACTTATCACTCGGCTTCACAACTTGAAAGCTTGTTGCATGTGTACCTGGACCGTGAGTTTTAGCCTCCGTCAAGGCTCTGATGAAATGGCTTGTATGAGAATGAAGATTACGCATATAGGAGCTTGTACATATACGGGCCTTATGCCCTCGAGAGAGATACTGCAATACAGAAGTCACTGAACCATCCAAGTACAAAGCTAACCCTAACCTGCTGCACTGCTGCAGAAACGTGGCTTAGGCAGACGCCAATCTACTTCATGTGCATAAAAATCTTCGTACTGTACCGGCTGCGCCGAATTCTCCCAAACCTCCGGTGTCTTTGGCATATTATCGAGTTATCTATTTATTCATCCACATTGCTCTCCTATGGGCAGATTCCGTCCTACGCGCGTTAACGTGGCAATGTTCAGGGTTCACAGTACTGTTCCCTAGACGTCGACTACGTTTACCGTCAGCTGTGCTTTTGTGCAATACGTTTTCCAGCAGAGATAGCGTGTTGGAAGGCTCTTTCGCGTGACACTGAACTTCGCCAAGCCGAAAGAATCTTCCTCGACAACCTCGCCAGAAATACCGCGATAGAGACACGCCCGCTGAACTTACTACAGTTATCCATGTAATCCCGCACAAAAGGTTCCGGCTCTGTTGAACCTGACCCCAGGAAGTGCCATACGCCACCCATTCTCGAAGCCGATGGATCATTGGTTATGTTCAGTACCGATTCCGGTTGAATTAGTAGAGGGGTAATTCATATCTAAAGGCCCCAAACTCACAGTGATGCTATTTTTAGGGATATCTCCTTTGTCACTAAAACGTTCTAAAAGTTGGCTGGTATAATACTAGGAAAGGGTGACTGGCCGGGGGTGTGGAACGCTAACTTCGCTTGTGCGGCAAAAGCCGAAACCCTGAGCCATGGTTGACCCATGATTAGACCAGGAAGACCCACCTTTAGTTCCCCGCTAGCTCTAGATTTTACCCCGCACTAAGTGCCGCAATATGACAAGCTGGAAACCCTAGCTCTGGGCTATCTAGACCACTGTTGCTCCATGCCTACGGTAACGATTCTTTGACAAGGAGAGTATAGCGGGTAAGCGGCAGGATTGTGTGGCCCCAAACAACCAAACAATCTGCATATACCACCAAAAGAGTACAGAGGACAAAAGACCTCACAGTGTTCCATTCTTGCCATGTTGGATCGGTCATTAGGTCGGGTGATATTACTATTAGCAATCACACAGTAAGCAGCGGTTCCTGTATAGCACGCTGTAAATTCTCCCACTGAGCATCGTACCTCTAAGTCTCAATTAAAAACCTTCAGATCACTCCCCAGAGGGTTCATTATTGTTCACAATGACTGAAGTTGGGCCCTTGACAATATATGCCGCTTAATGTCCGTTTACTCGATACTTTTAGCCACCCGCTGTATCCATATCGACCCAGAATTAATGCAGTTATCGCGGTTGCTTTACGAGTGCAGGTGTGTGATCAGTCCTCGCCTGGTATCCCCATGAGTTATCTTTAGTTAGGATAATCCAAGTCACAATATACTCACCTTACCATCAGCCCTACGACCGACTCTCGCCTAGGGCAGTTCCAACATAGGTGTCGCATGCAACAAATCGGGAAAGCAAGATGGTGTTGAATGGGCAGCATTTGCAGGAATCGGTTCAAAACTCTAAGGTCCTGGGTCGATATAGCGCAACGACAGATTTGGTTTGTATGCTGCAACCACGAAAATCGTATAAATGGCTAAGGTCCTGGTGTTGCTCTAGCTCCCTCCTAGGGGCTAGGGTTCAATGGAAATTAACGATTTATAAGTGGAGTTACGTTGAGAATCTATGTAGGCTAGTTATGAACTGACTTGAACTAATAATTTAAGAGGCTCTCAAACGAGGGCTACTAACCTATGTTGATGTTCCTATTGTACTATGGTTTAGTATTGGTGGGAAATTATTATTGTATGTAACTGGGATTAATGGTAAGTGGGCAATTCCTAAATTACTGGAATGAGAGTAAAGAAGCATTGCTATCATTCCGCCTCTTCGCTTCTTGAGTGTACGCTCGATGTTTGGTCAGACCAGTGGTCTAAATGGTACGGACCGAACCGGTTCGAACCTTCATTTTAACCAAGCTGTTTAGAGACGGTTCACTGATTCAACCGCATCGAAATGAACTGGTTAAGTATCCAGATAATAACTGTCACTCGCCTCATACAGTTTGCCGCTGATACTATAAATATCTCGTAAGATGTCTTATAAGTACATAAGTTTTCACTAGCTAAACGATAGCTAGCCTTCCGAGGTATCACCCGCAACAATGAATTAACAACCGATATATATGAACACTACTCGATTCAAGGAACAGAGACTAGAAATCCCTGCGAAAATGCCTTGCTGGAGGGCTTGCGTAAACCTCTAAGCGGGGGTATGGTCCTGAACTGGCAGTTACAGGTTTTGAACTGGATCATGCACCGGCTGAACAGGGGCAGGTTCGAGCCGTTGATCTCACAGACTGTGACAGCAGAGGAACCATGGCCCTACACTTTACCGGAGACTCCGAGACTCGTCTATATAATTCTTCTGCACACAATCGAGCATTTCATCTACCGAAACATAGCACTAGATCCGGCTGCTCAGTAATATGAGGCTGTCTCACAAGATGCGAGTTCTACAACCTCCTCAAGCCTATAATTTCCAATCATCCTACTCGATCCAACCGGTTCAGCTATCTCCAGTGCAACCACCCTCAATAAGCGCTTTCATAACAGTGCGGTATACAGAGCCGCATGACTTTAGGTGACACAATAAGTTCATTGCCTTCCGCTTCAGCCTAGTCCCCTGCCATTATGCCTGGTTATGATTCAGGAGGCGAGTATAACGCGTTCAGCTGTTATCAACCAGTGGAAACCACCGTCCACGAATGAAACAACTTGAGAAATCTAGAAATGTTATACCGTTTTAGCTTACAGAGTATAACACTCATATCCTATTCTATTGAGTACCTAGCATTTGGTTCGCAAGCCCAAATGAGATTCCGGGAATGGCAGCGGCCGTGGGGCGCAAGTAACACAGCTCATCGGGTGCGTAAATTCCCAACTAGATCCCCAGTGCCTTAAAAATAGAGATATGTAAATCTAAAGAACGTCGCACATGAATATTGCAACCACGAACCATATGCGAATCTATGTCTCTGGGATCCAGATGATGTTAATTTGTTTTTGTGTTCTCTGAGTTCCTAAAGCTGTCACCCCGAGATATGACAAATTATATACAAGCATACAATACCTTGTGCATGGGTATGTCTCCTATCTTGAGATGTGCTTCTACAAAGTCGCGCAGTTGGTCGCAAATGATACATCGGAGCGCGCCGACACCGGGCATCATAAAAATCGTTACGAATCCACGCTTCTTTCGTGATACTATTTGGTAAATTCTACGACGAGCCCATAAAATCCTCACTTGCCCCATAGTACTTTGTGCTCATCTGTATGGACCTTGAATTCTTAGTGCGAGCCAACTTTTCCCCAAGAATCTTGCAGTTTGCGCTACTACTCGTGCACAACGGTTCACCAGCACACCCAGAGTTCCTTTAGTCTTTGAAGGCTTCTATAAAACTCGAAGTTTTCATCCCATCTAGGTCCCGGTTAATCCAGACGTAATGCCGTTTCCCGCTCGCCACGCTGCAGAGCTGCTGTTCGTTTCCGTTCTGCTTCTTATTGCCTGGAAAACTCGTCACGAGCCGTCTCAATATGTTCCCCTCTTCCACTTACGTCTACAAGATCTAACGTGTCTACCACTACGGTCTCTCCACCAGCTACTCCTCGTGGACATCGTCGATCCCCTAAGCCTCATACGCCTCCTCGATACTATACTCCTTCTCCCCAAATCTCTTCTCCTACACCCCTTCCTCCTTCGACCCCTCCGCCTATTGCCAAAAAGAACCTCAGACGGACGTTCCGAATTACTTCAATCCCTCCGGAAGTCTCTAAGGAGCAGTTACAGTCTACCTTACTGGGCGCCGGAGTTGAGCCCCAGCAGAGAATAATATGTTCCTTGGTTCCTCACGGAAATACGCAGACCGCGACAGTTACTTTTAAGTCTGGAGATCCTCCGCAGTCATTGAATTGCAAACCAGGCAGTAAGGCTAGCTTGGAGTTAGATGGTATTGGTGGTGACTTATCTGTGGATTGCGATTTCTTTGGGATAACGCCACTGTATTGTGGAGAAAACCCCACCGTGGAGTAAGTCTACTCGGTTGAGACGATATGTATCTTACTAAAGTTTGGTAGCATTATCGGTGTTACTGGTCTTGGTGGACATGCGTACGGATCGTGGAAGTCGCCAGTAGATGGACGAATGTGGCTCAGAGACTTCCTTCCTCAGAACCTGCCCAATGTTAGAATTCTCACCTTCGGCTATGACTCTGCTCTGCAGAACAGTTCATCCATGATTTCCATCAATGATTTTGCGAGGCAGCATCTGGAGCTTGTCAGCAAGGCCCGGAGTGGCGACGAAAAGGTAGTTCTCATGGCCGGCCTCTCGTTTCATCCTTTGGCATTAACTAATCCTGCTATAGGAGAAATTTCGTCCAATAATTTTTCATAGGACAGAGCTTAGGTGGGCTGATAATTAAGGCTGCACTCGTTGATTCCCGAAACGCTTCAGAGAATGATCAAGCCATCCGGAATTCCTCGGCAGGTCTATTTTTCTTCGGAGTCCACCATAAAGGGTTAGACAACAGAAAACTTTCGAGCGTAATAAAGAATCAACCAAACTTCGAGTTAGTACAAAGCTTGAAGGAAAACTCGCAGTTTTTGGACCTTGCGTACAGGAGCTTTTTGAATAACGAGCTTGAAGACTGCCCGATTACATCGTTTTATGAAACAAAGTACACTGCAACTGTTGAGGTCAGTTTGGGCGGATTCTTTTCCAAATCAGCGCTAATTACTTGTGGTATGGTAGGAAATTAATGGGGTGTGGAAAAGAACTGGTGAAGAGGTGCTCATGGTGTCCAAAGGATCAGCAACTTGGGCATCGCCCAGAGAAAAACTACACAATCAAATCCCAATCGACATGGATCATTCATCTTTGGTGAAATTCACCGACCTAAACGACACGAACTACCAGATGGTGGAGAAGAGACTACAGGACTGTGTGAAAATAGCTCCTGCACTGATCAAGAAACGGCTGGCAAAGATTGGCGGAGGTACGACCCAATAATCGAGAACCATAGAACAATAGGCTAATAAATACTTTTCTAGGCCCAATGGAGTTCAGAACACTGTAGGACTGACTTGGATGTGTGATGGTCGCTAAGTGTATCTAATAGTTATGGGCAGAGAAAATCATACCGAAGATGAGAAATCTTGTTTGCAATGTTTCGCCGGGACCGACTACAGTTGCTTTCGTGCTAGTATTCCCGAGCGAACCGAAGGCACTCCGGAGTGGATCTTTAAACACCCCACCTACAAAGCGTGGATTTCGGAGGACCCGCTTTCCAGTTCATCGCATTCATCGCACTTGTTGATATCTGGGAGTCCAGGTTGTGGTATGTATTGTATCTCTTGTGATAAATTAAATATCGTCTGACCAGACTTAGGTAAGACCGTGCTGTCTGCTCATCTGGTGGGCCACCTGGAGAAGATGGCGGAGGGAGATAGTGGTATGCAGGTTGCATATTTCTTTTTTGACGATAAGGAGGACAAACAGAAATCTGCGGCGTCGTGTCTAAGCAGTCTTATCCACCAAATGATTGTTTCCGCTCCCGTATTGATCGAACACGCTACCCGCTTCTACATCGCTCAGAAGGAACAAATGGCAGAATCAGTCGATACGTTATGGAAGATATTTGCTACCATGGCATCGGATCCAATTGTTCGTGGAAGATATGTCGTACTCGACGCCCTGGATGAATGCGAAGAGGAATCGAGATCAGCTTTCCTTGACAGGCTGAGAAAGTGGTACACCGCAACAGCCTCGACATCTAAGGTTTTCTTTAAGGTTTTGACGACAAGCAGACCAAACAACATTTCGGCGTTACTCTGGATAGATTTAAACCAGGAAGAACGGAATGCTACGTACGATATCAAATGCTACGTGGCTGATGAAGTCGACAAACTCAAGTATCAGGGTGGCTTCCGCGAGAAGGTCAGCATACAGCTTGAACAGGGAGCTGGTACGATGTTTTCATGGGCATCTCTTGTCATTGAAACATTAAAGGATACGCCTACAGAGAATGTGCTGGAAACACTAGAGCAGATTCCCCCCGGCATTACCGGATTATACACCCATCTACTGGGTAGAATCCCACCAAGGTCCGTTTTGCTCGCCAAGTTGATTCTAATGAACGTTGTTCACGCCTCCCGCCAGATGAGTATTTTAGAATTGGCCATTGCTTGCACTATCAAGGACACCCACACATCGCTATCCGGAATCGCACGGGAATGCATTGATAATTTCGAGGATGATATAAAATGATGCGGTCCAATCCTCAAAATACAAATATCTCCAAACACAAGAAAGTGCCTTCTATTTGTAACAGCTGGTGGAGACCCCACCGAGGGCCATGACTCATCGGGTCTGGATCACACTGAAGATGTCAATGTCAACGCAAATCAAATACCGGAAGTACAACTTGTCCATCAATCTGCGAAGGAATTTCTCCTGGAAGCTTCGAAGTCTGGACAGAGTCTATTCCGGTCAGATTTAATGCTCTATACTCTGACTGAGGCAAGGCGCCATTTAGCTGTTACTTGTCTGACGTACCTATCATTTGACGACTTTGAAAGTGGAAAATTGAGGTCCAAAACTGCCGCTGGCATTAAATCGCTATGGGAATTGAAAATCCACGGAGCCGAGGAACTTGTGACACCGGCAACTCTCTTAGATTTTACTACACAGTCGTGGGTCCCGCTTTGCCATGATGCAGGAAACGATTCAGAGGTTTGTACAACCTTTTATCGATTGGCGCAGTCGGGAAAGCTCAAGTTTGCGTTCAAATTTCACCATCACAGCCGACTGGAGAGACTTTCGCAGACGCAGGTATATACAGGCTGTCGGAAATGGGACAAGTATCTGAAGAGAGGGAAAGTCGGTGTTGACCCCCTATTTTTGGCTCTTTACTTCAGGATTTTTGTGGGGCCCATTCTGGATGAAACCGATAAAACACCGAGATATCTTGCAAGTCGACCTGAGATCCTCACCATGGCGGCATCATTAGGCCATTCCGAAGTTGTTATACTGCTACTATCCAGAGGCGCGGATATTAATGGTGATGATGGAGCTGCTCTTAAGGGTGCCGTCAAGCAAGAAAGACAGGACATGATTTTGCTTCTTCTGAAGCGTGGCGCATCTGTTGATGCCGGGTATCTCGAAGCGCTTGAAGTCACAGCAAAGGCCGGCCGCAAGGACCTTGTTCTCCTTCTCCTGGACCGCGGGGTGGATGTCAATACCGATGAAGGGAGTCTTATGAATAAGGCATTCTACATGGGATGGGATGAGGATATCGTTTTAGTCCTCTTGAAGCGCTACAAATATTCGAGACAAAGGGGTATTAAATATCTCGATGAAGCCGCTGCACTGGGTTATGTAACGGTTGTTAAACACCTGGTGAAAAAGAAAGTTGACGTCAACGGTTCAACGCAGCATGGCAGCTCTCTCTGTGCCGCGGTTCTTGGGCGGAATCCGGAAGTGATTGAAACATTGATCAACGCTGCAGCGGACGTGAATTTCAGTAGCTCGTTTGGGAGTCCGTTGAGTCTTGCGATGGTTGCGCAGAGTCGATGGGACGAAGGCAAGGGGATTGCTGAGACTCTCAAGAGAGCCGGAGCTGTGGGGGAGTCAGGATAATCATTGCAACTGGGGTAATGTGGGGAAATTGTGGGTATCACGCTGTTTCGTTTGTGGGGTCCTGGTTTTTCTTGTTGCTGGGTACATGGTTATGGAGGTTATGTGTTATATTGTCTTGCGCGTTCGGAGGCTAATTGTTGAATTCTGTACTATTGTCGGTGGCCGTACGTAGGAAGAGATGTCAAATTAACTCCTATGCTACGTAACTATCAATGATGGTGTTTGATGGAATGCCGCAAACAAGTAGAAATCTGATGAAGTGGCATGAGACGTTCATTTACCCAATTTAAGCTATTACCGCTTTAGCAAAGCTCACGAGCTGGTGATAGATGCATCACGTGCTAACGAAAACGTTCCTGAGCTGTCAGATGAGGGAACCGTCTGCGTGAAAACGTCTATATCCGATGCATAAATCGTATTTCGTTGTTCTAATTATATTGCATTTAGCCGCTAGTGGCTATGGTATCTTTTGTTATTGTAAAGGTGCTGAGCTGTGGGGGCGAGTGATGGATAATGTACACTCTACCACTACTAAAATGATTTTGAGTATACAGTGATGTTTAAGCCCTGATATAACTATATCTACAACTGAGTGCTCTCCACATTCCCCAATCCTGTAATCTGCTTAGTTGTAGCTGGTACAGCGATGGAACGGACAGATCGATTAGCAGCGGCTTGTCCGGTGAATGGCCACCGGCTAATTCTTTAAGCGCGATAGACGAAGAATGAACCGAGCGATATATAGGTATAGCTACCACACTTAAACTTCTATCCACCAGTGCACACGAATGTGTCCTCGGTGTGATCGCGTCGCATTCACCACCCCGCTGCCATCACTCGTTCACTGTATCCGGAGGTGTTACAACACCGTGAATTGTGCGCAGTTCACTTGATAAATGGAATGGATGCATAGTTGAGACTTCCACGGCCGATTACGTACTATGGGATCTCTAAATCAACCATTTTCCTCGTTATATTGCAGTGCCGATACATATGGCATATCTTGCTCACCGACGGTACGGAAGTGGTTATAGACAGATGTACCAAAGCAATGATCTTAAACTCTCGCTTCACCTAAGTTAGGGATTGGTGGGCAGCGCTTTACCGAAAAGAAAGACGGGTGAGCCAAGTTAGCCCAAAAGAAGGTAGTCAGCTATAAACCTTAGGATATGTACATGCGTTTGGTTTTTGACAATCTCCATAACGACAAGAGCCCGTGCAAAACTGATAAAGCTGCGTTCCCGAAGTTTCGGGGTAATCTGGAGCTCTGTAACAAGCCATGTTATTGTTCTTGGCATCTCATCAATTCGAGGTTCATGCGTTTGAAGTGGCGCACCCTTTCCCACGATGTGCAATTAGCCTCACCCCATGTGAGCCCCTGTCCACCCTTCGTGGCATTCCCCTATCACCCTTTGCTCTCTCCTTGGGGCCATATCAGGGTCAGCTACGGTGTGGAGATGCATCAATGGACGTGCACTGTGACGATTGGAGTTGAAGCAGGAAGAAACCGTCTTTCTACGAACTATACGTTGACGTTGTATTTCACCATTGTAAAGCCATGGTTTTGCATGATATTCCTTTAGTGAGGCTGGGCAGAAAAAAGCACCTGTTAAAAGGCAACAGGCGCTGAAAGTAACCAAATAAAGGCACCTGTACAGCGTTCTAGGAAGGTAACAAGCTAAAAAGGCATTTAGGCACGAAGCAGTACTTTATCGATTCCTGGTACCTATATCCCGTAGCTGGCTCATCCATCCAGGTAACTTTTGCGGGCGATAAATTTTCTCACGCAATTATAATTCATTCCACAGCATCAGATTATAACCTTTGAATTTTAGTATTAAATGAGAGAGCAGAAAATTGGTGGCACTTTTAACCCTGGACTCGAACCTCAAAGTGGTCAGTTAACTTGGGTTGATATCTAGACCAACAAACGCATAGCCAGTGTCTTCATTGCTCTTTTGTACGGGGATCCGGAAAAATGTACGAAGAGTACATTTCTAATTTTCTTACAGTTGGGTAAAGTTTGAGCTCTGGGTACTGGTGACTCACATGTTTCCCTTCCCCGCCTGAGCCGCGTTCGAAAATTTGGCTCGAGTGATATAACAACATAACCCAGTATCTTTCCGCCGAATCATTCGTTCCAGAGAGCAAATGCTGCGATGAGTATGGAGGTAAGGAAGAAATAGAACTGGAGAATGGCTTTCGGGGGTCTCACGGAATAATCTCCTTCGAACATGATTGAGACCTGTAATGTCCCGGCGCAGGTATTGTAGTTGACATCCGCGCTCTAGCTACGCTTGTAATCCAATTATGATACTTCTACCATGTGGCTTCATGGAAGAGGGCAGTATGTTGGTTGTTGTGCCCACCCGAGAAACAATCGGAATAACTACGTGTACGGTTATGGGGGAGCTGATAATAGTGAGAATTACGATACGAACGCTGCCCGTTAATCTCACCAATATGTCTGAAAAGTGGAATATTTTGTCTAGGGCTGCAGTATCCCAGATACTAACTATAAATCATCAACAATCAACAGCAAGGACTGTCAATTCGGAGTTTATGACCTAATCCCAACTCAGCCGGTCGCTTGCTGATGGTATGTGAGTGCAACCTTAGTATATGAAACAACAATCCACCTTGCTAAGTATGATCACTCATGCCAAACGAACACATTGATCCAGGTAGCCTGCGTCTAGGCGGTGGCCCTGTACGGGAGCGAACTCTGGTGGGATCCAAAAGAAGTGGGACGGCGAGACGACCTCCAGCTCCTCCTAAACCGTCAAGCCAGGTCCATCATAGGCGCACTACCGACTACTCCGAAAGGGGCGCTGATGAGAGATTCAGGGCTCACACCTGCACCAGTAGCCCTCGACACTAGACAGCAACATTTCGCGGTGCGGCTAGCAGACCTGTGTGAGGGATCCAAATTGAAGGAGCTGCATGACTACCCCACCTCTGGTACACCGATATGCAGAGTAGTCAAGAAAGAGCACAAACGCGGCCAGACAGCAGAGACCATGCGCTGGCTGGACCCTGGGGAGGAGCCAGCAGCCAAGACTATAATACTGGACGACGACGTTGTAGCTGAGAGAGCCACCAAATGATGGGTGAGAGACAAGGAGAGGAAAGCGGGATCAGGTGTCTGGATGTGGTGGGCAGATGGCTCTCGAACGGACGATGGGAGAGTGGGAGCCACAGTGGTGTGTTCAAACGGAGACAGTTGGACAGTCTTCTGCAGCCACCTTGGCACAGGAAGAAGGGAGGTGTTCGACACAGAGCTATGGGCAATCGGAATTGCGCTTCGAAAGTCCGTTGCAAGAGCAGAGGCACTGTCTGCGCACGGAGTCACGAGGGTGGCGATATTTAGTGATTCGCAGGCAGCCATCAGACAGATGACACACTTGGACTTAGGGCCTGGGCAGCCGCTTGCGAGAGTGGTTAACGACAGTGCTAGGGTCTTCTGCGACAGCTATGGCATAAAAGTCGAGATTCACTGGGTCCTTGGGCACTCAGGCATCCCTGGGAATGAACAGGCCGACTGACAAGCTAACAGGACACGTACAGACCGAGGATACACAGTATGCGAGCTAATATACACCTCGGCCGCAAATAGAGCCAGACGGATCTCCGAGGGACGATCTACTGCGAAGGCACAGTGGGAGGCTGACAAATGCAGCAAGCACTTCGGTTACAGACTGAATGGCAAGGCCGGAAGCAAGAGACCCATCACAATGACAAGCGTGAAGTCATTGGCAGCCAGGTTCTATAGACTAAAGACCGGACATGCACCCACAGGAGTATACCTGAAATGGTTCGGACACCGGGAAGGCGACAAGTGCTGGTGGTGCAGAGGAACCACAGCACAGACACGGGAGCACCTCATTCGCCACTGCCGCTGATGGAAAGAAGAACAGCAGGAGCTCTGGAGAGAGGTCGGGAAGGCAATGGGCTGGAAAATGAGCAGATGCCGGAATATCCAGATCTCTGAACTGTTCTCCATGGAGACATGTGATCAGGTGGTGATGGACTTCCTGGCGGCGACGGACATTGGAAAGTTCCCCGCCCAAGTGAGTTAGCCACTGGGGATTGACGAGATAGTCTTCGTCTTCTTTTTCTTCCTTCCTTCTTCTTTTCTTTTCTTTTTTCCTTTGTATGGTGAGCTTTTAGGTACGGCCAGTCTCTTATTCATTTCATTTCATCTTTTCATCTTTCATCTGTCAGCGGGGATTAAGGCTAGTGAGCGGGGATCTCTGCCACCTTAACCGGCTCGCCCGGAGGCGGAGGGAATTTGGTTCTGTCATACTGTAGTTAGAGTGAATACAGTATGAATAAAACAAAACAAAACAAACGAACACATTGATAATTCACAGATAGCAATTGTGTCATTCAGCTTGACAATCTCGGATGAGTGTTCTCCACATTAGTTTGTTTCATGTAGTACAACGCACATAACGGATGTTCCTGGCGCACGTTCGGGTCTGCCGTGTAACACAAAAGCCAACCTGCGGAACTCATGAACAAGCGTTGAAATGAACTAACAGTATTTCAATATCTTGGCTAACATCAAATTCGCCCTAGAAGCTCGATTCGGCAGGCACAGGTGAGGTGGACTTACTATGCCATGAGGCGTAGTAACTTCTAGATGCTGCTGCAGGCCAAGATTTGACCCGAGAGATTTCAGCTATGTATTTGATGTCGGCTGTAGATATATCGCTAATGCACTCCTGCAGAAGGCCAACATAATCAGCCGCAGAGCTCAGCTTAAGCTCGTGAACCGACTCCAAAATTTTGCACTCACTGAACGGAGGAGTTGGGATCGAGGTTAAATACCACTACAGCACCCCGTCTTTTCATCTTCACTTTCATCTTCAACGTGTACCTACAGCCACTATGTTCCTCACACTGCTTGCTCTCCTCCCCCTCCTTGCCCCTACATTTGCGGCCCCACAGCCCAATACCACCTCCCAGTGTTCCCTCTGCAAGCGTATGGAAGGAGACGACTCCGACAGCCCCCTTTCCTCCTTCTTTGACAAATACTCGACCGTCCCTGGTTTCGACGACTTCACCAGCGAACTCTATCTGGCCGCGGGAATATACGTTATCACGCAGACCTTCATTACCGACGAAATTTTTGTAACGGCGACAGCGAGCGAAGTCTTTGGGCCCATTATAGCCACAAACACAAACAGTGGGTCCTATTCAAAAGAGTTCATAGAGGCCATGTCCAGTTATGTCGCCACAGAAACGGTTCTGCCGACAGGCATCAGGGATGAGGTGAAGAGCGATTTTGATGCGATGTGGGAGACTGGCACGGTGACGACGGAGAGGAGTTTGGAGACGGTGACGGAAACGTTGACGCCGGTGCTGTCATCACTGATGCCGACGGTGCCGACGGAGCTTGGGGCGACGACCGTGGTGACGCAGACGTTGAAAGAGGTACCTAGCTTTACGGCAACAGTCAATGCGGGTATGCCAAGGTTAGATATGTCAGTTTCGGGGCTGCTGGTTGGAATGGTGGTTGCGGTGGCGGGTGCCCTGTGAGCTAAGGGTTTGGGTATTCGCGATTTTTGCAATCATGTACGAGGACGAAGAAAGGGATATAATTAATAATGAAATAATTTAATATTTGTATGTTTAGGGCTACTAATGTCATGAACTAGTCCCAAATTTTGCGCGATCACTGAGCGAGTGATAAATCATAACCCGCTGCCTTTCCAGTGAACCATTCGGTCCAGAAGGCAAATACTGCGATGACTATAGAATGAATCGCGCCGTCGAATGACTTCTGCAGGTCTCGTGGGACAATCTCGTTGGACGATGATAGAAACCTGCAGTCCTGGCGCAGGTATTGTAGGACATCCGCGCCTGGTTGCAGTAGCAATCCAATTATGACACCTGCAGTAGCTTCACAGAGGGTGGTACATCGGGGTTCGTTCATATCCGAAGCAATTTCTGCCCGCGAGTCGCTATCTCATAATTGCGAGTCGATTTAACTCTTATGACCCAATCCCAGCTCGGCAGTGTGAGCGCAGCATCTCGGTAGCGGGACGAGATTCCGTTTGCTAAATGCGGCCGCTGAATGGGCATTCGTGGTTCACGACAGCAATTATGTCATTCCGCCCGAAAAACCCCGGATACGTTAACATGTAGCAGGTACACAATTTCAATGTGCCAATGTGTCGCCAAGCAGTACTTTACTAGACGCTCCCTAGGAATAGGCGTGGGTTCCCGCAGAAACCGAACCATATCATCGGTACCTCCACTTTTCGAGACGGGTAGGGTTGGGAACAGTCCTGTTTTTACCGGGAATCCTCAGCTACATCCGCGGACTCACACAGTACACTAGATCCTCACGCGGCTTGCTCATTCCAAACTACCACGGCCGATACCCACTCTAGCGTCCAAAGTGTATGCCTGCAGTGGAGCGATCGGTGGCGGTTTCGTGGTGCTGGTACCTGCATATGGGAGGCAAACTGGTGGGGCATCTGTAGGAGTCGCCGGCCTTTTTTGGGCGTGGGGGTTTCGCTTTCATGGCCTAGGCCTCCGCCCGTGGCGTTGGACATGGGTTTGTTTCCTTGCACGGCGGATGTTTCCGCGCGCGCTCGGGTATGCTGTGTAACGCCGCAATCGTGTGGGGTCCATGCACATGCTAAAATGAACGGACAGTGCTTGAATATCCCCAAGCTCGATTTGGCAGGTACGAGGTTCCCTAGGGTTTATCATTTTAGTGTACGTAGTGTAAATGCCACGACTCCGTTGTGTAAACCTCACGTCGGTGTTTAAACTACACTACGTCGTTTAGAAAGAGCTTAACTTACACGATAGTATGATAGTAGAGTGCAAATCAAACGCTAGTGAGTGGTTCTTCATGAATTTAACCAACTATGATGAAATTTTATTTTTGGTGTTGTGGTTTTCAAATCAGCGAAACAGCACAGCTGTCAGAGATGGTAAGAAAGGACATGCACTTTTGCTCCCTAGAATTACAGCGGAGTAATTTGGCAGTGTCTCGTGCATGTGTGTGCACGCGTATGTGTGCCAGGGACTGAGAGTGACGCTTTTGTGCGCTAGTACACTACAAAACATTTAGAATAAACCATTTTGTGGTGGCAATTATACAATACTGTAGTTTCACAGTACTGCACTGGCATTCACTTTTTCTAACTACAAATGCAACGACAATTAAAAACAAAGTAAATGATACATCTCACGCTAATGGAGTGTAAATGCCACACACTTGTTGTGTAATGTAAACTACCTACGGTGAAATAAACTCTAGGGCGGTTAGTGATAAAAATCGTTACTAGGTACGTTGCAACCAGCCACGATACCACGAAATGGGGAGAAAGGCGAATATGCGAGTTAGAGTACTCACCTTACTTGACACTGGTGTCAGTCAGAGCGAAGCAGTAGCATATTCAATGATTCCACCAGTCCGGACGGACCCGGTCTGGGGTAGGGCTCAGTCCGGTCCGGTCCCACCCGAAGGTCAGACTGGACCGGGCCCCGGACTGGCAGTCTTGGACTGGACGGGCTTGGTCTGGACCAGTCCAAACAGGATAATATTTATCAATTTCAAAGTAGATCCGAAAAACTAAAGAAGTG
>Ga0307515_10003437_pt1 | contig 33317 bp, 22 predicted proteins | sample 17_EM_MG_FD_194513 | JGI IMG/M metagenome (GOLD analysis project Ga0307515, IMG submission 194513) | Populus trichocarpa ectomycorrhiza microbial communities from riparian zone in the Pacific Northwest, United States - 17_EM | ecosystem: Host-associated > Plants > Roots > Unclassified | place... | reverse complement strand
CATTCTCACTTATCCGTAAAAGGCAGGACGATATTGTGTTGATCAGTTGTCAATCAACTTGGTTTGGAGTTTGGACCGTTTACATGGCCCGTATGACCCTTGCACATGCACAGACGAATTATCATTTCTTACAATATAGTCAGTGAAATCAAAAAAATTCTTTGACGTATCGAAATAGATACGCCAACTACTTTTTGGAGAGCTATGTCGTCAATAATCACATATTGTGCAGGTTGTGTACACATGACTTACGAGCCAATACAAGATGTTCACCAGAATCCATTTCCTGTATAGTACATTGGTATGGAGGGCATATGCAGGGGTAAACGCTTACGGGTTTAACAGGATTCAATTTGTTAATAGGTGATGAATTGGGTATTGTGTCAGTTGTGCGAGCCGAGATGCATATGTCCGATGGTCATTTGCGGCATGCTATTTACATATGGCTACTGTATCCCGGAACGTTCCTTGCAGCATTGCGATCTTCCGCTGACACTATCACGTATCTCCAACAGCTCTACCAATGTTGTCGGCGCAGTCGCATGTGCACACTGATCAAATTCCGGCTGAATGACTGCCTTAGCAATGAATATGGCTATTCTGGACCTTGAATCTTGCAAATGATGCAAGATGAACACTTGATCACACTCAACTTCAGGATGTAGCAGGGAGCATATCTCTCCTTGTTTTGAGTATAAAGGCTGCCAATGAAACCAATAAAGAGAATGATGTACCAAAGTTAATATTTTGCACATAACAGTAACATATATGACTGCCACCATAAATAGAAAAACCCAAAAAGGAGAACCGGAGACTGGAACCGACGGGTCTAGCCAAACCCGGCAAAACCCGCGGGTTGACGGGTACGGGTACGGGTTTGGCCCGCCAAGAAGCTCTGGGTCGGGATTTTGGACAGGTCTGGAACCGAACCGAACTGTTTTTCCGGTCCAAACCCGGACCGCTGGCGGGTTACCCAGACCCGTTGCTAACACTACCCTTGGCAATATATTCAACACTCCCAATGCTTGTTTAGAGTAACAAGCATTCGATATCCACAACTCAATCATTGACCAACGCTGAGAACCTACAATGTAATGTGATGCCTTCTGGTTGCCGAAATCAGTCGTCGCAGATGCTAACACAATCCAGATGCTGACTATTCATGTCTGCGTCTGGGCCGAGAACGCTGGTGTTGGAGTCATCCAATGGGCAGAAGAAACCATTGGGATTTGGAAGGGAAAGGGTGGCTTGACAACGCAACGGATAGATAATAAAGTGAGCCAGCGAGTCTGGGAGATTGCCCAGTCCATGAGCATCATCAACAAGCAAGGCGCCAGCCCCAAGCAATGGGATCTCCTAATCAATGGTTGCGTTACTCGGATCAGTGATCTGGAGTCTAAGAGGCTGCTTTGGAAACAGTACATGGCAGACAAGACTAACCTGGATTGTCAGAAACTCAAGGCAGCACTGGACAAGTCCATGGCGGTTGGCCTTCGCCGAAGAAAGAATAGGCTGCAAGAAACCCCGACAAAGAAGACGAAACTCGTGCACGTTGGAGTGTATTGAATCGCCCCTATGCATCTTTTGCTCTTCCTGATGATGTGTAGATCCAGAGGACAACGAGGTAGAAACGTCGGGTCACAGGTCTGCGCTGAGAAAGGTGTGTTGCGATGCCTCGACTGATTTCCTTGTCGAGACATCTAGCTTTGCCATCGCCTATGTGGATCCTGACATTGCCGGGAAGAGGGCGGGAGAAAACAATACTCAGCTATTCTCATGGTACAGGCCTGGGAATGATGAATTGAGACATCCGATAGTTACATCAATTGTTGATCCGACCATTTCTTCAATCGTGAATACTGCAATCGCCGGTCTGCCAGACGCCAGCCGGAAGATCCGAGAGCTTTGGGGCTGCCTGGAGACGCCTAATGGAGGTAGTGGTCCGTACGCCAGGAATGTTACCGCAAACTTCGATAACAATACTGCTGCCAGATGGGTATAGGCGGTGATGAAATAAAGCAACCCACTGCTTTTTTGTGTCATTTATAGAGGCCAACAAGCAGATAGCCCAGCTGGTGCCCAGACGCCTATGCGTGTTCGCCGCAGCTACCGTCCTCTGGATGACGTCCTCCCACATCCAGCTGAGGATATGATTGACGATATTGGGGAGGAATCGGATGATAATGGTATGACACAGCACCCAAATCGAAGAACCTTCCCGATGACGAAACCAGGCCTCCAAAAGTTTGAACAGATGCTTCAGAAAAGGATTATCAGGCAGCAGTGATACCTTGAAGTGATCGGAAACCATGCTCTTGGTCTCTTGGCCGATTACGAGCAAAGCGTTGTTGTTGGAGAAGGATGTGGGTTGGCTATGTGAGTACGATTACATTGTGAATCCTCCCGCTGCAGGCCCTTTGCCCAATAGGATGTGTACAAACAGCCGCCCAGCTGCACATTGCTGGTTGTGATGATGGAATGCACAGGCTGGACGGTTGTTTAAGGATCCGTGATGTGGGTGGGTATTTTTCTGGCACTTTGGAGGGTGGACGGATGGGTGATAATTTGGGGTTTTTTGGTGAGGTTTTGGGTCCCTTTTTGGTGTTTTGTTTTGTTTATTTTATTATTACATCATTCATATTCATGCATGAAGGGCTGTGTTGAGAGTTCACGATGTTGGGATTAATTGTTGAGACCCGGATTGTTGGGAAAGGCATTGTGGCAGCGATAGGACTCAGTGTATGGCTATCATGTAATTTGTAGTTTGGTATCTGTACACAGCAGAAGCTAGCTAGAATGATTGGTAAAACGCGAAGGTGGTTTAGCTCGTTGCGATCACGATCTTTGTCCAAGGAAGCCAATCAAATACCTTGCGGCATGCTGGTCTCCTGCCATTCTCTGTTCCGAGTTCCCGTCCATCCAAGTGGTTGGAAGGGTGGGTGGCGGAACAAGCCAAGATCCTTGAATCATGGACAGAATACAAAGATGCATCACGACAATGCTTTTAACATATCAATGCTTTCTTTCCTTTACGCAATGCTTCAATTCAATTACGCTACATTCATTCACATGTTCTTTAGTCACTCCTTGAATTTTTCATACTTATCACTCGCCATCTTGTTAAATCATCACAAGAAGGCGCCGCACTTCTCCTCCTCCCCTTCCCTCCAGCACCAGGAGAAGCGGACGATCTATGCACAACAATGATCTTGATGATGATCTCAGCACGATACCCAATAATTACAATGATCGTCGAGATGACAATCCAGAATCCGATGAAGAGCCTGTTCGGTGACCTTCCAGGAATACAATGGGCAAGCGGCCATCAAAAGATTCCATCATGTCAACACTTGGAAAACAAGTCGCAGCAATGCAATTAACTCCTACGCAGGCGCAACCCCTACAATCTGAGCGTCGGGAGCTCTACATTGTCTCGGAGGAGGAGGATGAACGCAAACCAGCGCCGCTGGCATCCTAGATGATGTCCGATTAAGCGTTTGAATGATTGAATCCACCCGCTAATGTATATATTCAGTAGAGGATGTATTGAAACAAAGCCAGTGAGCAATTGGTTCCATGAAACACTGGAAATCTGTAGCGATTTGAGACCTTTGTTGACGACGTGAGAAGCCTCATTGTCAGCACAGAATACAACGCCCAGACAACCTTTTCAGGCGTTCTGGCGATGGTCATGGCACGTGTGAAGCCTATAGCTATCGATTATGGGATGTTCGTGAATCCCTTGGCCATGAATGTGGTGAAGACTGCCCAGATTCATAGTTGGTGGCATGAGGAAATCGCCTTGATTGATCCAGCCAAGAGAAACTCAGACCTTCCATGTGCCTACATTTCAGTGGTAAATGCATTATCTCAACGATTGTTTTCATAGCTGACATTGTGCATCAGCCTCTCGCAAAGATTACTTACTCCCGTGCAGCAATGGTATACCGCTGCAAGACTTCAATCGACTCTATTCACGGATTTTGAACACAGTCGCCTACAGAGATCCAGAAATTGGCTGCCTGGCTATTGGCTAGGGACAGGTTCACACACCCTACAAACGTTCGTTAGGTAAGTGCAAAGTTCCCTGCTTGTTCAATTGTTGTCTTGTCAATCGATTTAGGAGTGCAAATTTCGATTTGCAGCAACCGAAATTGTGGATCATATTGAGCAGACATACTTCTATGGCATACGACAAATGGGAACGAAAGATAGATCATAGCTTGATAAAATCAACCCGACAATCATTGCCCTTGCCACAATGGCCATCCACTAGTTTCTGTCGGCCTGGAAAACAGGCGAGTTTAGCGTTCCGCCAGAGTTTGGTCCAGGAGGTGGAGCACAATGTATGTGCGACACAAGACACATTAATGATGCGGTTAATAATGCATGCACAGATATATTTTGTCATCTAGACGCGGATATTTGTACTTTCTCGCCAGAGGTTCAAGCCAAAGGGATGTACAATATCCGCAGCATGATCCTCCGAAGGATCCACTCAACTGGTATGGGCCCAGCGATGGCACAACCTCACCATCATCAGAGCAGCTTTGATGAGGACTTCGTTGATTACATTCCGGAGGAGCTGTTAGAGCAGCGCAACAATTCTTTCAATCGTCTCAGCAGCTTTGTTGCTGCTACTGCAGCTAGTATGTGATTCTCAGCTGTTCTGCATATGGGTGGGTCTGCGATCACCAGCAGCAGCCAGCCTGTCCCCTGGAGCAACAGCAACAGCAACAGCAACGAAATCACCAACATGATCGGCGTTGAGAATACAGGATTAGTCGATGGAAGTACAATTGTAGAGGGTGCCATGTCGCTTGGAGGTTAGAAATGGTGTCAGTGATCGGATTTAAGATTTCCTTTATGTGCTATTCTATTCTAGGTTTCGTTGATATATCATAATAGTAGTAAATGTAATAGAACTGATGGTTTATGGATGTCTGATCTGCAACCTGTGAAATCATGATTGCGATGATGCATAACCCTCCCGCGACAGTTGAACTGCAAGGTACTGAAAATCTTGTATGAACAAATTAAATCTCGTGAACCACTTCTGCATGGCAACTATCATTTGTCAAATTAAGCCAGGAGGGTCTTTCAATAGAAGAACTACACGCTTCATTAAACTTATGGAGCGACTACTATCATCATCGCGAAGACTAATCAAATTGGGCGACGTAGGAGTATGCCAAGAGACCATTCGTGTTATTTCGAAAGGCAGTGTGAACCATTCGTCAAGTGCTCATTGTCACATTCGCAACAGTTGGTACACAGGTTGTCGCGATTGAAAACTGCATCGCGATGACTCAAAGAACACTTCCGAACAGTAAAGAAACGCCATATTTCAATGAAACCTCGATTTCATTTTTTTTGAGTTTGTGGGTACAATAAACTAAATAAATTTACTGAAGGAGATTTTGTTTTTGCTGATGCAGTTTTTCAACCATCCTGGGAGGGTTATGCATCATTGTGGTTTTGATTTCACGCATTTGGGATCAGACTTCAGTAAACCATCAGTTCTATTCAATCTAGTACTATTATGATATATCGACGAAACCTGGAATCAAATAGCACAAAACGCAAATCCCAAATCCAATCACTGACCACAGTCCTAACCTCCAAGCGACATCGCTCCCACTGCAATCATACTTCCATTGACTAATCCCGTAATCTCAATGCTGGTGATGTTGGTGATGTCATTGCTGTTGCTGTTGCTGTGGTTGCTGGGGACAGGCTAGCTGCTGATGGCGAGGGCAGAACAGCTGAGAATTGCATGCTAGCTTCAGTAGCAGCAACACAGCTCATGAGACAATTCAAAGAATTATCGGACTGCTCGATGTTAGGGGTTCAACCTAACAGCGGTGATGATAAAATGTGGATTAGTTTGAAGTTACTGAATTGCATAACACCTATCTGTGAGAGCATCATGCTGTTTGTGAGTCAGGTGATCCTTAGCAGGATTACACCTGAGCCGTATGTGGATCAATTAGCGACCAGTCAGCTTGCACTAGCACATTCGAATATGATGATGCAATTCTTTCGCAATTACTGGGATGTGAAAATCCTTTAGCAGTGCGCATAAGTATTGCCCACACCTACTACATCATATTCAGTGGGACAACACACAGTTAAGTTGCTATGACACAGAATGATGTGTGCAGCAGACGATAAAGCAATATGTGAGTATGTAGGGATTCACCAGCCTTATTGCTCAGCGGTATGAATTCAAACTGGAACCCTCCTCAGTTGAAGGAAGTGCCGAGACCTAAGCATGCTGTATCTGAGGGATTTATGACATTGCCTGAAGATAACAGGCCAGAAGCAAACCTGCTCATTGGGTTGAGTCAGTATGCATTGCAACATCATATAGGTGTCATAGTCGACATTGGCAGAGTTTTGGTTGGTTGCTGATTATATCTCCCAACACATAGCTGAATAACCAAATTGAAAGGCGAGGCATTCAACAACCTGGAGTCATTATAAATTGTGATAAAGCACTGATAAGACTATGAGTCGTCAGATGTTCCACCTACTGAACGGATGGGAAGCAAGATGTCAAAGTTGCAATAATGAGTTGTCATTTATGTGCGTCTGATATCTTGATATGAGGATAGCCCTACAAGGGATCGTAATGCTTCAAAACCACTCATACATAACGACGATAACCTAAGGGATGCCTGGCACTATCAATATGGCACTTACGATGTTTCAGCGATAAGCTATCAGACAATCATGGTGTTAGGGGTTCTCCCTGGATAGAGGTATTGGTACTAGTCTACTTTGAGATCTACATAACGGGTTAAATAACACTATATAGTACATAACACTGATCTCCCTATGAGGTAGGAAGCGGCCAAACATATGATCCTTAGCAGAAGAAATACATACCTTGTGACGATTTGATGGTGAGCCTGATTTGTCCTGGGGATGCAATCTCCGAAGTAACTATACATATAGCAAGTATCAATAGATCGTTAAGTACCTACTGGGTGCAAGGCTGTAGTCTTATCTTAATCTCTTATGCGTATATCCAATCAAGGTGTATTAGTAAAGTTTGAAGATCGTAATCACACAATGGACAACCATGTATCGTCCTATCGGAAGCTAGTAGATGAATAGTAACTAAATCGTATTGAGGTGTGATACAATATCCACAGCAACTATATATTGCAATTATCAATCTTGCTGATTAATTAATATCGTAAAGTGAATTCATATAATTAATATCTGTGATTAATTACTATCGGAAGGTGTATTTGTATAATTAATCTCAGTGATTAATTAATATTGTAAAGTGTATTCATATCATTATTCTTGGTGATTAATTAATATTGTCAGGTGTATAAGTATAATGAATCTGGGCGATTATTTAATATCGTGGCGGTAATATTATGCACGGTATTTGTGCAATCTGAATTACCACATATCATCACCATTTCCTATACACTGTTTCCTGCATAATTCTGGCGTTCAGATACTATCAGCAATATTAGGTCTTAAGCATAATCTCCCTCTTATAGGGTTGAAGATTTAATCCGTCTTCCTTCAGAGATAGCCATATACTCTCTAATTCTTTTTCATTCCATCCAGGATATCAGTTCTGTAATTCTCTCTTAGAGAGATTGAGCTGTTTTACGATTCTTCCAGATCTTGTCCTTTGATGAACTGGAAGGATTATTCGAGCCACACCTGATTCTTGAATTTCATAATAGTGTAATTGTTGGTAAACATTCGCTCAGTCATGGGGCAGGGGAACCGCGTACAATACTAATAGATACTACTAATTTACTTGGTAATGATAATAATAGAAATAGGAACTTCAAACTTAATAATATTTCAGCTTTGTCTTCGCAGGTAGGTATCTTTTGTGCTTGAGGGGCTACCCTTCCAAAGCCGGAGCTGTTGCATTCTTTTGTAACCTTTGTTGGATTACCGAAGATTATGTCCGAACCTTAGCTATGATCTAATCTGTCATAACATAGAGTACACTGGAATTACGAGCAAGGCTCCATGATGGAGGACCACGCATCGCAAAGGTTATTGTGTGATTATGTGATAGGTTTGCAAGCGTTACTCTCCCTTCTCAGGCCATCATCCATATTAAGATTTAATCAAACAGTAACTGCAACATAGATATCTTGCAAGTCGTTTGTTTCGGATAGTCAAAACCTCTCCGTCGCCTGATGTGGTTAATGGGACGCCTTTTAACCAATTGCTTCATACATTAAGACACAACCTTCACCATATTGGCTATTTGGCTTATCTGCTTCAGAGGCTTACGTGGCGACCCACCATTGCTCTGTCAACATTTGACTCGATGTATTACACCCGTATCATTAACCGATGATAATTAACCCTACTCGCTTGTTCCCTCCCAGGGAGTCGGAGGTTTTCCGGGACTTATTGACTTTCCCCAACATCTTCATCAATCAGACACAGCACACTCAGCCCGAGATCATTTTCTTTGACAAGGGAGTACCCTAGTTGTTCCGCTCCACAAGGGATTGGCTTATTGCCCCACTTAATAGCACATCTGCTAACGTCTGCCTGACACGTAAGTCGCATTCCTGCAACTGCCGCATCTAGTCCCGGGTAGCATCGTTTGAATGAGTGTGGTAAGAAATAATTGGCATTACTAGACGCCTTGAAGGCTTATCCAGTGGCCAAGGTTATTGCATCATCATATCAGTTCTACGGTATTGTGTGAACTTTCAATGAATCTTCTACCAATGAGGCTAGCTATTGCATTGACACGAGGCAGGTGATGTCCCACGAAATAACATTATGTATGCTAGCTTACTACTTCATTTGAGATCTGTGGTATGTAGTATACCGTATTATACAACCCGTTATGTAGATCTTGAAGTAGACTAGTACCAATACCTCTTTCATGGGAGAACCCCCAACATCATTGCTAGCGGATTCAATGAAAGTTCACATACTACCGTGAAACTGATTTGATGATGCGATAACCTTGGCCAGTCGATAAGTCCTCAAGGCTTATAGTGATGCCAGTTATTTCGTACCACACTCATTCAAACAATGCTAAGTGGGACAGGACGTGGCAGTTGCAGAAATGTGACTGACGTGTCAGGCTGACAATATCCAATATGCAATTAAGCGGGATTTCAAGCCAATCCCAGGTGGAGCGGAACAACTAGGGCACTCCCCTGGCAACGAGAATAGTCCCGGCCAAAGCATGGTGTGTCTGATTGATGAAGACGTTGGGGAAAGTCAATAAGCCCCGATAAGCCTCCGACTCCCTGGCAGGGAATAACCGAGTACGGTCGACTACTATCAACTCAATCGCACTGTTGAGGTACGTCAAGTCAAATGTCGAGAGAGCAATGCTGGGTCGTCACGTATCTCTCTGAAGCAGATAAGCCAAATAGCCTTTATGGTGAAGGTTGTGTCTTAAGTTAGTATGCAATCTGTTTGAGGCCCTCCAAATAACCACGTCAGGTGTCTGAGAGGTTATGACCATCCAAAAAAAACGAGTTGTGTGATATAACAGTTGAAGTTACTGTTTGATCGAATCTTATTATGGATGATGGCCCGAGTGGGAGCATAAAGCTTTGAAACCAGTCTTGTAATTGCACAATAACCTTTGGGATGAGTGGTTTTCTATCAAAGAGCCTGGCTCATCATACAAGAGTACTCTAAGACATGACAGAAGAGGAGTGTTAGCAATGGTTCCAGGTTACCTGGCTTTGGTCCGAGTTGGAACCGAACCGAAGGCCCATGTCCGGGTCAGGAACTGCCAAGCAACCCAATCCGGTTTGTCTTGGGGGGTTTGTTACCTGGACCGGACAATACCCCGTGGGTTTTGGCCCGGTGGAACTCCGACCACGGTTCCATGATACAGTTTCCTCAACTTTTGCGCCAATCAAGTATCCGAGTTCTGAGCCTATCGTGACATGTTGAATACACAGACCCTGCAGTTTTACGGGCTCTTTCATCTCCAGCATCCAGATTTGTGATCCAATTTATATTCATTGAGTGGCAGTGAAACAAGGGCAAATTTTAAGCGAAATTCGCGGATTTTCAATAGCAACTCATCGGATATTGGTCCGATCTCACAGTTGAATGCGGTATGTGATACAGCGGCTACACCTGTTCATTCAATCTGTTGATCATGTTGCGATACAATCATGACCGAATCACTTCATCGGAGCCAAAATTGTGAACTTGTAATGCCAGGTATTTAGTGGTAAAACCGGCCCATTTCCAATGGTCAGGGTATGTCGTGTCATAAGACCTGTTTGAACAGTCTGGTGTCGGCTGGAACCGGATCCGGAACTGACCCGCGAATTTGAACCCGGTGCCAATGCTACAGATGAAGTCGTATTTACATTTTGGACATAAACTTCGGTAGGCCAAGAATTGCTATGAATGAACCATGAAGCACCGGCTTCGGAAGGGTAGCCCCACAGTTACGAATGATACCAAGCTGCAAAAGACGAAGCTCAAATATTATTAAGTTTTCAGTTCTAATTATTATTATTGTCATTATCAAGTATATTAGTATTATCTATTAGGATTGTACTCGGTTCCCCCACCCCATGGTTGAGTGAACGTTCAATAATGATTACGATATTATAGTGTATGCTTTATCATTACTCATTCGAACATTCCTGAAGGAGGATAATATAATTGCTGCACAGTGTCTCTGGCAGTTGGCAAGCATACTCCAATATACTGAAGTATTGAAGTAATATCGTCAGTATCAATAATCCCCTTCAGAAGACTGTCTGGACTGTACAGTTACACAATTCCTACGTCAGGTTGAGAGTAGAGCTATAGCCCCAGAATCCGATCTTCGTGTTTTAGATCTCGAATATAATTCTGATATTACGGAGCATTCACTTCAGGAAGAATTACGGATCAAGCACCGAGCAAATAAGCAGAAACAGTCGCATACTACTACATCTAGACGTGTGTTCAAGAATAAACAGAAATACAACGAACCTACTGCTCTCGAGCTTGAACAATGTTTCGGCAAACAAAGCAACAAACAGAGATGGCGTACCAGGGATCGCCTTCAAGCTGAATATAACGATTGGTGGAATTATGAGTGAGGGAGATTACGCACGAGATGTGATAGTGCAGATAGTATCTGAACACCAGATCTATGAAGGAATTATGATGAGTGATTGTGTGAAGATACGTGTCGATTTGAATTGCACTATCAACGGGCAGAATATTACCGCCACAAGATTAATTAATTATAGAAATTTATTATAAGAACTTACTTTACGATATTAGTTAGTAACTGAAATTAACTATACCAACATACTTCACGATAATCGATAATCATTGAGATTAGTGATACAGACATATTTCGTGATTAGAATTAATCATTCAGACTATTCCTATTACTTTAATTAATAGTGATATCGGTGAAGATATATGTGCTGTCAATAATGCATCACGCCACGATACCATTTAGTTGCTATTGATTTAATAGCATCAGAAACGCCTATACATATTTGTACTTTGAGCGTATACGATCTGTATCCGTTGCAAATAGATTATGTTTGGAGATACGCAGAAGAAATCATGATAGGAGCTAGGGCAGAGTGTGACTAAGTACATGCTTAAGTATTGTTAAAATACTTTGAAGTATAGTTACTTAGGCCCTACCGACCCCGTAACACATGGCGCCATAGCGAGATACCTAAGTCAAGCATGAATGAAGGGTCCATCTATTCAGAACTGACATGGTCCCCCACAATGAAAACATCAAGCCCTAGGAGTGAACTGTGAGAAAAACCCAACAGCAACGAAGATCTTAAAATATTATTGTGTTCTTATGATACCAAGGTCTATTATTATCAGTATTATAATATTTTTATATTTGTAGCAGCAGGCCACTGCAGCCCCGCAACTAAGATGAGCATTGTGTCTGTGAACGAAGCCAATATCATATTGTGGACTTTAGCGAAGCTTTTGCAAACCTTTGAGCAATGTCAGTATTAGTTTGCACTTCAGTGTGTTTGGTGGATATCCATATTAGTACAACTCGAACCAGAGATATGATATTTCTTCACAGACCCAGCATTCCCCTTCGAAGCATCAAACAATAACGTAATATGGGAGATATTACACGTGTCTTCCATAAGGGTGATCTCTTTATGGCCACAAGTTATTGAACCATGATCCGATTCAGAAGAATATTCTATATCTGTCAATGATCAGTATCGAGTGGAGCCGTCGAGACGAACTTGTGAACGAAAGATCAACCTGTTACCACAAAACAAGAAACTACTTAAGGCCAAAAGGAAGCGACATGCCTGGCCACAGAAGAATAAGAAAGTCTAGATCGAGGAGATAGATGTACTGTCAATACTGTTTGACACCTCCATTGGATTTGGTTGTAATTTTTCTAGAAGCATCAGAAACTACAATGACCATTTGCCCCCTCCGTGTATTGGATTTTCACTGATTACCAATTTACGTTACTTAGCGATACGCTTAGGAAGGATGCAGTATCTTGGGCCATGCATAAGTATATATACTTTAAGGAAAGCACCCCCCTAACACACTATCGGCTCCTTCAGGGTGTAATCAAGGAAGCCCTCATCAAAGCTGCCCTGATGGTGGTGAGGTTGTGCCATTGCTCGGTCCATACCAGTTGACTGGATCCTTCGGTGAATCATGCTGTGGATATGGTCTGTCATTTTGGCTTGGACCTGTGGCAAGGAAGAACGAAAATCCGCAGCAAGATGACGAAATACATCTGTGCATGCTATATTAACCATATGATCAATGTTTCTTGTCTTGCACATATGCTGTGCTCCACCTCATGGGCCAAACACTAGCGGGACCCTAAACTCGTCTGTTTTCCTGGCCGACAGACTATGGTAGATGGAGGCCACTGTGAGGGCAATGAATGTTGGGTTGATTTTATCAACCAATGATCTTTCTTTCATTCCCATTGGTTGTATGCCCTAGAAGTATTGCCGCTCAATATGATCCACAATTTTGGTCACTGCAAATCGAAACTTGCCCTCCGCAATTGATCATTAAGATAACAATTATACAAGAAGGGAACTTTGAACTTACCTCACGAACATTTGTGGGGCATGTAAAACTGTTCTTGGACAATACCCAAACGACCATTTGCCGGATCTCTGTGGGCAACTATGTTTCAAATCGGTAAATAGAGTATATTTGAATCTTGCAGCGGTATACCATTGCTGCATGGAAGCAAGTAATCTTTGTGAGAGCCTGATGCACATGGTCAGCCATGAAAACAATTGTTGAGATGATTCATTTACCACTGAAATGTAGGAACATGGTGGATATAAGTTTCTCTGGGCTGGATCAATCCTGGTGATTTCCTCATACCACCAACTGTGAGTCTGGGTAGTCTTCACCGCATTCGTGGAAAAGGGATTCACAAATCTCACCTGATTGATAGCTATAGGCATCACAGGTGCCATGACCATCGCCGGAAGGCCTGAAAGAGTTGTCTCGGTGTTGTATTCCGTGCCAACGATGAAGCCTGTCACTTCGTCCACACAGGGCTCATAATGCCACAGATTCCCAGCTTGCTATTTAACCAATTGCTCACCGGCTTTGATTGAATCCTTCCTCTAGCAAATTTACACATCTGCGAGCGAATTAATCCTTTAAACGCCTAATCGAATACATTCTTGGATGCAAGCTGCACAGGCTCGCATTAACCCTGCTGTTCTGAGATGATATAAACCTCCTGATGGTCAGGATATAGAGGCAGTGCCACCGTAGGAGTTCATTGAGCTGCCGCATCACCTTTCCTGAGTGCTTACATGAAGGAATCTTTTGATGGCCATTTGCTAATTGGTTTCCTGGATGGTCACTGAAGAGGCTCGTCAACGGATTCTGAATATTCATCTCGGTGATCACTGAAATTGGTGGGTATCATGTGGACAACCTCATGATGATCTTCGTCGTGGATCGATTGTCCGCTTCTGCTGGTGCCAGAAACAAGAGGAGGAGGAGGAGAAGTGGGGCCTCATCGTGTCATGATTATAAACGGCAGCAAGTGATAATTCCAAAACTATTCAAGGTGTGACTAAAGAAAATGTGAATGAATGTATATAAACTGAATTACAGCATTGTGTGAAGGAAAGCAAGCGATGATATGATTAAAAGCATCGTTGTGATGTGTCTTTTTGTCCTGTCGATGATTCTTGGATCTTGGCTTCTCCAACCACCCACATCTCCTTATCCTTGGATGGACGGGAACTCGGAACTAAGAATGGTAGGTGACAAGCATGGCCCAGGGATGTGAATTGGCTTCCTTTGACAAAAATCATTTTCGCAACAAGCTAAAAAGAATTCGCGTTTAACTAATCATTCCGGCTAACTTCTGCTATGCAAAGATACTGAACTACCATTTACATGATAGCCATACACGGAGTCCTCTTGCTCCCACTATGCCTTTCCCACGATCAAAAGTCTCAACCATTAATCCCAACATCGTCAACTCTCAACACAGCCTTTCATGCATGACATGACCAATGGAATAATAAAATAAACAAAACACCAAAAAGAGACCCAAAACCTCAACAAAAAACTCCAAATTATCACCCATCTTTCCACCCTCCAAAGTGCCAGAAATATACCCACCCAGAACACTAATCTTTGAACAACCGTCCAGCCAGTGCATTCCATCCTCACAACAACAAATTTGCGGCTGGGTGGCAACTTGTACGCTTTCTATCAGCCAATGATCTCGCAGCAGGAGGATGCACACAGTGATTGTACTCGTCTAGCAAAGCCACACCATCAACAGCAACAATGCTTTGCTTCTAATCGGCAAAGAAACCCAAAGCACGATCTCAGATGACTTGAAGGTATAACTGCTGTCTGTTAATCCGCCTCCGGAGCTTCCTTTGAAACTTTTGGAAGCCTGTTTCTGTTGTCGGGACGCCTCTTCGATTTTGGGCCCTGCATCTCTGAATCATGATCTGATTCCACCCTGATATCGTCGATCATATTCTCAGCTGGAGGTGGAAGGATGTCATCCAGATGACAGTAGCTGTGGCTGCCATGCATAGATGTCTGGGCACCAGGTGTGCAGTCGGCTTGTTGGCCACAATTAACGACACACAAATGCACTCAGTTGTTTGATTTGATCACAGGCTTTACCCATCCGGCAGCAATTGTGTTATAGAAGATTGGAATACCATCACCAGCGTGCAGACCACCATCTGCATTGGACTCCTCCCGGCAGCCCCAAAGGTCTCGAATTTTCCTCCTGGGGTCTGGCAGACCAGCGATTGCAGCATTGACAATTGACAAAATGGTTGTGTCGACAATTGATGTGACTATCGGAAGTATCCATTCCTCATTCCCAGGCCAGGGCCATGTGAATAGCTGAGTATTGTTTTCACCTACCCTGTTCCCAGCAATGTTGGGATCCACATCAGCGACGGTATAGGAGAATGACTCGACACGGAAATTGGTCGAGGCGTCACAATACCTCTTCATCGGGGAAACCCAGTGACACAAGCTTCCTTCCTCATTGTTATCTGTATCTACACATCATCAGGAAGAGCACGAGCAGCATTGGGGCAAAGAAACAGATACCAACGTGCACAAATTTCCACTTTGTAGTCAGGGTTTGGTCAATCCCCTTTATCCTGTGGCGAAGGCAAACCTCTGCTAAGTGATCCATTGGTGCCTCGAGTTTCTGACCATCGAGGATAATCTAGGCTCCCATGCACCGTTCCCAAAGCAGCCCTGTATACACAAGATCATGGATTTGAGCAACCCGACAATCTATTAAGAGATCTCATTGCTCCGGGCTGGTGCCCTCCTCGTTGCTGATGCTCATGGACTGGGCCATCTCTGAGACGCGCGCTGTCACTTTATTATCTTTCCATTGTGTTGTCAAGGCACCTTGCTCCTGCCAAATCCCCATGGTTCTGCTGCGTATTGGCTGACACCAACACCGGTGTTCTCAGCCCAGATGTGGACTTGTAGAGTCGGCATCAGGATTGTATTTGCATCTGCAACAACTGATTTTGGTAACCAGAAGTAGCGTTAGCAACGGTTCCGTAGTCGGACTGTTTGTAATATAGCGGTTCCAAGATAACCCAGACCCAGCCAGTTTGGTCCGGGTTAGTGCCAAACAGCTCTGTCAATTAAGTCCTTGAATATTCATCACATAATTTAGTGTCTGGTATATGAAATATGCAGCTTTGGACGGCGCATCTTTTGACGGTCTCCGATTTTTGATATCTTGAAAACTCAGCAAGCTGCTTTGAAATTATTGCCATTTTCGGCCCAAAAACGAGGTTTTTGGGCTACCGCTTGCTGAGATTTGAAGATATCGAAAATCCGAGACCGCCAAAACATGCGCCGTGCGGAGCTACATATTTTGCGTACCAAATAATAAACTGTCTGATCAATATTTGTGGCCTTAATGTGATCGTTTGCTTGAAAAATTGTCGATTTTTGTTGGGGTAAAGCCGTTGCCACGCAGACCAATAAAACCGGCCGCATCCACAACTTGAACCATTGCTACCACTAACCAGAAGGCATTAGTTTACATCATAGGTCCCAAACGGTGCTCAGTGATTGACTGGTGGTAATCACGTGCTCGTTACTCTGAACAAGCCTGGGGATTGTTGAATTTATCGTGAAGGGTGAGGAGGGTGTGTCTAAGGTGGTGGAAATTGTCAGTAAGGTGGGCAGGCAAGCTGAATGTATATATGGGCTAGGAGAGGTTTTCATGATCCGGTGACATTATCTTGGCTGCTATTCAGATATGAAACAATCTGCTAAGCATCATCTAAACCCCCTAATTGGTCAACTGAACACTTGTGTTCATCACGAAGTCAACTAAAAGCATGGTTGGCAGTCATATCTCACTTGGTTGTCCTTGCTCTAGTGCTTGTACCCTGCGATGATGTCGCTGGGTCAGAAACTAAGGAGAATGCCCCCTACATGTAAGGTACGAATATAACAAAAAGTGACAATAATATATCAAGCACTTGGCATAGAAGGGTGTTGGGAGTATCCGAAACAATTGCTGTGACGGCCTCAATGCAGATGCGGTCCACCGTACTTGTTGCAAGGGATGGTGAAAAGTTGAGTGCAATGAAACACATTCCAAACGAGTGAAGGAGGATGAGAGAAATTCTGGAAGAGTGTTAGGACCCCTTTTTGGAAAAAATACATCAAGGTGTGGTTTTTTCCAAGGACCAGCGAGCTCACAAAGGAATCAATTGGTATAGAATCATCCAGATGCTTCTCAATGTTGTCGCAACATTTCGTCTTGCTAGCAATGCATGCATAAGTCTCAACAGTGTCTTAACTGCTTGAAGACCTACATCGGGATTGGTGCTTACATCACTTACCTCCATTGCGACCACAATGAGAGGATAGTATAATCATCACTCAAATGACTACCAGATGACGGGTTTGCAATCGAGCACGATAGAATGCTACTTCCATGTGTACATGAACCACATCGCATCTCCTTTCTTAACCCTTCCAATGATGACTCCAGCTGTACCGAAGCCGACAGCGAAAATGGTTGTATCCATCCAGAGCAACCTCCAGTCCTGACACCTATATATGGAACTCCACAGTTAGACAATCGTCAAGCCAGCAAGCCTAGTAGTAATGAGGATTTCGATATCTTGGATGATGGAATAGATCTACGGTGATCATTCTCTTGTGTGGAGGAGTATCGATTCACGCACTGGTGTGTCAAGCACAACTTGAACTGAGCTTCAATCAACGAGCGTTTCAGGATCCCTGCGATAGCAACCGTCGCCAACTTCACTTCATCCCACACTGTATTCCAAAGGTTGAATGAAATGTCATACGCAATGAGCATTGACAGTAGGTGATCGGGCAAAGGGTGTTTCAATTGTTTGGCCGATCGACACAACCTTCGTGACAATGATTACACACGTTTCTTTCACCGCAATCATCTTGAATCCACTGAGTTCCTCATTCAACAGCCTGCATTGAGCAAACTTGTGTCGTATGCGCCAGCAAAGGAATTCAATGACCCTGAGGAATGTACCAACTCGGTGGTGAAATTGAGCGACTGGAGACGGAATGACCAGGTATGTTAGCTGAATTTCGTCCTAGCTACATTGTTTCTGACCGCTTCAATAGTCACGGCGGCCACAAGGAGCTACAATTGTCCCTGTATTTGGCAGTTCATACCAGACACATCATACACACAATTCGGGTGACATGAAGGAATGGCCAGTACATTTGAGTCTCAGAAACATCAACTCGAATCTCAGACCACAGCCCTGGACTCTTGGCAGCATCACGGTTGCCCTTCTTCTCATTCCTCCGCAATATTACTTTAAAGGACATAGAAAAACAACTGCCATTAAGGGACAGCAAATGCACCATAGAGAGGTTGTAAGGAAGGTCTTTGAGCTTATTTTGTGTGCTCTAAACGCTCTTTTCAACACTGCAAAGCTTCTGCTTTGTGCAGACAGTTGGATGCGGCAATGTTTTCCTGTCCCCTGTGCATGGATGGCTGACTACTTCGAATAAATTCACTTGCACTCAATCAAGCTGCCGCATTACCCTGTGTGCAAAGCACTCTAATTGTTGTTTGGAGAAGGGAATTCATCGTTGTGGAAATGAAGAGACTATCAGCTTTTGACGCAAAAGATGCTACTCGTGACTCAGGGAGATGAAATGGAGAGATGGGATGCAAGACAATATCTGGAAGATTGAGCAGCTGGGGACTCACATGGAGTTATCTGGAATATGAAATGCATCTCCCCGATGACTATTATTGTACCCGGTATCCTTCATATTCTCTCTCTCGGTATGCTTAAGCATTTGATGGAATGGGTAACAGCCTTGCTTGAACAACATTCCAGAATCGACATATTCAACCAGCTCTGGGTGATGCTGTCTCCATATCCTTGCTTTGATCAATTCAACAAGCCATATAGCCAGGTGATGCAATGGAGTGATAAGGAGATGAAAGCACTCAGGCATGTGATCGTTCCAGTTTTCGCGGCAACTCTTTCACACCCTTTGGCGAGGCGCAGCATTCCCTTCACAGAAGCCCTGTTGTGCATCAACATCTTACTGTATTTTCACCTTATTGCACAGTACCGGTACCATAATGAAGCCACAATCAAGTACATGGAGAATTATCTGGAGGAGTTTCATTGTAACAAGGATGTTTTCAGTTGATTCCGCACCAGTAAATCTACAAAGAAGGTCTTGGAAGCCTTGAAAAAGGAACTTACTTTAGACTAACAGGAGGCACAGGAGAGTGACCCCGCTTGCATCAATCTGTCTGCGACTGCAAAGCAATGTCGCATTTTTGAAGGTAAAACACAGATCGAGTTAGAAATTGCGCAATATCCTGTGGATGAATCGGATTTGAAACTTGTGAAGATGCATCTCCTGAACCACTTCTCTGACCTTATCCGCCAGCTTGGCAACCCCCTAAAGGCATGCTGTGAACTCCCAGAAAGAGCGATGATGGATTTTACACAAGTGTACCAACAGTTGAATTGTCATGAGGTTGACATCCAGGTTGTGTGAATCCAAGCCCGAAAGGAAGTGATGCAGTCTCGAGAGCTCAATGTATACCCTGCAAATCAACGTCGCGATGATGAAATGCCTCTGACCAACCTGTCTCCCAAGCCAATGATGGACAAAGTGTGACTAGAAAGCAAGACCCTTGATGACTTGGCCGAGTGGTGTGCAATGGCAATAGGTGGGCTACAGAATTACATTGGTTGGCGTTTCAAGAGATTTGCCGACTTCACAGACTACCTCGATCACGATTGGTATTTCAGTCACCTCAATGATGCACGATACGTTCGTTACATTGCTGGAGCAATTCTGGTGACGACTTTGCAATGCGATGAGCAGGCAGTTCATATTGTTCGTTGCACTGGGTACACATGGTGGAGACAGCACAAGCCACCAAGAAATGATAGAGTGCAACACTGGATGGCGACGTGTTCGGATAGCCAATTTAAGGCAACTGCTGGACGCATTCCCACACGGCTGAAGAGTTATTTCATTGTTGAGGCTGCTGAATCGGGTGTTAAAGGGCTTCTTGCGTTGGTCCAGACCATCGCAACAGGGCCGATATCTTCTTCTGCTGGTATGGTCATTGTCGAGCAGAGACATCAACCTCTGATGCAATACTTGCACAAAGAAAGCCACCATGGTAAGCCTCTTCCCAGCGTCGGAACCCCATATATCATTTCTTTAAGCACAATTGAAAGTGCTGTACACCTTCTTCCCCTGACACCGCAGCCAGAGAGCACGCAGTGGTACCTGAGCAACATGATTGACTAGAATGCTTTCAATTTGGTTTACATGTAGATTATATGATTCAATTCTTGAAGTAATCGTTGCAGAGATATATTGAAATCTGACCAGTGTTAACTCTGAAATTTTGTTATCGGAGTTGTGCAAGCTAGCATATAATCCATGTCTGAAGGGATTGAATGGAAGAGTTCAAAAAACCATCGAAACGATACCATCTACAGAACCAACACAAAACAAGCGCAGTAAAATATCTTAAACAATAAAACAAGTTTTTGAAACGTCATGACGACATGATCACATCATTGAATGCTTCGAAGCGTGGTGCAAGATTGTAAAGATCTCACCCAGATGATTGGTGGAGAATGTGGAGAAGCATCGGTGCATGGGGTCCATTTTCAGAAACCAATTTCGCTTTTTGCTGATCTATATTTCCCTGGTTCATGCTAATATAGTATCTCGTTTATTGTATAGTTTACCTAATTGACATTTCCAAATTGTTTTCTGATTGTGCTCAAGTGCTGTCTCCAGCCTGATTAATTGGTTGATTATGTATCTATAGACCTGAATATCATAGACTCCAAGTTTGTACAATTGTAACCAACCAGTACATCTCTCAAGTTCTCTTGATTACTAGCTTCCCATTATCTTGAATTACAGCCTCCAAGTATCTCTCTGATGTTTACTCAACAGCCACTTGCAAGGAACTTTTACACTCTGCCTCCAAGTGCCTTGCAGACTCACTGCTTCACAGCTTTAATATATATTGTAAAGTTCACTCCATCAAACTCTGGAAGTTTGTGAAACTACAGTATCCAGAAGTATATCTCAGTCAACCGACTCACTCTCTTCAAATACTTTTCCAATCACGCTTGAATATAATCTATAGCCATATGAATGTCATAAACATAAAAAGATTGAGTTTAATAGCGAATACATGCCATTTATGATACAGTGAATCTTCTGGTAATTGTGGGATTCAAATATCTAATAATAAATATAAGAGATAAATACATATGTTGCTTTGCAATCTGGAACTATCAGAACCGCTGCTGTCAGAATAACTTGTCAAGTTTCAGGTCTTCTGAACGATCAATTCAGTGGTTTGTTTCCTGTGGCACTGACATTCAACTATCGTATACTCATATTTTGTAAGAGCTGTCATACACCTCCACATCTGTATATATTGAGAGACGCACTTCAGAATGCTTTAGAAGCATCTAGGTGTACCTTACTTGACTTTGTAAGGATCTGAGAGTATTTGGAAGTACTTATAAGTACAAGTGAGTGTGTTAGCAATGGGTCCAGGTAACCCACCAGCGGTTCGGCTTGGTTTGATTCAAGACCCGGCCAAATACCCTATCTGCTTTGTATTGGCGGGATTGTTACCCGGACCACTCATACAATCGCGGTTTTTGAGGCGGGTTGTACCCGGACTGCGGTTCCATCTTGAAGTTCCTGCAACTTTTCCTTCAATTAAGTGTCTGAGATCTCAACGTACCATGACAGGATGAATAAGTAGAATGTGCAGTTTCACGCGCTCTTCCACCTCCCACTTTCAGATTTGCCATCGAATCAATATTCATTCAATTGCTGTGAAATGACACCAGATGATCAGCAGAATATATGGGTGATTGATAGCTACTGAAAGAATATTGGTCCGATCCCAAATCGGACAGCGGGAGGTGAAAGAGCGGCTAAAACTGCACAATGTACGTCCTAATCATGTCTTGGTATGATCAGAACTCAAATACTTAATTGGAGCCAAAATTGTGAACTTGAAATGCCGGGATTTTGGTGATAAAACAGGCCTATTTCCTACGGTCCGGGTTTTTCATGTGGTAAGACCAGTTGCCCCGGTCCGGACTCGGGAGGAACCAGACGCGGAACTGACCCGGAAATTTTGACCCGTTGCTAACACTATCAGTGCGATTGACTGGAGGTGTAGGTGTTACGTGGGTGCTTCCACCTAAGTAACTATACCTATGAATATGTAGCCGCTACTTAATATAGCAAGTACCAGGTACATGGCCATAGTTCCTATTGTACACCCTATGAATATCTCCAGATATAGTATGTTGGTAATCGATATAGATCCTATACGCAAATAAGACAAATGATTATCTCCGACTCTGATACCTCTAGGAGGATATCAACTAGATTGTAAAGTGGTGTAAGACAATACTGACAATTCATATATTCTCCTATGTGATATATGCAGATGTGGTAATAATTAATCTTGTTGATTGATTGATATCGTAAGGTATATTTCTGAAAGTAATCTTGGTGAATTATCATTATCGCAGAGTTCCTTCATATAATTATTCTCGGTGATATATTAATGTCATAAAATATCTTTCTATAGTTAATCCCGGTGATGAAATAATATTGTAATGTGTCTTCCTATAATTAATCTTGGGGAGTAAGTATTATTATAAAGTATTGTTGTATAATTAATCTTGGTGATTGATTAATATGGTAAACTATCTTTGAATAATTGATCTCGGTGATTAATTAATATCCTAAAGTATCTTTGTATAATTAATCTAGGTGATTAATTAATACCCTAAAGTATTATGATATAAGTAATCTCAGCGATTAATTAATATCGTAAAGTATCTTCCCATAAGTATTCTCTGGGATGAATTAATAGCATAAAGTATTTTCATATAATTAATCTGGGTGATTAAGAATTATCCCAGCGGTATAATTTTGCCTGCTGAAATTGCATTCTCCATTGACATGTATCTTCACAACTTCTCTTATCTCCTTGACTGATCTGGCATTCAGATACTATCAGCAATATTACATCCAAGCGTAATCTCCCTCAATACCATTATCTTCTGAGACTCTATCATAGATTGTATGTGTATGCACCAATATATACATCAATTATTCTGACCGCCTTTTCTCAAAGAATATCGAATGATCAGCAATTGTCTTCTATTTCGACCAAGGCGTTTCTTCCGAAGGTACTGATTGGAAGGATTCCATAATTTACTGATTCATCCAGATCTTGATACTCGTACTGTGCCCAATTTGTTGAGTGCTTTAACCGGCTCAGGAAAATCTGTATCTGAATCTTGCTGAATAACTTCATTCAGTTGTAACTCAGGAATATCGGTCTCCGGATCTATAGATCCCTTATGTATTCCTTCTGGCAAAGGAGTAACCACCAAGTTTTTGATCTAATCAGAAGGGAATACTTGATATTGTCGAAAATAGATCAATATCTCAGTGAACTGGATTGTATTTGCCAGCCACCAAATACATTGAGTTGCAAACAACTGATCTTCTGTCTTGAAGCGATCCAGTAACTTGGAAATTGTGAACAATATCACATCTTATTTATTGTTGAATGTAAGGTTGTTCCTGGGGCTGGGGAACCGCGTAAAATCTTACTAAAATATAATAATATACTTGATAATAATAATAATAATAAATAGATCTCACCACAACTAGTGTTTGTGATGGGTCCAGGTAACCCGCCAGTGGTCCGGGATTAGACCACATAAACTGATCTGTTCAGTTCCAGAACCGTCCAGAAACCCAACCCGCTATGTCTTGGCAGGGTCATTACCTGGACCGGACATGAATCCGGAGTTTCTTCGGCCAGGTTTAAGCTACTGCAGAGCCTCATTTTCACGAACTCAGAACTTTGGCTCCAACTAAGCTTTTCAGTTCTGATTATATCACAACATGATATATACATAAAAGATGCAGTTTGAGACGCTCTTTCACCTCCCATCCTCCAATTTGCGATCTGGTTACTATTCTTTGGGTTGTTGTGAAATTATGCGCAAAATTGGGGATTTTTCGAAGTGACTCAATGAATAGTGATCGAATCGCAAATTGAAGAATGGCAGGTGAAAGAGCATCTAAAACTGCATACTTTAGGTATATATCATATTGTAATACGATCAGAACTCAAATACTTAATTGGAGCCAAAGTTCGGAGTTGGCAAAAATGTGGAACCAGCCAAAGGACCGCGGGTTTGGTGCGGTGCAGTTTTTCGATGTGGTCAAACCTTTTGCCAGGGTTCAAGTCTGGTTCCGACCCGGACCCAGAACCCAACCGCCAATTTGGAACCGTTGCTAACACCACAAACAACAATAATATTTCTGCTTCCTCTTTGCAGGTAGGTGTCGTTTGTGCTTTTGGGGCTACCCTTCCAATGCTGGAGCTTTGTTGTTCTTTTACAGCATCAGTTAAGGTGGCTTCATGTTTTCCTTAACCTTTAAATCAGGTGGCTTCATGATTTCCTTCTCTTTGCTATGATCTCATCTGTCATATCATTCAGTACCCATATATTAACAACCTGGCTCATAATAAAGGACAACGCTTTGCAAAGGTTATCATGTTCTTGCTTGAGTGGTTTCGATGTGTTTCTCTCCCTCATGGGGCCATCCTAAGCAATAAGATTTAATCAACAGTAACTTCAACTTTGATATCTCGCAACTCATTTGTGTTTGATAGTCGGAACATCTCCTCCTCTATCATGCATATTTGCAGAGCTAATTGCAAGTATGTTTAATTTTGTAACACCGGGAGATTCACCCTAGGTTCTAATCAATACCAGCCCCTGATGAATTCCGGACTGATAAAGAAGAAGATGAATGATGCTTCACTCAGGATGCATAACAGGATCGGCACCCTAAAGAGACACTAGAGAACAGTTCTGTTCTGTCCTCCCGATAGATAGTATAGACTAAAGAGTATCGTCTTAAGCTATCAGTTTACTGATGTACACGACTCAAGAGTATCCTACTCACGAGATCCTCTGAACCACCACACCATTGTGCTGGTTCTAAGACTCCCTTCGGACCCAAGAGTATTGTCGCAGCAGCCATGATGTATACCTCAGGACCAACTGTCCTCAAGTGAGATGACTCCAAGTATGGACTTGTCTATAACAAACAGCAAAGTAGTTTTGTCTCTGCGGAACATCAGCAAAATGTATTTTAGTCACTGGAAGCCTCCTGGAGTGTCTGAGAGGATGTGGAGTGTAAACTTAGATGCGTCAATTTCAGGAGAGTATCAGACCCTAGAAGGGCATTACAGCCCGCCTTTGGAGTAACTGAGATCTCTGATGACAGCTACAGGAGTACCATGGGAGTGATTGGGATAAGTTTGGGAACACCTCGGGGCGCCGGAGAGAACTTTGGGTGCATCAGGGAGCACCTGGGAGCGCCAGTGACAAGTCTTGGTGCGCCGGCGACAAGTCTGGATGCACCAGTGACAAGTCTGAGTGCGCCGGTGACAAGTCTGGGTGTGCCGGCGACAAGTCTGGGAGCACCTCGAATCACAGTAGAGCAGTCTGGGAAAAATAGCATCTTTCGGAATGCTGCTAGTGCGCCTCGAAATCATAGCTACTACTTATCATTCAACGATTGTTAAATCTCATGTATTCAGTTTGTATCCTCATCTATGTATCTATGTATCAATGTATTTATGTATGTATGTATCTATATAGCTACCCATCTACACACGGGATATCTGGACTAGCTGCTGGCGGAGCTTGCGAGCAATTCGAGGTGTGCCTGACAATTACGATCAAGTGAACTCAGAGATACACTCCTAGGCCATGATCGAGTGATTGTGCCGATGCACTTGGAAGCCCTGATCGGCTGAACATACAGATGCACTCTGAGATCATGATCGAGTGAGTTTGGAGAAGCACTTGGAGGGCATGCTCATGCTACCTTGGAGACCGTAATCGAGCGAGTTTGGAGATACATTTGGAGGCCATTGATTGAACAAGTTTGGAGATGCACCTGGTGGCCGTGATCGAGCGGGTTTGGAGATGCACTTGGAGGCCACGATCGAGTGAACCTAGAGATGCTCTCTGAGGCTGTGATTGTGCAAGTTTGAAGATGCACTTGCCGGCTGTGATCAAGCAAGATTGGAGGAGTACTTGGAGGTGGTCAATCTGGAGGTGGTCAATCTGGAAGTGGTCAATCTGGAGGTGGGCGATCTGGAGGTGGTCAATCTGGAGGCGGTTGATGGGAGGCGTGATGGGTGGTGAGACTCTGTTCATCAGCGATTTGACTCGAAACCATGGGATTGTGACAAGGTGACTTTACCTTTGAAGCTCGAATGGAGAACGGGCTGGTGGCGGTCAATCTGTGTAGGAAGGCACGGCGGAAGTTGAAGCTACATTCAGGCATCAACTCATAATCGTGAGAATGAAGGGACGACTGACACTCTTAGGTGTATAATGTACTCAGTGTATGCTGCACTTGGTGTATGCTGCACCCGCTGTATGCTGCACTCGGTGTATGCTACAACTTGGTGGTAACTCATGATCATGGCATGGAGAGATTCAGAGGGATGACTTAACTTTGTGTTCTGCGATGATGGTAGAGTTGTGGATGAGAAGGAGAGAGATGTGGGAAGAAGATAAGGACGATATGGAGATTCAAGCCAACATGAGACATCAGGAGCACAACTTGCCTGACTGAGTTTGGAAGAGCTCGTATCAGTGGAATTACGCGCCGGATCGGGACTCATACCTGCCGTATTGGGGATGGTTAATTGACTCGCATATGAAATTCTTGTAAGTCCAATTCCTCATGATCTTTTCCTCTATCTCCTCTCATTTTTCTCTTTCTTGTCCTCAACTCTACCAACACCTAAGAACACAAAGATAAGTCATTCCTCTCTGTCTCTTAATGACATGATGATGAGTTAACACCAAGTACAGCATACACCGAGTACTGCATCATTCCATGATTGACTGTCTCCCACTCCCAGGCAATTTCTCATCACTCGGCAGGTGTACTCGACGCACCACATTCCCACAATTCCGAATTAACCAATGAATAGAGTCTCAGCTCCTGTCTTGCCTCCCTCCCAAACTTCCGCCTCCAGATTGACCGCCTCCATGTACTCCTCCAATCTCGCTCGATCATGGCCTCCAAGTGCATCTCCAAACTCGCTCGATCACAGCCTCCAAGTGCATCTCTCAGTTCACACATTCTCGGCCTCCACATGCATCTCCACACTCGCTCGATCCCGGCCTCAAACTGCATATTGGAGTTGACTCGATCTCGGTCTCCAAATGCATCTCGAAACTCGCTCGAACCGGGCCTGAAAGTGCATCTCTGAGTTCACTCGATCTCAGTCTCCAAGTGCATCTCCAATGACGGTCGACCATGGCCTCCAAGTACATCGTTAAGAATTGATGGTGGGTGTACGGAGATACAGGGGTAATGGAGGTGGACCAAGTGACGGGGAGTATATATTCGGCAAACCCCAGAGTAGATAGACATCATCTCATTTCCATCTCATTTTATCATACAACAAAAATACACACACTATCTTTCCCAACTTTTGGTCTCACTCGCACAGTCTGAGATTTTGTGGATCCACAACAACGGGTAGTATCATATCTTCCCACCCAATTCCTCCACTTCTCGAGCCAAGAACCGCACATTCTCGTGAATTCCATATAGATGTCACGAGAGGTGCTGCAGAGTGTCAATGGTGGGTTCTCTGCTTTCTGGCTCCATCGTTTCACCGCAACAGCTTGCAAGTGGTGCATCTCTAAGTTCACTCAATGGCCGTGTCCAGGTGCTCCTCCAATTATGCTCGACTTACCATCTGCGGCCAGATTGACCGTATGTATATATATAGAGAGACTTATATAATGCATGCCACAGTATGATGTAGCAAATCTTGTGACTGTAACAAAGACCAATATAATAAGACGAAATGCCTTGTGGTTATATAAGAACCACAGCTGGGAGAATATGGCACCAAGTCTCCCGCAGAGCTGCACAGCGGCCTCAGCTGCTCTCGAAGTCTCCTACAGAGCAACGCAGCGGTCTCACCTGCACTGGAAGTCTCCCGCAGATCTACGCAGAGGTCTGAGGAACTCCAAAATTTGACTATTGTATAAGTCAAATTTCGTAGCATCCTGAATGCACCTCCATCACTGCAGGTGCTTTTAGGAGCACCTGAGACTGCTCTTGGAGAGTCGGAGAGCACTGTGCTCAGCTCCAGGGGGGTCTGGGAGCATCTAGAAGTACTTAGAAGCACTGGTGAGGTCGCACGGAGTGTCTGGGGGAATTGCGTGGGGCTTGCAGACCGATTTACATTGTCCTGATGAAGGAGTAGTGCTGACTCGAGAGTGTACTAACAGAAGTATCCTCTGAATAACCATGTTATCAGGTTGATCTTTGGACTTCGTTCAGACTTCAAAGTATAGTCTTGCTTGCTTTTCGATCAACTACTTACTTCAATGAAGGTAGTAACAATGACGAAGTATAAAGACATGATAGATTTATCCGTGGTATTGAAATCAACAAAGAACATACAACTCTGGACTTCATGGGAGATGTATTCTCGTTGATGTTGATGCAGAACTAATAGATAATCCATGGGACAAAGGTTAAGGCTTAACCTCCCGGTCGGGGAAGTCAATAGATATCCGTAGATAGATCTCATTATAGATAGTATGCTTTGCATGTCCTTCCTCGATGTTGGTACTGCTGATTATATATCAGACGCGTCACACCCTTAGCATGCCTAAGACTGCCAAGGCCAGCTTCGGTGATCACATACATAACAGCCTCAACATCCTTTGCCTCTACCATTGATAGTGGAGTTCTAACTCACAGGAGTAGTAACTACATCATCAAGGTAATGTGCTCATATTGTGACATAATTGCTATTGGAGATACCTCATATGGATACGAGCCTATCTGAAGCCAATTATCAACCAATACGTTTGTGTCACCTAGATCCAGTGTGAGTGCCCTCTCATATACCAACGGGGTACATAACGCTGGAACAATCGTGGCAAACAACAGAACCCTTAATTTGACTATGCTTTATGGGAGCCACACATAAAGTGATCTTCAACTTAGCTGTTTTACCATATATTGAACGGACAGGATCCCACACCACTCAGGACATATGAATCCCATGGCTTATTCACCCAGACCAAGAAAGTGAGGTTGATAATGAGGATTGATTCATATAAGTGCATTCAGTCGACAAGGCTCCAATATGTCGATTATTGGTTACTTACATATCTCTTATATGACTCTGCTTATCTCCTGATGCCATAGTGGTCTGTTATTGATGGCACAACATCTCATCAGGAATGAACCATTGGAGCATCATTGAATACTCGTTTGGTCAGCAACCAGGGATAAGGTTTGCCTGGCAATAAGGAGTGACCATTGAGAATGGAGACATTGTGACCAGTACTGATTGATAGATGATACACATCTGATCCGCGCTTGGCTTGACTGTTGTCATGGATCAGTCGACACGAAGGTTGGGTATTGGAGATATGCCTAATAGGTGATTGAATCCAGAAGTTAGATCTGTTGCATGTGTACTTGGATGGTGAGTCTCAGCACCGTCTGATGTCTTGTATGAGAATGAAGACGTGTATGAAGATGGTGGCTGTATCAGGATATGCATCAGGACAAGGGTGATGTGTCTCATGCTTGATGGAGCATACGCGTCTGCATATGAGACATTATTCATATGCAGGCCATAGGCCCTCGAGATAGAAAAGTATACTAATCAAGTCAATTCGAAGTCAAAGAAGTATCCAAAGTAACAGGTTATGAACCCGGTGCTCACTCTCAGTTAAAACTCTATTTTTACTTCAACACCACGATCTTTCAGAGCCTCAAAAACCCTAACCCTCTCCCACACAAACCTCAACACCATCGATCAAATCTCGCAATGTCTGCTCCTGAGCCTTCCCACGCCTTCAACAACACCGAATGGGGTGATATCCCTCTACTCACCTATATTAACTCAGACACATGGAACGAAACTATGACCCTCGTTCTGAAAGCTATGGACGCATACAACATCGTCACCAGTGGAGAAGCTGAACCACCTCAAATTGACATCGACTACCACAAATGGAAAATCCCAGCCGCCAAAGCCAAGACAACGATCCATCTTTCATGCTCTCCCGCTATACAGTTTCTTCTCAAAGGCCTTAAATCTCCAGCGGTGATGTGGACCACACCGCTAGCCCGCCTGGAGAATACCGGCACTAATCACTACTGTTAGCAACGGTTCTGTTTTCGGACCGTTTCTATTATAGCAGTTCCATGAAAACCCGGACCTGGCCAGTTCAGTCCGGGTTTGTACAAAACGGTTCCCTCAACTAAGTCCACGAATATTTATCCAATAATATAGTGTTTGGTACATGAAATATGCAGCTGCAGACGGCGCATCTTTTGGTGATCTCCGATTTTTGATATCTTTAAAACTCAGCAAGCGGCTTTCAGATTATTGTCATTTGTGGCGTAAAAACGAGGTTTTTGGGCTGCCGCTTGCTGAGATTTAAAGATATCGAAAATCGGAAACGGCCAAAAGATGCGCCGTGCAAAATTGCATATTTCACATACCAAACACTATACTCTCTAATCAATATTTGTGGCCTTAAAGTGATGGTTCGCTTAAAAAATCGACGATTTTTGATGGGGTAAGGCCATTGCCACGCAGACCTATAATACCCGCCGGGTCCAAAACTGGAACCGTTGCTAACACCACTCATGTTGGCAGAATGACTATTCAACGTAAGTTTTGAGCATGCCGCCTACAGAAAGATCAAACACTTCGAGAGTACTTTACACAACTTCGTAACTACTGTCTCCAGTTGATCGGTACACCATAAGATATCTCCGATGACGAAATGCATACACACATCTACAATTACCTACCAGAACAGCACTCGACCATGATCAAGATCCTAGACAATCCAATCCCCTAACCTACGCTGGAAGGAACCATGGACGCCCTCCGGAGGGATGAGCAGGCTGCTGGCCTTAACAAGGAGATCAGAGATGAAGCGACCGGATCAGCTCTTGTCTCTCGCGGTTGCTACAGTGGACACGCTGGCTACCGAGCACCAGGACATTATCGCGGACGTGGAAATCACGGCGGAAACAAGGATCACAACGACAATATGGAATACACCTGCACTCACTGCATATTGAACAATCACACTACCGAAAACTGTGGCATTCTCAAACGACTCAACAGCAAAGAAGAGAAGTTATGCTATCACTGTGGAAAACCCGGTCATATATGGCCCGATTACCGAACACCCAAACACGGCTTCGAAGCTCAAAACAAGGTCAACAAATGAAGCATCAAGGACACAAAGTCAGATACGAAGGCATCCATCACAGAGGCGACTGCATCTCTAGCGGAGCACGGGTTCGCAGCCGGAGACCGAGATCTCTTCTGACTCTCAAACAATGCCACTCATGCTGCTCCCACATTGTCATGATCAACAGCAGCATCTCCGATGTGGGTGGTGGACTCAGGAACATCGCGCAACGTGTGCAACCATAGGAGCTGCTTCATCTCATTCAAACGACTACCATCGCCAATTACCATCAAACTTGGCGATGAAACTACGGTAATTACAACCTTTCATGGGTTCATTAACTTATCACCGGGCTTAGAATTCAACGCACTTTATACTCCTAGGTTCCGGCTCTCTCTACTCTCTATACAACAACTTGATCTTGCGAGATATACAACAACTATTAGACGTGGAATATGCTCCATATTTACGGATATGGCACCGACCATCATTGCTAATCGTACTGGTAATCTCTTTATACTACCATCACGTTATGCTCTCACCTCCGAAACTGGAACTACAACTCCAATGACCGTACAATCTACGGCTCCAGCAACTGATCCAATGATTGCCGAACAAAAGAAGAGACAGATGGACACATCGTCAACAGTCGAACTTACTCCTGCTTCCACAATCACCATGTGGCTCTGGCACAGATGACCAGCACATCTACAGCCAGCAGCAATGCAATCACGTATACACGGATTCGAGGACTTCGATGGTATGTGCGATGTCTGTCTGCAAGCAAAACACAAGCAAAGAGGTTTTCGAACTAAATTCAAGAGAACCACATGACCATTCGAGCTCGTACACTCCGACACCTGCGGTCCATTCTCTTCACTTACCAAAGGAGACTATCTGCATTACATCCTATTCGTTGACGACTATACACGCTGGACCACAGTATACCTCCTTCCTGATAAGAAACAAGAGACTTGCATCGCCGCCTATCAGCACTACCAGGCGAAGGTTGACGCAAGAGGATACAACATCAAGCATTTTCGGTGTGTCAACGGCAGAGGAGAATTTGACAATCGGCTCTTCCAACCGCTTTTGGCCACATGTGGTACAGCCCTCGAGTTCTGTCCGCCTTACGCCAACCATAGACATGGAGTCACAGAGAGAATGACATGTACAATTATAGAGAAAGCAAGAGCTATGATACTTGACTCCCAGGCACCACTCGAGTTCTGGTGGGAAGCAATAACCACTGCAGTATACCTCCATCAACGCCTACCAAACAAAAGACTCACTAAAAGAGACAATCACGATGGATATAAAGCTCCCTACGAAGTTCCATACGTGATGCTACATTTGTATGGCAGACCTGAATACAACAAGCCACCTGACGATCCCACACAAATCAAAATCAGTTACAGGGCACCACTTCATTACCTGCACCAATCTAGATGCTACGTTAGCCGACTCATCCCCGAGAAGCAGAGAACAGACAAAAAGCTTGGGGCTAGATCAAAGGCCTGTATGATGGTTGGATACGTACACGACTCACCAGCTTTATGGAGAAATTGGGATCCGGAGCACAACACGGTAAAGGCCCAATCAGATGTGATTTTTGAGCAAGACAGGAATGCATAGTATTAGCAACGGTACTGGACCGTCACTTCGGGTCCGGGTCCGGGTCCAAACTGAACCGTTGCCCAATTGGTGGTCCGGGTCGTCAATAAACCTCAACTGCCCACTCGGGTACGGTTCCATGGGAAACTCCCAACCCGGCTGAATTGGGCGGGTTGTCAGCGGGTCGCCCAGCGGGTCCATCTATAGATTCATATAAGGCTCCTGAATTTGCAGTGTGTTAATAGTATCTTATCAAAATCGCGTTTTCAGCAACCAACAATGTGCTTTTGCTTGTTGAGCAGTTTGCAATATCGAGTAATTTGGTATCTGTAT
>Ga0307515_10003436_pt1 | contig 33326 bp, 37 predicted proteins | sample 17_EM_MG_FD_194513 | JGI IMG/M metagenome (GOLD analysis project Ga0307515, IMG submission 194513) | Populus trichocarpa ectomycorrhiza microbial communities from riparian zone in the Pacific Northwest, United States - 17_EM | ecosystem: Host-associated > Plants > Roots > Unclassified | place... | reverse complement strand
TCAGCTCTCTGGAGGTAATTTGAAATTTTGGTGCAGCGAACTCTCCAGGCCCTTTCACCTCACTTTTTTCATGATCTCAATTTGGGTCAGACTCGCCATTTCAGTTAGTATAAAATCACTTGAGATCAAAGGGCCGGGGTACGAGGGCAGTTTCACCCCGCCATTGGGTTCTCTTAATCAAGTTTTACGGTATCGCGTTAGTTAGAATACAAACAGCCAAATCGAACCGATCAACGTTTAGAGAGTTTTCGTGGGATAAGAGGGTCTTTTTCAGTCAGGCTCGGAGGGAAACGAGGCCCCAGTGTTACAGCCGGTACCCAAGCTATCCTCTGTTGTCAGTCGGCAAAAGTCACCGACAGGCGAGACACGAAATACCTCGACTTATTCTGGATTAGGAACCATAAGCCGGTACCACTTGATATCCAGAAGTTTCCCTGGCAATTGACCGACTAGCTTCCGAACCATCATTATTCATGAAGTCAACACTTTCTGGCTGAGCTGGCCCTCTGGAGATTCCAATATCTCGCAGCCCATTTCTTTATCGAAACACTTCATTAGGAATTTATGGGAAAGGCGCACGATCTTGCAAAAACGACGTTAAAACTAAGTGAATGGCTACACTATGCCGCACGGTCGGATAATTAAGGTGGTAAACTACACTGCGACAGCAGAACTCCCGTATGGGACCGACATAACCGTCGTACGTCTCATTGCTTCTGAGCGCGAAATAGAGGGCTGCTGGTGTACCTGCTGCATCAGATCACATACTCGGAGGGTAGCATAAGTCAGACACGCCCGAGGCGGAAATTCTACACCTCAACCACAACAATAGAGAGAAATTGCAAAAAGCAGGGAGTGATAATAGGTCGTCAGAGATGCTTCTATGAAGTTTTCTCAGGAGAATATTTGCTATATAGTGAATGATGAGGATCTTGGCATTTCTGGAAGAGTAAATACGATCAATGGTAACCGACGATTATGATTGAAATCCCATTATTCGTCGACTGTTAGCGCAGCCCAGGAAATTCGAGGAAGGGCGTCGCAAAGCGAGGGCAAGTCTTTTATCACAGGCGGTTAGGCGAGAACCCAAAACTGTGTTTCTGGAAAAGTTAGCAACGTTTTCGTACTAGTGTGCTCGTTTCTCACATTTTAGCCTGTACTCTACGTCGATTCTCCTAGCCCTGGCTCCAACGTCTTTGCTACTCAAGTAGACGCCCCATCCTCTTCTGGTCGACCTCAGCAAGCGATCCCGCATCCATTCTTTAATGACGCTCCAATGCACATCGCAACCTGCTCACATACCCAAACGTTTTCACCCCACTCGCGAGCTGTTCGCTGCGAAGCGAATAAAGAACGTCTGGTATACGAGAGCAATCGCAACCCAACTCCTGTCTCTGAACGTCAGACTCTAACTCCTGCGCCTAACAAACTTACCGTCCTCGAGACTGAAGTTCACACCACCTCTAGATCTAATGTAGAAGAAGCCTCGTTCCTGCTGCCCAAGCACGCATCTCAATCTAACCGAGGAGCCCCCAGCGCAGGCATCTCAATAGTCCGCCCCGTCCGGGCAACACTCTGCCCAGGACTGGACTATAATTTCGGGGCAGATAATTCTAGACCATTTAACACCAGGGCAAATGGTTTGTTTGATTGTTTGTAATCATTTTGCATTCGCCCCCGAAGGGAGGCGCCCAGCTAAGTTACCATAAGCCGGCCGACCACTGGTGGTCATGGCATTTTAAGCCCAATCACCAAAACTTCCTCGGTCTTCAACCGGGAGGGCCCAAGGCCATTGAAACTCCCAATCGATGTCGGTCTCCAGGGCAAATGGTTCTTAGACTAAATACCTACAGGGCCCTATAGTTTCTATGATGTCATGGCGTACAGTAATCAACTATGGGAAGCGGCGGAAATCATGTGATTTTATACTACTTTTCGTTCTTAGGCCCTCCACTGGCATTGCAGCACCCAAATCCGTTCGTGTTAAGCCTCACTGCAACTAGTTTCACGGCATCAAGGCACCCCCACAGCTAATTTTAAGGCCCACGCTTTGCACAAACCCCGGCACTACCGCCGAATACCTACTCCCGAGAGCCTCCAGTCTCTTATAGGTACCTGTATGGGGCCTCAGGGCAACCGACACCTACCCCAGACGGAACAGCCCACCAAATTCAGGACCCGGACGAGACAGCGATGCGGGCAGTTGAGCTGACCGACAATCAACGGACTGTATATCAAATTTCGGCGGGAGCAATGCAAGCTCCGATTTTACCGCACAGTATTTGGGATGGAGTATCTCGAAAGACTATAGTCGCCCCGGACTGTTGAACCCCTGCCCCAGGATTCCTGAGCGGCGCGGCAGCCCGCCTGGCTTTCAGATATCGGAGGCGGGCAGCCCAGCTTTATGCAGGCCACTGATGCCAGGTAAAAACCTCACCCTAGCGTCCCGAGGATGGTTTCAGCCCTACGAGCAAGTTCCTAGAACTGTTGTCAATGTCTAATGAGAGCGAAGCCCGCCTTCACTTGTACATTGCCGAATCATATGGTCTTTGGGGCTCAGTCAGAAGCTGTAAACCCCTCTCAGAAGTTGCACGCGTGACATACGGTACTGACTTGATGGGTAGTTCTATATGGAGAGATGGTTGACAGTGTTCCTAAGTGGCCTTCAGATATCTGACGGCCGGCCTGCATATATTTGAAGCCTGCATATATCTTCGAGGCCTGCAGAAGCCTGGACCAGCCTGCTTAAGTTTAACATAAGCCTAGGGTGGCCTGCGTATATTTTTGAGGCCTGCGGAAGCCTGCAATACCTTCGAGGCCTGCATAAGACATGGCGGCCTGCAGGCTATCAGGCTGCCCGCCGGGCCTGGACTCGGAGGCCAGGCTTCGATTTACAGGCCTACAGTACCGAAGATTAAGCCCGGCTTCATGCAGGCCGGCCGGGCTTGGCCGCTTAGGAATACTGATGGTTAACACATCTATCTCAAACCCTAACGAGCACCCCAGGAGCAGTTACCAACGGTTATCTCGTCTATTTGCTCATTCTTGTCACAAGGAAAAAATACCCGCCAGGCTCCAAACCAGAGCAAAATGTCAATTGTTGAAAAAAAGTCACAGATTTGGAACCAAGGTGAAGGACAACGCAAAAAACGCCCCAGATTTTAACCTTGCCTACAACTACAAAATGCTAGTTGAACGGGCGGATAACAGGTTTGAAGAGTTAGGAAAGAGGGTCAATGACAGCGCTGCGCACGTGGATGACCAGCCGCAGTTTCGAGAAGAACGAACTTGGAAAGTTGCACGACAAGTGGGTTCGGGATAGGGTGGCAACAGCGACAGAGCTCCGCTGGCAGTCGTCGATGATCGCCAACATGTGGTAGTGGTTAGTGCGTCCCAGCATATCTCGAACATGACTGATTAGTTACATTCAGATTCGCAAGCAATAATTCAGGGTTGTCAATCAACTTCTCTTTACAGCTATCGAGGGTGACAAACGTCAAGGTGGTTAGAGCGATTGAAACTGGCTACCACAGCAACGGAACTACGCAACACAGCCGTAGATGATCGCCATCATGCATTCATGGTTAATACATACCACCTTATCCTGAACAGAACTTGAGGGGGCGAAAAAAAAGTAATAAACACCTCACGCGACTGCTTTCTAGCCCTAAGCACGAAACCTCTCATTGGGCCCCTAAGTGAACCCCGAAAAGTAAGATTCTAGAGGTGGCAGTGTTAGGGTAAATCTAGGTAGGTTTCCGGTCTCCCACAATGTTGCCCGCACTTATAGCTACCAACCAGCACGCTTGTCGTCAACCATCAACCAACCACTGTCGCTCCCACGCCCAAAACTGTCTAAAGGTCAAGACGAGCATCTGAAGAAAGATACTAACCACTTCGTGGTCGACGTCAAGAAATACCTTCAGTACACCGACAGAGACGAACTATTCCCACCTTTCCAACTGGCCACAACAGATTTGGAATGAACAATTCAACTCGGTGAAGCAACTTCTCATTACGGCTATCGACGGAGATGAAGATCAGAAAGTGGTTAGAGAGATTTAACTTCACACTATGCAGCTGGACAATCAATATAGCCAACAGCAGATCCAGAGCAGGAAGAGCATTTTCGTCAAAGGGACGAACATTTTCAGCAAATGGATACAGATTGTTGGAAATGATAGCTGGCGCTGTGAGAATGTCTAAAAGCGATATCGTTCTCTCTACTCTAGCGGTCTCTATATATAGCATGACAAGGCCATATTCGCCGCTCCGCCATCGGGCGGACTCGGGCGCGTGGTTGAGCGGATTTCCAATACAGATTTTACTTCAAGGAAGGATCAATGGTCTCAACGGTCCGGGTGTGGACCAGTTTGGACTGGAACAGTCCGGGTTTAGTCCAGTGTAGTCCGACCTTGCTGCTGGATTGGACTGAAGAGGTCTAACCCTTAGACCGGACCAGTCCTGCAAAAACCGCGTCACGGACCAGTTCAGACCGGAACGGTCCGGATCTTGTCCAGTTCAGTCTAACCTCTCTCCTAGACTGGACTGTATTGGTTTCTACCCCAGACCGGGTCCGTCCGGACCGATGAATCCATTGGGAAGGTAGCCTTAGCGACAAGCAGCATACCTCAATTGGAGGGAGCTGGAACTTGGTCGGAGGGAGAAGGAAACAAAGCAGATGAGAAAGCGGCTGAGAAAGCTACTATTTTTGTTGGAGGGTTGCGGTAAGAGGTAAGAGATTAGGGGATGGAGACTGAGGGGAGTAGAGGTGATAATGGTGGTGGACGAGATGGTAGAACAGGCGGTAGAACAGGTGGTGGAAGAGGTGGTGGAGTGTTGGTCGGCATACAGCAAATGCGTCGGTCTAATCGGGACGACGAGTGCGGTTGCTTTAGTGGAGGTACCTAGAGCGAATGCGCATTTATGATGATTCCTTCCACCGCATAACTTGACTGGGGGCTTCACTAGCGCTCTGTATAATCCGCTGAATTTATGCATAGTACATACGACGGTACCAGTGAAACTTTCCAAATCCGCGACCTAAACTCAAAATCTTAAACATGGTGTTATCATGGTACTCGAAGTCCTCTTCGATGGTGGGGATAAGGTATGAGAATACTGGAGTGGCTAAGCAACGTGTCTTGCGTGATAGATGATAGTTTTGTGGTGTGGATAGTTCAGATCCGTTCCGTTCCGGCATATTGTATGACTTCATGCCAGCCCCACGAATATTTCTCTGATAAAGACGACTGTTAGGCGTCAAATGATCTATGCCACGGTCTCAAATCTTTAATCGGGCGAGCTTTTCATAAGTAGCGGTCAGTTTGTGTGTTTGGACGGATAGAGAGCATTATCAATACTGCTGTTGCTACTTTCGCGAGACGGAGACGAGTTTGTGCCAACCCCACACGGGTTAAATTGAAGTGACGACTTTGAATGTAAACTATTCCTTTGAGCCTGTTTGTTGAATTTGCCTACCTACTCATGTACTTAAGTATAAGTAGGTAAGTGCTTCTATGCTGTATGGTACACGGGAGTCCACTTGTTCTAGTAATGACACCCGCTTAGCTCGCGCTCCCCATCTTGTCGCACCTCACTCCATAACTTCGTCTCGTCACTCTCTCCGTTTTTTAATACTGGAGTCACCGTTTTATTGCGTCGCTCATCGGTGTATTGACACGGCTATTGCCATCATCACCCTCGGTATGTGGATGAAATCCTTTATTTCGTCGACCGTTTGCGCAACACCTGAGAATCGGCGTCGCAAGACGAGGGCCCAAAATCATGCTCACAGAAAGTTTAACGAAGGTTTTCATGTTAGTATACTTCTTTCTACTAGACCAATCTTATTAAGGGCTCATCACATACCGTTAAATTAGAGTTAAGTTACCATCGTAATTGCTAGCATTTATAGTCTACTTAGCTTCTTAAACTTATATAGTCAATCATCTCAACCAGTGAACCGAAGCAGTCAGATCGGTCAGATATGGACCTCAACCGGGCCGATCTATGCCAAGGGCTGCTTCATTAATGGCCATCTTGCCCGTTTACCAATTGATAGATTTTGTAGATGTCTATCTAGCCAGACTACAGATATCTATAGAATATACACCACCCGTTGATACCACAATCAAGACCTTTCATCTAACCACAGCAACATATTCTAACTTGAACCGTGCACACCGTTCTAAGTCTCATTCGTTGCCTGCTTCTTCTCAAGAGCAACAAGAAGCTCCTGAACCTGATGAATATCCTCCATCTTGATAAGACCGGCTTTTTCCGATGATCTCAAACATTCTACCTCTCGAATTACTTCAAGGGAGGATAGCAATCAACGACAAGCAGAATACCACAATCGGAGGGAGAAGGAATCAAGCAGATGGGAGAGCGCCTGAGTAGGCTACTATTCCAGTTAGAAGGTTGCGGCAAGCGATTAGGGAACGGAGCGGAGTAAAGTGGTGGTGGACAAGATCGTTGAAGAAGTGCTAGAACAGGTGTGGAAGGGGTGGTGGAAGAGGTGGTAGAGTGTGGGTCGGCATACAGCAAATGCGTCGGTCTAATTAGGATGACGAGTGAGGTTGTTTCAGTTAAGGTACCTACCTGGAGCAAATTTGGCTTGACACGACATCGACCATCCGCCACCCCAAAAATCCTGAATCTTCGGCATATTCTAACGACTGTCCTAACTTGAGTGAAAAGAAACGCGTCAAGGACAGGATTCGAACCTGCGCGCCCGAAGGCATCCGCTTTACAAATTTAGCAGGCGAACGTGTTAACCACTCCACCACCTTGACTTGATGACAAAGGTGGCAAATATGTAAATATTTCAGTAAATTTCCAGATCGGTACTTTTAGCTCTATTTATTGGGCAATGGCGCACCACTTACATTATCTTACTCTAACGCATGGAGACACTTCCGAATAGATGTGTTGAAGGTACAGGCAAAATCCCAATGCCGTCAGTTCTTTCTTCAGGCAGTGTTTTCCTCTTTCAACCCATATATTACAATCCCAAATCCGATCCACGCCGTATAGCACGGCACGAAAAACCACTACCCTACCCATCCATCCCTCACTCCACCATTCTTTGACGCCAACACCCACCAACACATTCCTTTGCACTATTGGCGCTAGAACACTTATCTCTAGCTCAAGCCCATCCTCTCCATCATTACCGTATTCAAATCGTAACCATCCCTTTATCCTCGTGAGCCATTCCCCATGTCACTCACCTCCACTACAGGGTAATACATCAGCCGCAACTGACAAGCCGGCACCTTCTAAATAGCTTGCTACAAACAGCTCGCTCTCACCCCACCCAGCCCTAGCGCCACAACCCGTAGTCGTCTAGTACAGCGCCTCAAACAACAAGGTCAAAGTATTCTTTCCGTTGCGTCGTAGCGCGGTTGCATTTTATGCCGGCGGAGTGGGGCGGACCCAGACTTTTCGTGACCGGGGAAGAGAAGCCGCGGTCGTTCCAGACTTCTGGGTTGGAGCATCGAGAGCTTGAAGGACAGAGGGACCGAGAAAACGGGGCAGTTCTTGGGTGGGTTAGAACTGCTGTGCTTGTAGTGGGGGAATGCTTGGCGACTAGGTCTTTAAGAATGCGGTGGTTTGTGAGGTAGATGGTAACGACATCGCGGAGGGCAGAGTGGATAGTATTTCCAATGCAGAGCTTGTTGGTGCATATACCGTTAGAGAAGGCCAAAAAGTCGATGATGGAATGATGCCACTTGTGCTGCTATTAGCGGGCTTGACAGAGTGTTGAAAATGTTGAGATAGCGGAGATGATATTGAAGTCGGAAGATCATTGCTGCTATTAGCGGGTTTGACAGGGTGTTGAAGATGTTGAGATAACGGAGATGATATTGAAGTCGGAAGATCATCGGTGGTCTGTTAGATGAGCACGGGGTAAGAAGGTAAGCATATGGGATATTGGGATATTATGCTAAGATCTTGCATCGAAAACAAGTACACCTTATCCAGAGTTAGGGTCAATCTAGGTGCACAACAACCACTAGACATGCAGCGCGAATGTCATGGAGGGTGATGTTGGGTTCATAGATTCTAGTAGTACCATACCATGCAGGTAGACCTACGGTACTAGGAAGTAGTATGTATGTGTATGCAGTGCTCATAACCATGGACATCAATAGTAGCTTTGCTAAACCTTCAGATACAAACTAAATCACCATTATTCCGTACTCTAACCCAATTATCTCGTACTTCACGAGACTCCACTATTGCCTATAAACGCCTACTCGAATAACAAACACCTCAAAATCACGCCGCTCAAAACCCCATCCCCACACCTTCGAAACATGCCACCAGCGCCGCCACCACAACCCCGACCTCGCCCCTCCTCAAATCCCACAACCCCGAAAACGTAACCCTGCCCCCATCCAAACGAGCAAACAACCACCTCCACCCATCCGTAAGCACACCCACGCACCCCAGCCCCAACACCGCCATCTGAGCAAGCAGCTCGCATCGCTCCGCCGGCCACCCGGTGTACTCCAGATCATACTCATTAACCCCATACGCCAACCGCACTATGAGCCGAGTCTTCTCCGGCGTAGATATGGTGTAATCCATTCGCCCTTGGTAGGTAAAATTCACATCCGAGTAGCCAAGCGGTACGTTATTGGCGAACGTCAGGGCTTGCAGAGGCATCAGATACCCGCTGTTCTGCTGGCATACTCGTTGGCGAAGGATGTCGACCGAGGAGTTGGGAGGAACCACACAGTTCATGCAGTCAGTGAGGACGAAAAATGCGAGTCCCACTCCATCGATGGATGTTGCTATTGTGTTGAGGAGGTAAGGGGAGATGGAGATAGGGATCGAGGTGTACAGGTTGTGGAAGCTCCAGAGCTCTTCTTCGGGTGATGTGAGGGTAATGGAATAGATTTGGAGAAGCTTGTAGACTGGTGAGGAGAGTATAGTGTCATCGCTCGGTTTTCGGTGATGTGTGGAGAATATAACCGCAGGCACGGTTTTGGAACGGCAAATTATCTGTTGAGGCATGGGTACGGGGTTGGGAGTGGCTGACATTGTTGGAGGTGATGGGAGAGGGCTTGGTAATGAAGTGATATTGTTTAGTTGATCGGCGAAATATGGGAGCAAAAGCATCGATGGGATCACATGGTACTACAGATATGCTATGTAAGAGAAGCCAGGCTAAGTGGGACTAGTACTTGTCATGTTATGTATGCGCATTAGGCATTGCGCGGGCCGGCATGATGGGTGTTGAGACTAGTGCACTAGAAAAGATACACGTATAAACGTGTACCCCGATGCTTCTTTAAAAGAGATTTCTTGTTTGGTTTCTAAATTTGAAGTTACCGAATGTTGAAACTTCAAACGACATAACGGTGTACGATACTGTACGTTTTAGTATCTAGATTTATCTTTACATACATTTGATATCGCTGGGTACTGAATGGAGCCTGGGCTTGCTTCGGCATTCTACAACGATCATTCAAAATCCGCACATCACACAGAAGTCGAATGTATCCGTTCAAGTATACCTGCGAGTATGATAAATTAAGACGCTGTCTCTTCTATGGAATGAAGATCAGTGAGTGTCAAAAGCCAAGTTTCACTTCAATGTACACGATGGTACTATGAAATTGCTTTCGTTGGTCAGATTTTTACCTCGCTCAATGAAACAAAAGGATCAGAGTACCATGAAATATCTTCGGAGGTGACAAGATCTCCCGACATATGGTAGCAAAGCTCCAAAGATCGTAGGTAAATATCGCCCAGCAATCAAAGTTCTCCCAAGTATTCAATACCGACTCTACTAACGCCCTCACTGGCCAAGCACCAAACTGGACCTGTAACAATAGCTTCAGGCATCCCATATCTCCCATCTCAGACGAAGCAGTCAAACGCTTAATCACTGCCGGGGCTGCCGCTCAACACATCTGTAAGGGCATCAGAAATTGATGCCATGTTTTCTGACTTCGGGAGTAAGGCAAATTGTGACAGTATATGTAAGTAGCTTATCTCTTTCATACAAATTGTTCCTATGGCAAATCAGAAAACTGGGCACCAGAACATAGGATCAATTTCTAACAGACAACTCCAGTTTCGTTACCTCTCAAGGAAAGTCTCGTATTAGAATGTGTTATAAAAAATGTCCAATGATTCGGGCAGATAATCGAAGAGTCGGCATCTATAAATTGAAGCTCGGATCTCTAAATTGGCCATTCCTGTAGGCAAAAGAAGATCTGCTCTCAATCAGTGCTAAGTAATACGTAATTGACGGCGTCATCCCGGGGTACATGATACGTACAGGGAAGCGTAGGGTAGCGTTTGCGACTTAGATACACTAATTCTAACTCCTGATATAGCATCTTGTCCTGGGACATGACAAGTTTTGGAGGTGTTGTTATGGTCGTGTTGGAGTTCGGTGGTAGTTGTGTTGACTTGACCCATGGCGGCGTGATTGAAAGGGGTACCGGGGTCGAGACTTTGAAAATATCCTGGCTTCTGTGATGTAAAATAGCTCGCCCAAGAGAAGAGTGGTCATAGGAAGCATCGAAATAGGCCAGAGAGACATGTTGTAGGTGTTAGTGGTGATTTTTGACGTTGTGTACGGCTGTTGTGGTGACTAGAAGGGTTCCAGTTGTCGTGGTTTGGGAATAGTGCAGCTAAGGAAGTCAAAAACATTGCGGGTCACATGCATCATACATATCCTTAGTAGATGCGCTCTTGTAAACCATAGTCGCCCTGTTGAAATTTCTAGGCATGAGAGCAAACGGTAGACAACATTGCATTTACTTATAACTCTAAAATAAAAAGTAATGCATGTACCTCGAATATCGAGTCCGAAACCCATAAAATCTAGACACAGACTTAGAGTGCGTCACAGTGTCTAAAATGGAATATTGGGTAACTACGACCTCGCCGTTAGTGTACGCACGAGCTCGGGCTGTAAATCAATTCGTTCCAGCACCCCACCTCTCCTCTCGCTCCTGCCACCATAATCCCTTCAACAACTCAACATTATTCATCACATATCTCCTCACCGAATCTTCCAAGGAATCGCCGTTTTCCCAGTCCACATCCTGGGCAAACTCTCTTCTCAACCCATTCCTCATTGCGAATTCTACTTTTGCCTCGTCCTCTAGCTGAGCTTCGGTCTCATTAATCCCTTCCCACTCGTGACTCGCCTCCCATACCCGAATCAGTGCACTGGCAAGTGGAAATATCCGCAGCTCCTTCTGCTGAAGGTGCAGCACTACCCGCCCGGTGTTATAGACGGCCAGAATCTCATCGACGGCATCGTCGGTGAATCCAAGGAAGGAGATAATACCACGGCGTGAGTCAGGTGATGGAAGAAGATATCGGTGGACGGGTGTTAGCATGACTAGGCCTGAGCCCGTGCGCTCGATCGGGAGAGAGGGGAAGAACGGGTGCGACATTAACCTGTCTGGAGCTCTGGAAGTCGAGGGATAATATATTTCGGAGGCGAAATGAGAGGATTTGGCAGCAACGTTATATTTTAGGAGTTAGCATGATAGAATCGTTTTCGGCAATATTATATGGAGGCCAGGTGAGGTTGGAAATAGAATGGGTTTATTTCATAGAATTGCAATAGTGACAAAAGCAAATCGATTGAATGCTGGTGTTCTGTTCCGCGCATAGCTCAAGAGTTATCTCGGTGATGGTATCCCCAGGATCGTAACCGGTTCCCGGCCCTTACGGGCCGCCCGCGCAACCACCTCGCCAAAAGATGTATGCAATATCAGAGGCGATGAAGATTGCGGAAGAGATTTGCAGAAAAGAAGAAGTGTCAGCGGTTGCAATCTTTACGGATTCGCAAGCAGCTCTGAAACGAATATAATCGGACGAACCAGGACCAGGACAGGTACTAGTGTTACGTACCATGAGATTGGAAAGCAACATTCTCAACAGAACAATTCTAGTGGAGTACAGGTGGGTACCAGCACACAAGGGAATTGAAGGGAATGAACCAGTGGACCAACAAGCATCGAAAGTGGCATATAAGCATTGAGAACAGTATACCGAAACGCATACCCCGCTAAGAAGTTTAAATTATGTTTCTCTCGCCGAGGTTAGCCAAAGAGTTTCGAAGTGAAGTGGGAAGAGAGTAGAGAGATTATACAAAAGATTGGGATTAAGTCGAAGCACAGTTATTGTTATGGGGGTACTAGATCCCAATAACTTAATACAATATTTATTAATCTAAGTACAGCCACCTATTCAAATCCTCATCTTTCCCAAGACTCAACCTCTCGGTCTCGATACCGAGAGCAGGCTAAAAATCATAACAATCAGGAGCGCGATCCCCTTCTTCGAAAATCTCCTCAAACTCCTCATTGGGGAAAAGGCCTGTTGTAAGGTACTGATGAAAATCGTAATCGATAGTACCCACAATCGATATGTAGTATAAAACCTGATAAGCATTGGAGAATTGTCCAAGCTTTTCGAAATGAAGATATAGCATCCCAAATATGGCAACAGTATGACTGTGTGCAGTTTTCTGTACTCGTCGGTTCAACAAGTATTCGGACACGTGATCAACACCGACCACACCGTTGTTCGCCCGCGATCCTGCTCGCTCAGGAAGCCATTTTTTCATGGCCAATTAAGTCCACCAATTCTACTCCAAACAAGTCAAGCATAGAGTCAAATTAAAGATAACTAATAGGAGAATTTGCTACAAAAATGAAAAATAGAACGCCATGTAATGTGTGTAAGTGACAAAAAAAAGGTGTGTGGGATCACCCAAACTAGCCGATGAAAACACCTGCGATCCAGTTCAAGCAATTTGAAAAGATGAGTAGTAAAGAGAAAGGAAAGCTGCAAGGGCAGTGACAGAGAGAAGTAGAAAAACTGTATGTATGGTAGAGCTAGAGAGAAGATTAAGCATGGAAGTTGTTACCTCCATTGACAGCAAGACAGCGGGTGACAATGGTAGGTAGCTTGTCAATCTCGCAGTTGATTTCCTCCACAGTGATCTTTTCCCACTCCTCGTGCAGTGCAAGCTTCATATCAGTAACTGTAGTGACCCTCTCACCTCTCTGACAATCTGGCTTCGCTGGGAGCAAGCTGGTAGCGGTGGATTGGGCTTTGCTGGTAGGAGGGTCTTACATGATTTTGTGGAACAATAATCGAAGAGTAAAATACCCAATGCTGGTGATTGCGATGGTGGAGATGGTGATGGTGGTGATGGTGATGGTGATGGTGGTGATGGTGATGGTGATGGCGGTGATGGTGTTGATGGTGTTGATGGTGATGGTGTTGATGGTGATGGCGGTGATGATGATGATGGTGGTGGTGGAGATGACGATTGAAAAAAGGAGGTTGATGGAATGCATGCAGTATGAGAAATTTGCATCATTCTGTAATTTGATATTACATATGGTAACACCCGCGTAACATTCTCATAACTCCGCTCTAATGGCCAAAGTACAGGGTATGCAGTCATAATCTATAGGATGCCACCGTAACACAGTGATAACAGAGATAATATATGTCGGTTACGGTTGCACCGAAGGTTTTCCCGACATGAACTTCTTGCGTCGCCAGATTTGATCAACCTTCTTCTTTGGTGCACCATTTTTTTCAGCTTGACGTTGAATCTGGGCTGTTGCAAGCTCCTGAAGTTGTAATGTTGCCCACTCTGCTGAGTTTCTCCATATTGCATTTGCCTTCTCAGCCTCTTCTTCCATTTTGGTATTGATACGAAGTATCTCACTCTCTGCTTCCTGCTTCTCTTCTTCTGTCTCTGGATCCCCCACATGAAATGGTCCCTTCCATCCATAGCCAATCATACCCCAACACATTACTGACGAACCCTGTTTTTTTTTGGCACCCATACAGTCTGTATGCCATCATTCTGTTTTATCCCGCCATACAAATGAAATGCCAAAGTTACCACCAACTTCAATTGACATTTCATCTGTAAAGTTTATATTTTTCCACTTGCCATCAACAGTCCATTCTTTTTTCTCGTAGCACCAATTCTATAAATCATCAGCCTAAATTTCAGTCGGCAGAGTCTCGGCAGAGTCTCGGCAAACTGGTACCACTTATCACTCTCCGCTTCTTATTATCTTCATCAAGAATAAACTTGCATTCCTCCACATAACCTTTAATTCCCCTGGTACGCAAGGTATCAAATATAGGACCTCTACTAACATGACCTAGTCCAGCCTCTAACTGAATTTCAGTTAAAGACATATGTCGTGTTCCCCAATTTCTTTTGACTGTTGCCACCAAATGATCTTTTTCAGCTTCTGACAGTGCCTGAGGCCATCCACTGCGTGCATCTGAGTCCAAACCCTCAGCACTTATCAATTCCAGTAGTGGTATGTCATCTTCGTCCAACTCAATACCCCCTGATGCCTGAACCTCGCTACCACTTCTTTCAACTTCCCTCTCTGCAATAGACCCTGTATTTCCACCAGCCTCAGTCTGCACCAGCCGCTTTGCTGTAGCATTTTTGAGAGCATGCTTGTAGATGTCGCCACAGGTAGACTTAGGAACCCTCAAGGTTGCTGAAATCTTTCTAAAAGACAAGGGGTTGACCCCTAGCTGTGGATGATGCAGGGCGACAATGGCTGCACGACGACGGGGTGTGATTTCAAGGCCTATACAATTAGCTTCTGTTCCGCAGAGTGCAGGTAATACACACCTTTCTTCCTGACTGTGGCTGCCATGCTGCTGCTGTAGTAGCGAAGATAGGGGAGAAAGCAAGGATACCAGCACACGAGTATCTAAGCGCCCAGCGTGGGTCACGTGTCCGAATACTTGTTGAACTGACGAGCAATCTGTGTCCAGGCATAGGCTTAAAAGCTGTTTTCAGGATAAAGATTGTTCAGTAATTTTGAATAGAATTCTTAATAATTATTTAAAGTGTTCATCACTGCTAATGTTCGAGGTGGGGATTGCTGCTAGAGCTTGTTCTTCTCATTGCCAGAAGAATGTGATCTCTTATAGTCAAATTCCAAGGATGAAACACCTTTAGATATTCTCACTATGATATCAAACTCTTCCCATATCTTATCTTTGATATGTTTTTGCTACTTCTGCAACTCCCTCATTGACATAGCCATCTTTCCAACAGGTTTTCATATTTATGCATAACTGGTTTTAAAGAGTTACTCTCTCACGATGGGACTATTCTCTGCATGATATCATTCCAGTAATAATGACTGTAACGAATACCACGGCCATATGACGTTCTCGCTTATTTGTCTCACATTCACACAAAGTCTACATAAGTGAATCATTGAGTTTGTGTTGAGCACTGGTGGTTAGGGCTAAACACCACGTCTAACTGGCGGCTATGCTCGAGACAAACTTAAACCTCGCTCAAATACCTCTACCCATCGGAATTACAGATTGACAGGCTCACCCAGATATTTCTGTACCTTGAGCACAATGCACACTCACACATACACATGTACATACCCAGTTCATGCATTCTCCATCAGAATGAAATATAGTTGAAAACCGCCACCCATACTTCTCATTAATGTCAAAAGTTTCGGGACACTTCTTTAGCAGAACATTCAGTAAACTGAAGCGGTCAGGTACTAGCTACGGCCTAAGCTGATCTGTGCCATGGGCGAATTCATCGATAGCCATCTTGCCCGTTTATCAATTGATAGATATGATATATATTTATCTAGCCAAACTACAGATATCTATGAAATCTACTACCCACTACTACGGGGATGAGGGTAGTGGTGGGGGCCTACAACTTTACTTTGTTTTCCTTTGGTTTTCATTGAAGCAGGATGGATTATATGGGAATATGTATGTCATAGCCGCAAGCGGCTGAATACAGAATCATTACAAACAAACAAACTACACACTACTACCATAACGATCACCTTCTATCCTACTATAACTACGCACGACCCCAACTCAGAGCATACATGCCAATCCTAAGTCTCATTTGTTGCAAGCTTCTTCTCAAGTGCAACGAGGACCCTGTACCTGACCAACTTCCTCCATCTTTATAGACCGGCTTTATCCCATGATTTCAAGCATTCTACCATGCGATGTTGAAAGGTTTTATTTTTCTAGAAGTTTCATCCGCAGGATCCAGGGAGGTATATATACCATTATGAAATCTATCTTATCCTTTACCAGTTTTAGATAGCTCGCGGTATCATTATCTTCTCTAAGCACCGCATATCTTCAGAGACTGTAGATATCTTCCTCAGGGTAGATATATATAGGCTCAATTGGTATGCTAGATATCTGCCACATAAACCCATGTCCATCTATGCCAAAGTGCGGTATTCAAACTATGACTGCACTGACCGATCATCGAATTTGTAGATTGCCCGTCGGTCGATCTAACCGCTTCGGAACACTGGGAACACTACATATATGTGACTGTAATAATGGATTGGAATGACGATATATGGTATGAACACTAGTGCACGAACGTATCATAACCTATAGCTAGACTCCGAAGACTTCTAATATCTCCGAGTACGTTCCTGTGAGGAAATTTCCGGAAATGTAGCTCTAGATTTTGGACTCATAGCTCCTAGCCCCTCAGTGCTTTACGTTCACTTGATATTATAAAATGTATTCATATATCTACCACGTTTGCTCCCTCTAGGATGCTATAATCATTAATTTTCACCGTATCCGACACCGAGAGCGACATCGCATATTAAATGGGAACGGTGGAAACACTATAACCGCTTTGATTCAATGCCACTAGGTGGAGCTATTAATATTCAATCCAGTCACCGCTTCCTAGAACAAACATCCCACGGAACAAACTCCCCTTGGAAACGAATGACTTGAATTTCAAACCCTAGCTATAATCGTCCACCTATAGAAACTATAAACCTCCCCCAGCTCACCTCTTCACCCCTGCAATCACCACCGGAGATGTATTCCAACCCCACCTAACAAGGCGGAAGTTGATCTATTCCAGCAATTAGTAAACGAGTTAATTCACTAGTTGGAGCAAAACTCACAAGCACAGCTGGTGTCGAAGGCATATTCGGGTATGTAATGTCCATCGCAGGTTTTATCCCAGTAACTGTTTTCATAACCATTAACCACGACCAGTGTTCCCTTTAAGCTGTAAAACTTACGTATTTTGGTTGACAGCTTGGCCGGTGAGATAGCAGATCAATTTGACGTTAACACCCGAATTGTAAATCCCGCGGGAAATGTCTGTGGTGTTGCCCGCATAGAAGGACACCCCCGACTGAGTTATGCAGTATTTAGACCCTGCCGAAGAACTGGAGCCACCTCGAGAGCGTCCGGGGGCAGGGTTGGCATGGGCAGCTACAAGCAGAGGGACGAGGAGGATAGCAAAAAAGCGCATATTGGTTGGTTGGTTGGTATGTAAGTAGGATTAGTTCGATTGAAGTAGAGTGAGACGATAGAGAGGAAGAGTTATTGGGCTAGTGAGGAGGCTTTATAGACGTTTCTGAAGTGCTGTAGATGAATTTTTGCATTATCGATGCATTACAGGGATCGTTCTAGACATCCAGATGCAGAGCCTTGTTGTACACAATCCGCCAGAAACTATTTTTGCTTCTGTTGAGATGCCCAATCCTAGCTTCCACACATTCAGAGATGTAATTCCACATAAAAAAACCATAGACAAAATGCCTTTTCGAAAAGTTCGATCATCAGTGGACCTCCAGTACTGCAGTGTTTCAACCCAACCACCGCTAGCCTCTTGGTATGACAGTTAGACATATCAGCCGACGTTTGCAGCTATTTGAGCAATTGCACTACCCCTGACATGATCGCGTCGTCAGCCGTTGCATCTGGAGAATCCAGGCGCCGGCCGGCTGCTCTATCTTCAGATATGCGAAAACAGACATCGTGGTCTGGATCAAGGAATGATATAAGTCATACGTCCCCCCATATGAACAAGCGATCTCCAATTTAGTCATAAATCTTGTATCATAAACGTTCTCGATGCCTAACTGGAAACACTGTCGACTAATTTGCTAGTATCCGATATCGAACTAGGTCTAGGATTTGGGAACCTCTTGGTCTCGCCAATATATGCTATACGAAGAAAAATATCTCGGTTGCTTGCGTTGTCCCGTTGGGTTTTAGCAGAAGGCACGCTACATCCCGTGCCGGCACAGAAAACCCTTAGGATATGTGTTACCAGTGTTACTGTAAATCATGAAACAGTGAAAGAGTTTGATGTAATGACAGGCGTATCCCGTTACACCGACCATCCGTCTCTGATTCAGCTCGCCATAGCTCCTAATTTGACACCCCCGGCCTGATATTCTGCTCTACTATTTCCCAATTCAGTGCTTTGCACCCCATTAAGCGAATAACCAAACGTTGTGCTACACCGCCAGTTTTCCGAAATACCAGAGATATGCAAGGGGCCTCCAGGTGTGATGCAGAGCTGGAAACGGTAGTAGACTTCATTGAGCGTGAAAACGGGAGGTGAGAGTATGGTTCCAACCTGCAGTCTCTACGGTCCCTGCAGTTGAAGGTGCACTAATTGTTATTGTATCCTGTCGTATGTACTATACCCGGTCAATCGAACGGAACAGTGACGGAGGAAGCCACATACTTCCGGTCCCGGAATACACCATCAAAGAAAACATAAAGAAAGTTTTCAATAATACAAGAAGATAAGAATTCAACTGTAAAATTCCTAATGCCAAGTGGTACGCACATGAAAGTGGCCACAGACTGTATTCGAGGAAAATCGGAATCAACCACATTTTACACCCTCCCACACCTTTTCTCGTTAACTAAAAAATTTTCTCAAATCTAAACTTCTCATCGTTAACCTGGAACCCATCCCTACACACGATGTAGAGCAGAAAGATTTATAACCAAAATTGTTTGGTATGAAAGTTCCAGTCTTAACCTTGCCACTCTGTTGAAGCAGTCTGTAATCATCTTTGACTGTTTTCAGAGACAAAGTAAAGAAAGAGGGAAGCATGTCCGTGTTGATTATGAACGAGATGAGGGATGTATTGTGAAGAGCGGCAGTGTTTGTCAATTGTGTAATGCTTGACGGATCCGGGGCTTCTAGCGGCAATAATTCCAGGTAGTTCCTTAGAGCGTGCAGGTTAAAGGCGACCTGGCAATTTCGGATGTTGTCCTACGGTATCAGTTGTCAAGACTGAGATGATATTTATTTGCTTGTCACCACCACTATAATCCTCCAATCCAAACCCATGAAACTAATCCTATATCTGACATGGCCTCAAACGTCGTCTTCTTCCCGTCAGCAGTGATTGTTATTCCCATTAAGATAAACCAGTTCCTGTACATTCGTTAGCGAAGGATGGAGAACTTAACCAGTATATAATATGGTTCCAAAGCACGCTGGAGATCTCAGGACTAAATGGGTATACCCAAGTAATCTGGGTGCGATAAACGCTAGGCTTGGTCGGGGATGCATGTTGAGCGATAAAATTTGGCGAATTACAGCCTCCGGTACCACCTGCCCAATGGATCATCCCTCACCAAACTTGCTACCGAACTATATCGTGACATTAAAGTATGCCGCGGTTCCGGGACATATCTTTAAAACCGTTCCGTGTGTTCGGGCCTAGAGGGTCCGATCAAACCGTAGTGTATCGTAATCCGGGGCGTGCTGTAAATTTGTATTCGCTGGTACACCAGCTGGTTCAAAGGGAAGACAAAATATGAACAAAGATGTTGCGAGTTGTTGGATGTGTTGACAAGGCAAAAGCCTCTCCAGTAATGCTTTCACTGAGCGGGAGCGCTAACCGAATGTGGTTAGAATATCATCAAAGAAACGCTGGAGCACGCACTACCACATGCTGTAACAAGAGCTGAACAAACGGCCGTCTAAGAATGTCCGATTTTATTTGCATAGGAGGACCAAATGACTAGCTTGGGGATTAAAGAGAGCTAAGATAATACGCATGTGATACCGTATTTATTCACTTAAGATATACACTCCAAATGAGGTTAGTGCAATTTAAATTACCAACTTAGGGAAATTTGGTAATTTTTCTACGGAAATTAAAAAGTGTACGGACTTAAAAACTAGTTTTTATGGCAAGTTATTAGCCAAATGAAGATTATTAAAACACGCTAGCCGAATAGGGGGTGAACCTCTTAAGTCAATAAATACGGTAACCCAAAGCAAGCGCGATAAGAACCTGACCAGGGGTGGTAAAAGTCCATGCCGGGCGTCCGATAGCTTGCCAAAACGAGTCTGCAAATATCACGGCTATAAAATCATGTCCCAGATAGACCAGCCATTCATTGTTAAGATAAAATACTTACAGGTGCCTACAGTCTCCGGTGGGCGGCTAGAGTAGGAGTCATCGGGACGTACTATTCTACTACTAGGCATGTTCCCTCCGGAGCAACTGAGCTGGATATCCAGAGAGCTGTGTGCAATCGACAGTCTGCAGTAAGCGCAGAAAAACCCAGGTCAGCCATCCCGGTACAACTCACATAGGCAAAAACGCCTGTAAAATACCCTTCGAGCTTCCAGAGATATCCGGACGGGCACCGCATCCACCCCCATAGGTGCCTAGTCATTTCGATAGCTACCCTAGAGGGTCCAGGTAAGCAAAAGATACGGCCTGGTCTGAACGGCATCGTGGTCACCCGTAGGACGGGCAGGCGGGCGGACTTTCCATCCCTAAAGCTGACAATGCAGATTCCAGAATCAGATCAGCTGCAACATCGGCAAGTGGAAGGCCCAATATAACAAGACAGCTCGAGGTCAGTACGCATTATTATGCCTAGATTTTTACTATGCGCACAGCCCATATGAATGATGATCAACCCTCTTGGTTAACGAAGCAAATTGTGAGATGTATACCGGAAAGTATCATTGGTAACGTTTGTTGCTCTTTTCTCGGATGACCGTTGTATAGTACTGTCTCTCGGTGTGTAGTAGGTACATCATGTGGCCGGATGGAAGACTGGACGGGAAGCTTCAAATGCTCAACTTGCGTTTGTTAGCCATACTTCCACCACTATTCAGTCGGTTTAACGCGAACAGCTTGGTAGAGTTTTAGGAGGCAGCGGAAGGAGATGCCGAAGCGGATCACTCAACCAGAGATCGAACCATCAATAGATTAACACCGGTACTTTATGCGTCGATTGGGATATCGAGAAATTTAAGCCTCAACTTCAGTATACCTATGCTTTAACAAAGAATGTCCCGTATGAAAAGCGCACTTGTAATAGTCTCTCAAAACAGCTCAAACATGCACTCAACACTCCTCAGATGTAGTGACACTTCAGGTTCGTAGGGCCTGTATAGACTCCTCAAAGATTCATTCGGTAATTTAGAATCCGTCATCTGAAGAATATGCCGGAGTAAGCAAGAGAAGGCGCCGGTCAGAAACCTCTCAGGCCCATGTTAGATGAGAGTCCTCTCCGATATCAAAAGTAACCGGATCGTCTGAGAATGATCAGATTAGATTTCTCTTCATAAAAATAAAATAAGTCTGTACAATACTTCCCTACATGACCTTATTATACCCAAAACAGTTGGCTATTTAAGGCAACGTCTCGGATTATTGCCTGAAATGGGGTGTCCGGATACTTTTGATATCAGCAAGTAGACCTAGGTGAGGAGTCGAAATCAGGATGGAGGTAGTTATGGTGTTTGTATGATGTTGAGGGTGAACAGAAAAGCCTTAGTAAAGTAGGATGAAGGTGAGGACATTTAGACACAGGAGCTGGTGATCAATACTGCCTTGTTCAGCGGTCAAGTGACGGTTTGGAGTATGAAATGCAACGAAGTAGGTACAATGGAACGCTCGCCCGCATTCACCACGACTTACTCACATCTCAGAGACACATTGCATAACATCAACTATTTAGCTAACAGCCCTTGAACTTTCTGAATCTGTTTTATTGAGGACGTAACGTCAGGTTTTATGGAGGTGTCGACACGTTGACATCTGTAGGTTGGCTGAAATGAGTTGGTATGTGATCTCTTCCTGTTCTCATCCGTTTTCTAATTCTTAAGCAAGTCAATGATATTGGGAGCTTCCCTTGTCACTTTGAGGGCCTGCGATGATGTGAATTAACGGAACAGATTGCACAATACTCTATCAACTAGAGTAGCACCCTTTAAAACCTCTCTAAAAAAGTGTCAGGAACAAAACAAGCCCCTCTGAAAACACCCTAGTCTCTAAAGTCTTAAGTAACCGTTAGTATGCTTCACCAAATGGGGAGCTTCAAATCATAAACTCACCCTTCAAATTTTGTGGAGCCCACTTCGAATCATTCAGCCCTTGCGAAAGATACCATTCCATACTTCCCTACTCAGACACTTTAAGTTAGCTTGGTTCAGTTCAACAACCAGAGAACGCTACCTTCTCAAGAGTCTTCTCAGGAACGTGTTCGGGCGACGATCCATGCAGCGAAGCCGGTTTACTTTGCAGCGGCTGTTCAGGCGCACGACTTGGCCAATTAGAAGCAAAGATCGTATTCATCGATGCTTGAGGCCACTTTGTAGACTCCCTAGGAACTTGCTCGGGAGCGATCGTACAAGGCGGATCTTGCGGCTGTTCGGGAACAGGATCGGCCCATCGTGAAGCATTGATCGACAGTGCAGGAGGATCCGACGCCATTGTCTGTGCGGTCGTACGAAAGGAAACCGTCATACTTTGTGGCTGTTCGGGAGCAGGACTTGGCCAAGTCGAAGTAAAGACCGAATTCATGGCTGCTTGAGACCATCCCGTAGACTTCTTTGGTACATTCTCGGGAGGCTGACTTTGCGACTGCTCGGGGGCTTTCGACGACATTGTAGTCCAATGCGAGGATTGAATCGGATCCAAAAACGATCTGGGTGTTTTCTCACACGAGGTGGTGACCGTTTGAGCGTTATCTTGTGCGGCAGTATTCATACTCGCATAACGAGGAGGGTCGTTAATCGGGGTAGGATCGGCCCAACGTGAGGCCTGAAGGCTGCCTAGAGACAACTCGGAAAGATGCTGGTCGAGAGAAGATGACATGTTGACTTGAGAGTGGTTGGACATGTGGTATGGAGGAGAGATGGTTCTGACTGGTAGGAGGAAGGGAGGGGTCTATGTATGCACGATTCGGCCGACGTTCTATTGGCTACTAGATTCACTGATGGAAGGGGATGGAAACCTTGCTCGAGAATAGCATTGAGGCAATGAGATATGGGCCGTACTAAAATGTGCGGAGTGATGGAAACAGTATAGTATGTCCAAATTCAGACAAATCTGTTTGCATAACGACTCGATACTACTTGAAAAAGTGGGGTGTTTTTTTGACTGACTATCTCGTTTATCCTATGGAATGGTTGTCAAATTGTTTGAAAATCATTTGGAAAGGTTACGGAACGGTTGGGGAACGGTGTCTTGATGGTTAGTAACTTCAAACTGCTGCAATCCGCTTTATAAAATACCCCGTTTTTCATGTTTTAGTCGCTCCCCGAAAGTATGAGTCGACAGTATCCTAAAATAATGTATGCCAACTCGAATTAGTTCTCTGTGTCCAGAAGGGGCGTTGAAGGACATACCAATTTAGTTCCCATCGGTCGACACAGCGGATACATCTTCCTCTCCCCTCCTATCTCTCGTCCCATCATCTGTCCCATCCCCCACCGTGTCTCCATCATCGTCATCAAGAACTTCAACCCCCACTAGCCTCTCCTCATCCTCCAAGTCCGTACAACTAACCGTATGCCACCCACCCTCTTCCAACACTAGCTCCTCAAGCATGGTAATCAACCTTTTGTAGCGTTCCTCTTGGTCGGACTGCATAGTCCTGTTGATCCCCATAGCTGTGACCTTTTTCTGGACAGCGAGGAAGGCTTGTTCGGTGCTTTCTTCCAGTTCTTTTAGCAGCTCTAGCTGGGCGTAGATTATGTTGAGGTGTTGCTGAGATGAGGGCATGGGTTGCTAGTGCTTCTCGTATGACCAAGTATTGAAAATGTGATGTTCGTGAGGTGTGTGGTATTCTGGAGCTGTGATAAAGTGAAAGACAGAGTAGCCAAGTAGTTTGTACGATCGCTACTATAAGTACATTGTCAGCATGGCACATTTAGCCCTAGATCCAAAAAAATGGAAAGGCACACACACTAGAGCCCCAGATTCTAAATACTGTTTCCCACAAGGAATGCACACCTCTCGAGTCTAGATCTATTGTAAGTACACATCTTGCTTTGCGTCACGATCCCAGATATAAAATGCAAGTAACCAGTCACCAAAGTGCAGCTTGCATTATTATCTACATCTTCCCACCTAGCAATGGCAACACAACTTTGGTGTTCTGAACCTCGAGTACTTCCAACCTACTGAAGAAGATGCGCATGATCGGGTATACATCTGCAGCCGCAAAAATTGTCCGAGGCTGTAAAGCTTTCAATGGGTGCTGAAACGCTAGTAGACCAAATGAAGAAGCTCCACAGTCCTACCGCATGCCAACTCTATCATTGGAGGTTTGAGCTTACCCCGTAGCTTCAAAGTAAATTCCATCCTCACACAATACGCAGCTCATCAACTACTTGAAGCCTTGGACGACTGAAATTTCAGGCATCCTATACTGCATCTTTATTCCAGTACGGAGATTATCGCCAGTGATTTTAACCAAACTTCCATACAGAAGCCACCCGTATCTCCCAATTCTCCAAGTAGCCACACCCTCATCTTCTTTTCTCCTTCGTTTCCTTCTCCTTCTTCTCCCTCTTCTCCTTCTTTTCCTTCTTTTCCTTCTTCTCCCTCTTCTCCCTCTTCTCCCTCTTCTCTTTCTCCTCTTTCTTTCCCTGGTTCATCTCCTTTTCAACATCCTTAACCTCAACCGTAACCTTCAAGCAACTCGTCCATGTCTTTCCATTCACCTTTCTCGACTCACGATGGCACTCGTACGCAGAAGATGAGCTCGAAAACCTGACACCCTTCCCACCCTGCTTCTTATCATGATCGCGATGCTTAGTTTCAACATATCCCACAAACGCCTCGGTATCCGCATGCCGCGGTTTGTCTCCCGGTGGAGCGTTGTCGGCATAACTTTGCCCATGAATGTACTCAACCCCTGAGCGGGTACTCAGACGGCCAGAGCGCACTGGGCTGCGCGTGGGGGCGTGAGACGCTGGAGTGTGGGGCGACGACTTCGTGAAGCAAGTACAGACGGCGTCAAAGTACTGGTATCCTGGAGGTGAGGGATCAGAGCTGGGGATATAATCGGGGAGGCAGGTAGGATCGACGGTTGAAGGCATTTTGTAGCTGGTATTTGGTTGCTAGGAACGGGAGAAGCTGATTGGATTGTTGCTAGGTAATGGTTGTAGGGCGCAAGTTCGATCGGGTGTGGGAGAGGAGATGCTTTTGTATTGATCATGCTGAAAGACATTGTGGGTCTAACTCTAGTGGGGTTGAGACTCGAGAGAATATATGGAGTGAAGTTGTTCTTTCAGGTGTTGTTCTTTCATGATGTGAATGTTGGGCAATTGTCATGGGGCGTATGACAATCAATCACATTTCTCACTCGACTTTGGCCGTTCCGAGGACAAAGATCTCAGCTTGCCTTCACTCATTGTAGTTATGAGGGCAGTAGGACAAGGCGTGATTGAGTACAATGAGCGTTCAACGCAATCGACATTTCGAGTGTAAGAAAAGGTATCAAGAACAAACCATAGCAACCGCCAGCTTCACTATCCGCCCTCAAATAACCTTCATCACCCAAGCTTTCATCACCCAAGCTTTCATCACCCAAGCTTTCATCACCCAAGCTTTCATCACCCAAGCTTTCATCACCCAAGCTTTCATCACCCAAGCTTTCATCACCCAAGCTTTCATCAACAGCTATATCCTCCAAGCAGTAAAAACAACAGTAGTAGCAATCATCCACTTCCATATCCTCTCACTAAACGACTAATGTCAACTATAAGCATTAGCAAAACCGTTTACCGTTTCTCCTAGAATCTCCAAAACCATAATCAATCTCCATATCAACTTTGTCAAACGCAGCTTCAAACAATTAGTAAAGGTAGCAGCCCTCACTCCTCCTTCCCCTCAAGCTCCTCAATCAAATACGCCCAATACCCCCCCTCTTCCAAATCATTACGCAAGAGAGCCTCAGGCTCCCAAGTAGCCTTCTTATACCCCTCCCATTTCACACACCACTGCGTGACCCCATCCTTCTCGCGCCGGGCTAGAAGACGTTCTACATCCCATTTTTGATCCGTAGTGTTCATCTCCAGCTGTTTGCAAGTAGAGGAGGCAACGACGTTTTTGGCCCCAGTTGCATTCGACTTTGTAGTATCGTCGTTGGGGAGTTTCTTTCCGGCGTCAGGTACCGCAATCTTGAGATTCCGGGACTTCTTCTGTAGTGTGGGACGGCGGGGTAAGGATGTGGAGGTGATAGCTGAGAACGAGGGGATAGGTTTGTTGGGGCGAGGCATCGTAGTTCAAATCGGGGCAAATAAGCCTTTTAAGTTTGGGAATTTAGCAAATGAGGGCGGTGTTAATGAAGGTGTGATGGTGATGGTGCGGGTGGGGTGAATAAAGACTCGGAGGTGATGCATTGAACAACACAAAGTGCAACCGGTTTGCATGGCAATCACATGCACAATCTGGCAGTCTCGCCCATCTTCTATGTTCGTTCCAGCAGCATCTGATTCATTTACTCTTATCGTCGACAATCACCGCCTCTTCACCACAGCATCTTTTGTGTACCCTCAGTACCGTCGGCGACCACATGTAGGCACTGGGCAGCGACTCGTTACATGAGCGTTTAACCGAGGCCAAACCCCCAATTTTTCAGCTTCTCTCTTCAGAATACGACTAGCTAACTATCCATAAACAGACCTCCCCGACGCTAGGCCAGAGGCTGACGAGAACCCTGAACAAACCCAGAAAAATAACACTAGACGAACGCGGGAGCCAGACGACAAGAACTCACAACCAAATACATGCGCGACACATTACTGAACTGACGAGACTGCAAGAGCCCAGAGAAACCGAGTAGATGAGAGAAACATATACAGGCACGGGAGAATCAAGAACTGACATCACAAGAAGACCAGATCTCTCCCTCGCAAAAACAAAAAAGAAACGGCCCTGCACAGATTCGAACTGCGACCTCTTAAATATACTTCAGATATAAACTCTAAATAGCAAGTTAAATCTCAACTATATCCCCCAGCGTGCAAGCCATTACACCACGGGGCCTTCGGATATTATAGTATGTGTCTGCCTTGGTTATATCGGGGAATTAGAGTTTGTTGCTCGCACTAGTTTGTTTATAGCTCTACAACCTTTGTTTGGCTCACGAACTCCAGCCTCTCCTTACTTCGCGCACAAGTTTAATTAGGGCGAATAAAGCTCTGGCAACTATGCAAGAGACAACTTCACCTTCCGTTTCAACATTCATGTGCCCACGCATCGACAGTTCTATTTCTAGTTACCCGTTCTTCTAGATACCTATTTTACCATGGGGAATCGTTGGTCATCGCCCGGATTCGAGGCAATCTTTGCCTTATCTATCCGACGCTGTTGAATGGATCCAGAGTGCGTTATTGGTGGGACCAGGTGGATATTAGTTTGAGATTCCTACCACTAGCATCAGCCTAAATAGAGAACAAACCTTGAAATAATCATCTGGGTAGCTTAATACAGCAACATCTTAGCCCGTCGGTTACACATATCTACAGAAAGGCTTCTGCGAAGAATTTCAGCACGTTCATCTTGCGAGCTCAGAACACCAAAAATTGAGGAGTATAAAACTGTATTACTTATGCCGCTGTGTATGGAAATGTACAATATCCCAATTGTGGATTTCGATAAGCAAAACAACCGAACGATATATTAGCCATGTGGCCACAACCAAAACAACAAAACCGCAGGTAATTCTACACGATTGCTGCCTATTATGAATACCACCACATGAGCAATCGACACCTATCTACTCTAGCTGTCAGCATACACTCAATATAATCTGAAGACGTAATCAACTTGGCAAGCTTCCAATGTCTCACAGCCTCCTCGGGTTTTTCCTGTGCCGAAGACTGTTTGGAGTCTCCGTACTGCAGCTTATACTCCTGCATCAGATCCTTGGGATTAAACGCGGTCTGGCCCTGCGCATCACTGCCGAAACGGACATCCATCTTCTCTTGGTAGCCTTTGGAGATGGCATCCAAGTGATTGCGGGTGCCGGTGTTGTACATAGTTGATGCGATGAGCTTAGTAGAATTGATATCAAAGATGAAAGGTGGAAGGCGCGAGAAATGTAGTTGTAAAGTCAAGGGTGGTTGAGCTCAGGGTTTTATGGGCATGCAATTAGGTTATAATACTATGGGTCATTGAAGGGCAAGACCTGACACCTGGAGGGCAGTGATTGTTGCACTCAAGCCTTGGGACTGAACGGCGTGGTGAACCCTAGACAGCGGTATGTTGAAAACCTGAAATTATGTACGTTTGACCCCCAACGAAATGGGTAGCTAAGACTACATGCGAGAATTTCTTCATACAGATTCAAGATTTCGTTTTGAATCTTCGGGTTGTAGGGGCAGTGACTGTGAATTAGTGAACATTGACAATGCTTCACACAACCGTATCACCGTGTAAGGAATACCACTTTTAATCGTGTATGACTCTTTTTTCTTACCGTGTCTTCGCTCTTATTCTTTACTATAGAATTTTTGGGCCGATAAACCGGATGCGAGTGGGACTGTGACGTGGAGGACATTCCTCGGCGGGTTTTCAAGTATCTGGAAAGCCCTTCTCGTCGCAAAATCAAGTATGAGAACACCTGAACTAACCCTACTCTATCCTATGCTAAATGTTGGGGTTAGGGTTTCGTACCTAGTTTTTCTACGAGTCGGGTGTCCGGATACCTGAAAAGCCCCCGAGTATATGTTTATAAATAGTGACTGTATTACCAGCATCGGAGCTCCTCAGATGGCATAGTGGCATGACAATTTGTGGCCATAATGCTGAGGAGCTCCTCGGTTGAATCCGACAGTGAGTAGCCGCGAGCTCACCAGAGCCATGACGAACACTTTTGTCAATCTGAGAGACCGCACCTTTGGTTTAATTTTGCTAGGTGTTGCTGGTTGGGGACTGCAGTGTGATGTCTTACAAAGAATACCGGACTTATAACGACATTTGACTACCTGTGCCGGATCCAGCCTATCCGTTCCGGTGCCAGAGTCCCATCATTTATATTGGGCTCTGGTCCTGAAACTCTCGGCCTCAGGCGGACCGGTCACCTGTGTAGAAGCCCCTCACTGGACGCTTCTATGGGGCCTAAAAGACACCAGTCGAACCAGACCGTTAGGATCCCTGTTTTTGAAGGTATGGCTGGTTGAGAGTGATTCCTGGCGTTGTATATCATTGAGCTACTACGAGATCAAGATATACCAATTGATTTGATTCTCGCCAGCAGATATTTGTCATGAACCGTCCAACGCCACTTTCGAAAAGAACATTTCCCGATGTTTTTTTTTCAGATCCTGAGTCCGATAAATATATTTCTACTTCATGGAGTCCTGCTCAAATCAATCAATATAACCTAGATGTCCCCAATCAGCAACACTGAATATCACCTTTTCAGCCCAACCTCCTCCCACCTTGCCTTAATCGCCAACCTCCTCAACCCCTCCAGCTCCCTCTCCGCCTCTTGGTATAACCCCCAAAAAACCTCAAACTCATCCATAACCTTCTTCAACCTCCCCTCTACCATCACCTCAAACTCACACGTCCACTCCTTGTCATCATCCTTCATAATCAACACCTCCCACGTACACACCTCGGAGTTTTTGAACACATTTTCCCTCCCCTCGGGTGTCACACCAGGGAAGGAGGCGAGGAAGTGGGACATGCGGTCTAGGGTTTCATCCATGTGCTGCGCATCCGCAAGCATGTCTTGGCCGAAGAATTGGTGGTAGGAATCGATGTCGCGGAGGAGCTGCTTGAGTTGTTGGATCTCTTCGCGGAGGTCTTCGGATTCTTCGTGGAGGAGGATGGGGAGGTTGTGGCGGACGTTGGAGATGTCGCGGATTATGTGCGTGCGCCAGGATGCGGACATTATTGATGTGGAATACCGGTGGTTATAAAATAGCGTGTGTGGGAGCATATGAATATGGGTATACGGTTGGTGGCCTTGATATAAACTTTTTGATAGTTTCGTAAGGAGCTTTACTAGTTCAAAGATATAAAATGCCATTCATCTTGACCTTCATGCCTGTTTCATCCTGAACTCCCCCAAAACAGTTTTGTTTGTTGTTTAATCTTACTGTATTGACTCTAATTAGAGTATGACAGGACCCTGCTATCACCTCCGCCTCCGGGCGAGCCGGCTGGATGGCGGAGCTCCCCCCCCGCTACCCTTCGTCCCCGCTGACAAATGAAAGATAAGAGAAAGACAAAAAGGAAACGGAAGAAAGAAAGAATGGTCTAACTCTGTTGCAGCCAGTGCCGCTCCTTAGCCCCAAGCCCTGAGCCCGCTCCATACCGCTACATCATGGTGGCGGAAACTTCCCGACCTCCATGGCCGCCAAGATGTCCATCACCACTTGGTTGCACTCTTCTGTGGTGAATAGCTCAGAGATCTGCACGTGCCGGCATCTGCCCACTTTCCAGCCCGTCGCCTTTCCCACCACCTTCCATAGTTCTCTCTGGTGGTCTCTCCACTGGCTACAGTGGCGGAAGAGGTGCTCCCGCGTCTGGGACCCAGTCTCTCATCACCACCAGCATTTGTCGTCATCCCAGTGGCTGAACCGCTTGAGGTAGACTCCAGTGGGTGCATGCCCGGACTTCAGTCGGTAGAACCTGGCAGCCAGCGACTTTACGCTTGTCATCGGGATAGGTCTTTTTGTTAGGGGTTGTCTCCTATCAGCGATAATGATACTTGAATTATGATACAGGATGCATACATATCTACGATATGCATAACACCTATGCATGTGAACATTCAAGTGGTCAGCAACACGCTCTATGAGAGAGAGCACGTGTTGGTCGCGCGAAGTGTGGGTACTTCATTCACACCTGGATACTATGCGGGACATGTGTGGTAATCACACACGGCAGTTGATAGTTATGCGATTAAGTGAGCTCTTCTCCCCCACCCTAGAGCGGGATGGGAATCGGAGAGGCACGTTCTGGTCTGGAGAGAAATCTCGACCTTAGCATAACGTAACTGAGGGATTAACGATGTAGGCAATGCGCCTAGAGCGAGCACTACTATGTTGACTCTGGTAGTCTGGATCGCAATGTAACCTCGTATCGGATACGAGCTTACGCGTCTTTAATCTACGTTGGCATAGCATCGGTTGGTCGCCGACTAAGTCTAACGTACGTTACCCTGCCATGCAACACGACCGGGCGATGCCCGCTCCCACTTCCGGCCTTCTCCAGCCCAACCAAAAATAAACTGGAAGGGTTAGAACAAAAAAGGAGCCATATACAGATGATTTAGAATGATATGGGAGGGAACTAAATTTATTGAACCAAAAGAAAAGTCATAACTCATGAGCAAACCAAAAAAAACCTCGAAATTTCCCTACCTCCTCCTCCTCACAACAATTACATCTTCCAGCTCTGAGTCCCCACCACTCTCAGACTCACTTACACCAATCTCATCATCATTCTCTTGCTCTTCCGCATCCTCATCCCACTCCTCCTCCTCTGTACTATCCATGCTGGGCGAGGGAGAGGCCGCTTTTCTGCCTTTTTTGCTCCCTTTGGATTTCGACTTGTTTGCCTCCTTCTCTTTTCTCAAGCGTACTATGTCTGTGTTGTCTATCAGACGAGCTCTAGTAAACATGTGGCGATCTTGCACAGCCTTCCTGGGCTTGTCAAGGACCTGGGAGCGAAGTAGTTTGTGCCTGATGACCTCAATATCAAGTTCAGCATGCACCCTCTCTCCAAACTTCGAGATTTTTGCAATGCTTCCCTTGATGCGCTGGGAGTGAGGAGAGTTTGAGTCTATGAGACCAAGAGCCTCCCTTCCAAGCCTGCTAGCCTGGCTGCGGGACTTGGGGGTGGATGGCTGGGGGGCCAAAGAGGGGGGCGGAGTTGGCCGAGTGATATTTCGTCATGGTTCACCGAGAACTTTTCTAGAGTTCAAAGGAGATATACCACAGGCCTCAAATGCACGGAGGATAGAGTTTACATTGTAGGTAAGCTTGCGTGCTAACACCAGAAGCCTAGCGGCATTCGTTAGGCTACAGCAATCCAGTATCAAAAATTTCGAGAGAGGGGAGCTTACTTGTAGAACTCCCCTCTTGTAATGGATGTGAGTCCATGACTAGTCAGCTTGTCAAGCTCTGCACTATAATGGTGTTGCAGGGTGGCAAAGAGGCCCACATCGAGGGGCTGGAGGAGGTGGCTGCTGTGGGAGGGCAGGCAAAGGACAACTATGTTGTGTTCCACAGCATAGAGGAGGATCTCAATGCTAACATGAGAACCATGGCCATCCAAAATAAGGAGACGCGTAGCCCCATTTGCACTATAAGCGTGAGCTTCCTCTCCATCATGTGGCGGAGGTCTTACACTGCTGCAGTCTGTGGTTCAAAGACCTGAACCAGATACTCCACCCCCAACTCATTGTCCGTCCACCCCTTTGGTGAGTATGCAAAATAGGCAGGCTCATCCTCTGTGACATAGGCATGCCAGCCCATCCAGTGTGCTGCCCCTTTGTCAATGATGAGCAGTGGTAGGAGCACTCCTGCAGCAGAGACACCTTCCAACACAGTAACGAATTTCCGCTCTCCATCCTGCACCCATCTTGGATTCCGCCGTGCTCTTGTACAGATGACATGGGCCTTCAGCGCTTTTCCCAGCAGGAAACCTTTCTCATCAATGTTCCATATGTTGTGGACTTCAATTGCATGCTCATCTAGAGCTCTCTTCAGCTTAGAGGAAGTTATCAAGGGTGGTGCCGCATTTTTTGGGGGGGGTATTTACTAGTTGGAAAAATTCCGCCAGCACCTTTGGATCATCTGCCTGGGCCCTCTACCTGTCAATGCGGCTAACTATCTTGCATGCAAGGATAGGATGGCGGTTCAGGAATCGTGAAATCCAATGCTTGCCTGGTTGTCTTCGCTTTTCTGGGTCCTGCACATGGTAGGCAAGACCCCTAATATATGAAAGCTTTAGAGGTAAGCCCCAGCTGTCGAACCGCAGACACAGCTGCACAATGGCCTCCTCCTGCACTGGAGACAGGAGAGCGCTCTCAGGATGTGCTTCCTGGGCTGGCTTTGTGCCTCTTAGCCTTCTGGAAAGTGTGGTGAAGTCCACCTTGTAGTATATTGCCACTTTTCTGATGCTTGGAAATTTGCCACCCCTGTAGTCCCTTATAGCCTTCTGCATAGTATCTTCCTTTATCTGTAACTTCCTTGCTTTGAC
>Ga0307515_10003435_pt1 | contig 33328 bp, 32 predicted proteins | sample 17_EM_MG_FD_194513 | JGI IMG/M metagenome (GOLD analysis project Ga0307515, IMG submission 194513) | Populus trichocarpa ectomycorrhiza microbial communities from riparian zone in the Pacific Northwest, United States - 17_EM | ecosystem: Host-associated > Plants > Roots > Unclassified | place... | reverse complement strand
GCGACCCGTCGCCTGGGCGACGGGCAGCGTGTAATTCTCCGTCAGAGCGTACGAGGTTCCGTCAGAGCCGTCAGAGCCGTCCGGAACACCCGGGTGTTTCAGACGGAAATTAGGGTCGTTGCTGATGCACAGTCATTGTATGCATTGAATCGCATACTCATTATTGACATCCAACATTGCGTGTCTAAGTATCATCATTCGCATTCAGAAGCTTTGTCGCCTATCAATTTCTGATCAACCTCTATCCATGTTATCTGAATGCGAGATGACATGGCTGTATCCCATTCCTGCGCTTTTGGCCGGTAATTTACAGCATGTAGATCATTTCACTAGTTTTTGATTATTATAGCTCCACTTCCTCACCTTTCCTCATCCAGCTCCTTCTCCGCGATTTCCATGATGTTCCATAAGCAACTTCAAATTTCTCAACTACATGCAACAGGTCTCTGGGGAGAGTCACGCAGTTGGATGCATGGATGTATGCAGCATGTCGGTTGTCATTCAGATGAATTTGTATTGAGCCGTGACTGCTCCTTCTGTGACTGGTATGGCGTCAGTGGCATAAATTTCGTTACTATATTTCGTCACTAATCTAGCTTTTGTTTTCTCACTTAACAGTAATTGGTAAACAGTGATCGAGCTCATTGGCCAGTTTACAAGCTGATTTGGGTTCTAGAACTTTCGCACAGTGTGTTCAACCCTGGCACATATACAGACAAATTATCATGTGTCACAATTTGGTCACTGAAATCTAGACAACGCTGACTCATAGCAAAATTCGTACAGAAATTGTTTTCCACCATGATATGACATCAAAGAATACAATTTGTCTATCTATTTGTCTGATGACACGGGAGCTATCACCATGTCTTCTTCCGAATCCGGTTTCTATATCGTGATTAGCTGGGGAGGCTATATTCTGGGGTTAAATGTTACGGGTTCAACAGGCTTCCCTTTCTGGATAGCTGATTAATCGGGCTCCATGGCTGGCCCATGACCGGCTATCCCTGTGTTCGACTGTGGCTTTCCAGAACCTAGCCTAATATGACTACTTCCTGGTCAAGAAGTCCCTTGCAGTTTTTACGATATTCCTGGGACAATATCAAGAGACTCCATAAGCTCTCCAAATGTTGTGGGTGCAGGTGTGGCTGAATCATCATTGGTTTGTGGTTTAATGTCTGCCAGAACCCTCAATTCGGATATGCCATACTTCTGATCTCATTCACGGAAGTAGTCGGCTGCATCCCCACATTCCGGTTGTGTCAATTCGTCAAGCTTCATCGGCTTCTGCCGAAACCTCTCAATGTGCTGCTGTATCGTGTTGGTGGTTGTGCCCATCACCCAGCCGTGTTTGTTATCTTCTCTCAGATTGCCCTGCTCTGGCTATTCGTCATCCACATCTTCCCAATCCTCCCCATTGTTGGAACCTTCAAGATAGCTCACACTGTCTCCGATAGCAACCATCATCTCCCGAAACATCTGTTCTGGCTGGCTGGTCATCAATCCCGCGTTTTCAGCTCTCCTCATATCTTCCTACCCCTACCCAATTGCTGCCTCTGCATTATCAACTCGCGTTCTTACCCCAGCGGTTTCTCTCTCAATGACATCCTTGATCCATTTCTGTTTCTCTTCTTTCCTTGAGAAGTGTGTCTCTCATTGTTTCTCGGCCTCAAGCTCCTTTTTGGATCGCAAGCTGCGCAATGCCCCAACGGCTCGGTCTGTTTCTGCTTCCAAGCCTCTCTTGCCTTGATTCGCTTGATGACGTTGTCGTGTGGACTGCTTTGTGGATTTGCTTTATGTGCGAGCTGGAAGTGCCAAAAAGATCTTTTTCGAAGCGTTGCCCATTGTAGTTTCTGTTGACTTTGTTGTTGGGCGAGATGTTGGATGTTGCAAGATATGGACAATATGGAGGCACGCTGCGTCTTTTATGACGAGGTTGGTACATTTAATCATCTTGAATAAAGCAAAATCTGCCTTTTGACTGTTGATAAAATGGGAATAGTTAGGCTAACAGTACAACATGAGATGATTTGTAGCATCAGTTCCATCTAATATCCGAGCAATTTTTTGAAACAAATATCACCAGACATCCTTTCCGTCGAAGAATGTCCTATTGATATCTGACAATCATGAGATTTCAGCTGTCATACACCATGATTCATACTGCAAAACCAACAATCAACATTGGACCGATCTATTGCACTTCGCAGGACTGTTGGAAACCCCTCCAACTTGCATCTAGACACAGCAGGACTCATCTTGGGTATAATGTACAAGTTAGCTGCTATTTATTCCATTCTGACATCAAGCTGACTATATATTCCTCAGGACTTCACACTTCTTTTCTTTATCATCTTCCTCTCCAATTCCACACCACCATATCTTGGCTACACAAACACCTCAGCCAGGTAACAGCGGATCCGAATTGAGCCGATCAACGGGCGCTTCATCCAACCTGTCAGTCATTGGCACACAACATGACTGCAGCCACCACCAGTGAGTCCAGTACGACGCTGCCAATGCAGCCACTAAAAATATGATCCAGGATGCAGATTGAAAAATTGTCTGTAAGACTGGAAGCAGCAAGAATAAGAAACAGCATGCAATTGGATGTGAGTATATGCATATAGTGGTACACGGCTGTCAACTAACCATATAACAGACAGCTGGGGTAAGTCGAGAGCTACGGCACCAATTTATCACTGGCCGTAACATGAAACTTCCATGGTAGAGCAAGGCATTTGTCTGCACACTCCGTGAAATCGAACATCATGATGTTGTCAACTCTGGGAGTTTTGCGGTCAAACTTACTGATAAGCAACCCCAGGAGTGGACCAAACGGGCTGTAATCACCTTAGAGGAGGCTACGGAAGCATATATAGTAGAGGTTCCAGCCACATCTTATTGTCGGAAGCAGCAACTAATTTCTTGTAGGTTCTCAACATGACTGGAACTATGGCAAGGCAACGAGGTCGGGTACAGCTGGAACAGTCCGACATCCATCTGGCCTTGAATATGGCCAAAATGGCCAATGAAGGGTTTTTGCGTGCCGTGATAGAGGAAACACAATATCTGTTCACGAAACCTTGCGCTGAAGTCCAAGAAGAGAAGAAGCTGGGAGTTGTGTTTCCTGGGCATAAAATGGTGAGGGCTGCAATAGGAAGACACCTGACATTGCATTGTCAAAACCACCCAGACTGATGCCTTCCTTGCCAAAATGGCACCGCAATGAATCCGCTGACACTCTGGAGACGCAAAGGAACCGGTGAACCTCCACCCAACTGACCCAGACAGCTGACTACAGAGCCGATGCGACATCTGCCCAGAATGCCACCCACTCCACCCGGTAACAGTGCCGGAGCTCAATGTTTCCAAATTGTCAATTTGCTGGCTGCTTATGTGTATTCACATATTCCTCATCTCCACGCTGAATGTTTTAAACTTGATGCATCTGCCCAGGATAGCCAGCACGACTGAGATTTTGATCCAGATATGCTGACTGATGTAGGAACATCCACTGGTTAGTACACTCACGGCTGTGTGGTAATGCAGTCAACATCCATTTTGAAAATGAGGGCAGCGTATTGAGCAACCCTGCAAGTGATTACAACCATTGATTGGAAGAAACAAGATTTTTGAGTGTATTATTATCAACAATTAGAGGACACTGTAAAGTATATTTAAAATGATATATTTAAATGTATCATTAAAGAACAATATAGTGATCAAGGTGAAAGTAAATGAAAACGGTAGAAAGGCTGCCAAACCAATGTGAATGATTGACTACACCAAATCAAATGATTGCATATTGCAGATATGCCCGTGGCAAAATGAGCATCAACGGAGTGTCAATAATTCTAGGTTATGTAAGACTAGTAATTAAAAATTGATTTGGTCATGGTTATGGAAAATCGAAGTATTGCCTGCCTTGATAGGCAAACATTATCGAGATATGCTCCCTACCTCATCTTGAAAATGAGCGTCAACAGAGCTGTTGAACTGATTGGATGTACGGAAATCACTTGCCAAGGACTATGATGTAACTTGCCTCTGTTATAGTTAGCGCCATTATTCATCGATCGACCTTATGTTGATGCGACATGTCTTGTTACATGATACAATAGACACACCTTTGCATACGCCCTCGCACACTCGACTACTTGAGCACACGCCACCGTACAACGGGTTATGAGCCCTTGCGTATAAATAGTGAGCCGACGATCAACACTTCCACTTTCGTTTGTCGATTGGAGGACATCGTCACAGAGAAACGTCCCCACAAGCTAAGCGATTACCCCGCATTCCGCCATGTTTCTGACGGCGGCTGCTGGACGTCTCCTGTAGAGTCCGAGAGGCTACTATAACTGACGATTGCGATACAAGATGAGTCCGACTACGATCACCATCACCAAGTTCAATGGCACAAACTATGCACAATGTGTACCCGAGATGGCCCCACTTCTCGAGCAGAAGCAAGTGTACGGTATCATCAAAGGATAGGATGACAAGCCGGAAGAGCCAGCAGCAAATGCGACCGCTACAGAGAAGGCCACTTTCCAAGACTGGATGAATCACCATGGTGTAGGCAGATCGACTATCCTGCTGGGCATGGAACCGAGGATACAAGCGGAATATACAGTCGTCGACGATGCGAAGACGCTTTGGGAAAAGCTAGCATCAGCCTACAAGTCAAAGTTGAAGCTCAACAACTTCGAGATTAGGGTAGACCTTTGGAGCATCAAGCTACAGGACTGCGGAGATGATGACAACTACGTATCGCTGATCGATTGGAAAGTCAAAGATTACAATCTCTGCGGGGGGCCATCGACCACTGGCACTGATGCTGCTGACACTGACACCAACGCGAATGCAAAGACAATCGCCAAGATGAGTGAGCAGGAACACATCTTCTACCTCCTTCGCGGGATCCCAAGGAACGACAAGTGGAAAGTCTTCCTGGAGCTCATGATGGACAAAAACGCCACGATGACCGCCACGCCATATGACATCGTCACCAAGCTCGTTGAAATGGAAGCTGCAATCAAGGGAGAGAATGGGCTCGCTCCAGAAGCTCTGCTCTTTGCAAAGAAAGGTGGCAAAGGCGGCAGAGGCAGCAAAGTCGGCAAAAGTCCAAAGAGGGATAAGAGAGATGATAAGAGAGATAATAAGGACGATAGGAAAGAGAAGGATCTGCGGAAGTGCTTTCATTGCCAGCGGCGAGGGCATATCACCGAGAACTGCTTGAGCAAGCAACGCGGTGATCCTCCAAAGGCTGCCGACACTGCAGCAAAAGCATCGACTAAGACTACTTCGACTCTCACCACTTCCATCGAGAACAATTGGATGGTGGCTAGCTCGAATGCTTCATCGAGTGATTGGTTCATCGATTGCGGATGCATGACTCACATCTCCGGCCATCGATTAATGTTCATCACCTACACCGAATATCCTCCGAATATGAAAATGGTGAAGGGATACAATGGGGTCACATCGTTTGTATCCGGATATGGGAGTGTTAGGTTGATTTGCCAGCTGCCAGATGGAAAGATGGAAATGATCATAATTCAAGAAGTGGTGCATTTGCCGGGATCGTTCAATCTGATCTCACAATGTCAGATCATGGACAAGCACGTCAAAGTCGAACCGGTGAATCACTACAGTCTCAACCTCTGCAATCCCCATGGCAAGTAGATTGCCAGTGCACCTCAGGTCAATGGGCTCTTTGTTCTGGATCGAGTTCTGGAATCAGGAATTGACCGAATTTATTGATATCGACGACAGCTGCCTGCTGGCACTTAAGACGACTGGGCATGCATCTCGGCAGGATGCCGAGAAGCGGATGTTATGGCACTGCCGTCTGGCACACGTCAGTCTCAGGGCTCTGGAGATCTTGCCGAAGGTAGTTGCCGACTGTCTGAAGATGACTGGGAAGTGCAATTGCGAAAGCTGCATCAAGTGCAAATTGGCTCGAAAACCCTTTACTCTGAATTCAACTTCCCGTGCCACAGAGCCTCTGCAGCTTGTGCACTCGGACATATGCGGTCCCCTGGAAACAGCCATCAGAGGAGGTCGATATATGCGGCTCTTCATTGACGATTCCATGAGGCATACGGAAGAGAACATATTGAAGTACAAGTCGGAAGCACTTAAGAAATTCAACGAATGGAAGGCTCTTAGAGAAAGGGAGTCGTGCAAACAAGTGAAGCGATTTCGTACAGATGGAGGCGGTGAGTATAACTCCAAGAAATTCGCAGAATACCTAAAATCAGAAGGGATCTTAAAGAAGACGACTATGCCCTACACTCCTCAATCTAATGGAGTCGTCCAATGGGCGAACCGCACGATCATGGAGCGCGCACGATGCATGCTGGACGATGCCGGGCTTTCGAAGAAGTACTGGGCATTTGCAGTCTCAATGGCGGTCTATCTCAAGAACCGCACTCCGACATGCTCAGTGGTTGGTAAGACTCCGTACGAGGCCTGGAATGGATCCAGGAAGAAGCCATCTTTGAAGCATCTCCGTGTGTTCGGATGCTTGGCTTTCGTCCACCTTCTGAAAGAGAAACGAAAGAAGCTGGAATACAGAGCCACTCGCGGCATATTCGTTGGGTACAGCATATCGACTAAGCAGTACTTCGTATACGATCCATTGGCCACGACGCTTCACAGCACCCGAGTTGTGGTATTCAGAGAAGGGAAACGGTACACAGCACCGAATGCTGCAGACGATGCGATCTTGAACGAGCACTTCAATAGAGATGTCATCGTGGAACCCACACCCACCAAGAAGCAATCTGAAACCTCACAGCCAATCGAGAAGCAACCAACGGAACGTCAAACGGAGGAGCCATTGGACGACGATCCACCTCCGGAGCCTCCGAAGCCAAAGAAGAAGTCATGAGAATTGGTTGGCTTTGAGACGTCACTTGGAGATGCATGGAAGCCGCCGGCCGAAGGTAGTTGCCGAAACTGCGCTGGAAAGTTGGCAGAGTCTGCACAATTGGCTCTCGAAGATGAGGAATTCGAGGATATGATTCCCATATACGCTGCAGCTGCAATCTCCGATGATCATGAGGATGGGATCGATGACCCAAAGTCTTACAAAGCAGCAACCGAGTCTCCGATCACCGAGGAATGGGACATGGCGTTGAAAGAAGAGTTAGATGCAGTTGGTCAGCATCAAGTCTTTAGAGATTTCGTGGAGCTTCCGGAAGCGAGAAAGGCTTAGCCAAGTCATTGGGTATACAAGATCGAGCGCGATGGAGCAGGCAATGTGCAGCGGTTCAAGGCCTGGCGAGTCTGTGGAGGAAATCACCATATCCAAGGCATCGACTACCAGGCTACATATGCACCGACTGCTCGCTTGGGCCACGTTAGGCTGGCACTCGCGATTGCCGCCAAGTACGATCTCGAGATCCATCAAATGGACGTATGCATGGCATTATTGGGAGTTGACTTGGAAGGAGAGATCTATATACACCTGCCGGAGGGATAATTTCTTTTGCTTCAGAATGGGAGCCGATACAACGATCCAAGATTAACAAAGACCTCGTGGAAGATGGTTCTCTGCTTCAGAAAGTCTATTTATTGCCTGAAGCAGTCTTCGCATGTTTGGTATGGCACATTGAAGGGCTTCGTGATCTCAATCAGGTTCGTGGCACAATGTGTCGACGGAGGACTGTTTGTGCTTGAGGATCAAGGCATAGTCGTCGCCGCAGTCGTTCTGTACGTCGATGATCTCCTTATCATTGCTAACGAGGGCTTGATTGGGCAGATCAACAATCAGATGAAGAAGCGGTTCTGGATGCATGATCTCGGGAGTGTCTCCCTCTATATCGGCATGAACATTGAACACAATCGGGAGCATCACATCATCCACATCCATCAGCACAGCTACATTCGGACGATCTTGGCGAAGTTCTGAATGGATGAGTCCAGGCCAGTTGCCACGCCAATGGCGATGAAGCTTCACAAGAGGATGCCCGATGAAGAAGCCTGCAATCCGACCGTATACCAATCGATGATCGGAAGCCTTATGTACCCGATGAATGTCACTCGGCCTGATATTGCGTATGCCATCGGAGTTCTCAGCCGGTACAATCATGACCCGAGCAATGAGCATATGGTAGCTCTCAAGCACGTGTTTCCGTACATCAACCGCACGAAGGACTGGCGACTGCATTGCGGAGGAGCACTCGGAAGAGCACTCGGAGAAAGTATTCTCCGAGGACAATGAGAAGGCGCACTTAGATGTTATTTTGATTCGGACTATGCTGGATGCCCGGATGACTATAAATCGACAAGTGGCCTGGTCATCACCTTCGGAGGAGCGGTCGACTGGCAATCGAGAAAACAGAAGTCGACTGCACAGTCCACGACCGATGCCGAATACTATGCCTTGGGAGTAGGCTGCATGTGACTCACACAGATCTCGCATCTCTTGAACGAGCTCGGCATCCCGAGTATCCCTCACGTGTTCCCCGATTCACAGTCACTGATTGCAAGCATCATGAACAGAATCTACCGCGGAACTGCAGTTGCAAAAATTGCGACCAAGTACTATCTTGCTGCAGATATGGCTAGAGATGGAGAGATAGACTTGAGCTACGTACCGACTGCTGAGATGCTCGCCGACTGCTTCACATAGCCACTGCAGGAAGCCTGCCTTCTTGAAGCAGTGTGCTGCAATGGGCATGATAGATATTGCCCTTGGGAATGGCCTCGGAAATGGCCCCGGGATTGGAATCTGTAATGGCCTCGGAAATGGTGACAGAAATGGTATCGGTATTGGAAATGGAAATGGCATTGGGAATCGCGTCGGAAAGCACATTGATTGATTGGGCACCTTTGTTTCGAGGAGATCCAGGTTATTTGATGGGCTCCTCTTCTCTTTTATTTACTGTTTTGTTTGAAACGGACATGATAGCCGTCGTGTTGAACTGATTGGAATTACGGATATCACTATGCCAAGGACTATGATGTCATTTGCCTCTTTTGTAGTTAGCGCCATTGGTCATCGATTGACCTTATGTGGATGCGACATGTCTCGTTACACGATACAATCGACTCACCTTCACATATGCCCGCGCACACTCGATTACTCGAGCACACGCCACCGTACAACAGAAGTGTCAACGATGTTTGGGCTCGAACGAAAGGTAATTGTAATGTGATTTGATCGCTGTGTAGCATAACCGTTGTATTGGCTGCCTTTACAGGCCAAACAGCAAGGGACATGGTCACTGGCCAATTGTGAAAATCAGCGTCAACCAAGTGTAAATGATTTTGGTGTTGCATCTTGGGTTATTGAAGTGTGGATTTGTTGTCAGAATTCTCATACGATATATTGGCGGCCTTTTCAGGTAAATCAATGCGTGAGATGTTCGCTACCCCATCATGAAAATGAGCGTCAACGGAGTTTGAACAATTTTTACTCCTCTAAGTCGGCTAATTACAAAGTGATCTGGTAGTATTTAGGCATAACGGATGTAATGGCTGCGTTTATAGGCAAAAAAGACAGCTACACAGTCATTGCCCCAGTCTGAAAATGAGCATCAACGGTGCATCCACATTTTTTGGCTTTGCTTCTTGGGTTCTTTAAGTGGAGATTGGTTGCAGACATCCCTAAATGAAGTATTAGCCCCCTTTAGCTTCAAAAGCAACAGCAGCACACTCCCTGCCCCATCCTAAAAATGAGTGTCAGTGGAGCCTCAATGATTTTTGGTCTTGCATCTTTGGTAATCTAAGTGTAGCTTTATGGCATTGATTCATATATCATGCAATGGCCACCTTTCACCTTAAACAGTGCACGATATCTTCATTACCCCATCTTGAAATCGAGCATAAGCAGTGTGTCAACAGCTGTTGGTCTGGTATACTGCGTAATCAAGGCATCGTGTGGATATATGAGATCATAACAGAACTATTGACCACCTTGGGACTGCTAAATACCAAACTCAGAAGGAAAAACATTGATTCCAAAATAACCGATGTTGCAACCTGCAAAGTGATCAAAAAGGTAATTCTGGATGTTAATTACGCGATTTTGATCGAATACAATTATCAAACAGCAAAACCAAGACCATTTTATGAATTTTCAAACTGACCTGCTCTACAACCCGCTGACAACTTGCCCAATTCAGACGGGTTGGGCGATGTCCATCGAGCCGCACCTGAACTGACAGTTTGAGTGTGTTGACAACCCAAACCGTGAATTTGGCAACGGTTCGGTTCCGACCTGGACCCGGACCTGAAAGTTCAATCCAGAACTGTTGCTGACACTATGCAAGGAGCATACCGCTGTTGCTTTTAGCCCTAAAGGCGGCTGATACCTCATTTATGGATGACCGCAACCAATCACCACTTAGATAACCCATGATGCAAAGACAACAATCGTTGACACTCCATTGATGCTCATTTCCAGAATGGGGCGATGACCGTATCACCTCCTCTTTTGCCTATCACTGCTGCCATCACATTCATTATTCCTCACCACTACAAGATCGCCTTGTAATTACCTGACATAAAAGGCTAAAAATCATTGACGCTCGGTTGACTCACATTTTCAGAATTGGGTAGTGACCGTGTCGCTTGCTGTTTTACCTATGACGGCTGCCAATATATCGATTATGCTTAACAGAAACCAAGTCAGTTCAGAAGTACCTTGCTTACAAGACCAAAAATCGTTGACGCCCCATTGATGCTAATTGTAATATATCATCTAGTCAATATCTGCTCACATCGATAATTGTATAAATAATTATCTTGGCTTATTGGTCGCCTTTCTGCCAGATTGAGACTAAGCCCTTTGCGAAAGCCTAGCTCTGTAATATTCTTGCACGGGTCGCTCTCATTCTACCAAAATCGATATATCTTGCAGAATAATGCATTTTGCCCGCTATACATCTGTTTAAGAACAATTAATCACATGCAACTGCTCAATATTATCCCATAATATTTGTCTAAGTGCATTTCTCTGTCAAGCAACATATGGAACCTGGTTTAAACATATTGACCCATTCTATCCTATTTTTTCTTGTTTCCCTTATTCCTGCTTGTTTCCATTGCAGTGACTGTGATAAACCCCTATTGAGCCTGTTTCATTCACCTGTTTGTTATCCGAATCAATCCGGGGACATGTTGTGCGGCACACACAATCTGTCGCTCTAGGTTTTCCTGATGACCAATGGCATTGCCTAGCTCTATCTCGTACTTGTCGTCTGCCTCCCAGTGAACTTCACTCACTTTTCGAATATCCATGTCGCCATCCCGGTTTAGCCAATTTCCGGTGTCCGAAATGCTTTCAAGTGCACTATCCTCTTCACTTCCGCCTGGATGATGGTCAATTTTTCCGATTCAGTGGACATTTAATACTTGAGTTGGTCCTCCAGGGAGACCCTTTGCAGACAAAGCTGGTGGCAAAGGTGATCTTGTGGACAGTTGACATGCAGCTGCACCATCAAGTTGAAACAGGGACCGGGACGCTTTGATGATCTCATCCGTATTCGAAATGTATCTCATGCCAATCGTGCGCTTGTTTTGAGTGCAAGATTCCTTCTGTGTAGCACCTAGGTTTTGGCTGTCCTCCCACATCTCCAAAACATCATGGACCTTGGCCATTGTGTGCAATTTGCTTTCCTCAGCCTCTTTCTTCGATTCCAAGTTGTGTTCAGTTTCTGTGATATCCAATGCTGTGTAGCCGCCTGCCAAACATACCATTATTGGCTCGAGCAACCTGACCTACTGCGACTCGTGTCCTAAGCACCTTGCCAGTGGTTTTAGAATGTCTGCAGCCGTTCATGTCTTGCCCAAGGGAAAAACTGGCCTCCGCACTGACACCATGTGGCATGACAGAGAATGTGTTGCGGGCCACATTGGAGCGATCAGTGTACTTTGAGTGGGTTTCCCCTTGTTGACGCCACCAGTTGGTGATATCCGGTGACCAAAATGTACCGCTCATGTCCATTTGGTTGGAGTGGTAATCATCAAGAAATGCGATTAACTTGCCCCAAGTTATTTGGTGCTTCAGGCAGTGAATTCATATAGAGCCTTGCGGCCGTCAATATGCATACTTTCCAATCACTTTGTCGGGGTGTTGTATCAGCCACACTTTTAGGCGTTATGTATTCTTCATCGTCGCTAGATAAATCATATGGATCAAAACACAACTGACCAAGTCCAGAAGCCTTTGGAGAGGGGAGGAAATTGCTGCCCGGAAGATTTTTGGGTCCAATGACTGGAATTCATCGATGTTTGACACCGTATTTGTCCTCGACATACTTCAGAAATGCCTGCTGGTATTGGCTACTATAAGAAGTCTCGTCCTCAGGATTAATATTCATCACCATGTCACACTTCCTAAATGATCGCAAGTTCTGGAAAGGATCAAGGACATGTGCTGAAATGAGAAGCATACCAGTTGTTGGAGTTACTTCAGTATAATATTGGACAGCTTCTGTCACACAAACTTCACGGCGAAGTGTAAGTCTTCCTTCCATTGAGTGTTCGTCTTAGCTCAAGCTTGCATAATGCCAACCATATGATCGAACATGTCATTGTAGACAGCGATGACGTGATGCAGGATAACTGTATGCCTTTTCGACATCCACATGGTCCACTACCGGAATGGCCTCACAACTTCCATCACGTACTTGACCATGGTCCATTCATCCTCTCTTGTAATTAGGGTGTGGTAATCACTGTATTTTGGATTCTTGGGCAACTCTTGGGTGAATTCACATGATCGGTAGGTTCACTCAAGCGACTCCAGTGTCGAATTCCACTTAGTTTTTACATCCATAATAGGTAGTACTGCGATTTGTACATTGGCTTTTTGCTAGTCATTATACTCATTTTGATGACCAGGCATCAGCGTTATCAATACAGCAAGCATTATCTGCTATATGAAGGTCAGTTTCAGGTCTTCCAAAATGTCTTGAAATACTTACTTTCTCAATAATCTTTGCTAAATCTGGTCTCATAGCTGACACCTTGTTGATTCTAGCATTGCCCTCATTTCGCAGTCTTTGACTGTTCCCAATGTCAGTGCATTCATTCTCTCCAAATTGCTGATTGCGCTCATAGGCTTCCCAGGACTTGGTGCAGCCATTTTCACCGACACTGCTCATGACCGCACCCAAACCAAGCTTACTGATGTGTGCCATGCATGGTATGTGGATTCTCATTACATGCTGGTGGATTCCGGAGGCCTCAAGGGTTGATTGTAGTTCCTGAGTCATTGAGTAATTTCAACCAGTATTCCCACTCATAATTCCAAGTAAATGGCCATCTGTAAGCTCAAACTGATCAAGATCTTCCTTCAAATATATGGCTAGCCATGTTCCAGTATGTTGAGGGCTTGACATATTATGCTTAATTAGTGTTCGAAATAGGAAAAGAAGTGACTATCAACCTTGTCAGAACCTAGTTGGGCTTCTCGCAACACCCGATTTCTATCATTATAGTAAGCTATGACAAGTGTTTTGGCTGATTTGTTCATTGATGTCCACCCGTCCAAAGCTAAGCTAACATTATCTCTTGGCCGCAATTGCTTCTGAATTGCATCCACTGTCAGTGAGTAATCCCTCTGGCCAATGTTGTTACAGGTACTTGTGGACAGAAGCACCAGCTCCCTGCGTAATGCATTCAATGTCCACTGTAGCTCGAGGTTAGACATAGAGGTCCATGCAATATGCGCCGAAACAAATCCTAACATGAGGTAGCAATTCCAGGTGTCATGGTGAAATTCGGCTCTCAGGAAGTCCTTTGCTGCCAGTTTGGAGTGTTTCGTCTGTCAATTGTATCAATATAGATAAGATCCAACTGTCAAATATGAATTTCTCTTGCGAACTTACAATTGTAATTCCTCAACTGCCTTGTCTCTTCAGTATGGCTAAAGCTGTTTCATCAACAGTTGTACTGGTCAATTCAGAGACTTCCAACTCGGTTAATTAGGTTTAACTTTGCAATGTGTGCTTATGCCAGCAAGTGTTTCCCCATTGAGCTGGTCCAATCTTCTGATGGATGGTGAAGAACTTGATGACAAACAATACATATGATGCCAGGGCTGCTGGTCTCCTCAATTCCACAATGCAAATAGAACTACCTTGAAGGCACATGTCAAGAATCAATCCAAGCATTGGGACACTTCGAACCTACATTCATAAAAGCCCACCAAGGATCGAATTTGATTTGTAAGGTAAGGTTGTCGAAATCACGAACACAGACACGGCCATTTTTGGAAGATATCATAACCACTAGCAACGAGGTATTTAAAGATTGCGAATCTGACATGGTGATAGGATTTTGAAAGCTGCATAATTCCAGTCAAGAGACTTTCAAAAGTTACATTATTCTTAAGTAGAACGCTGGTTCTCAAATGTCGACTTTGCAGCTACACGCAAGACAAATGTAAGACCTGTGAGACATTGCATGGGTAGTTGTGAAGATGTATACAAGGACATATTGAAAAGACTGACCGTTAAAAACTCAATTTGCGAACGACGCAAGGCATTTGTTGCTGTGGAGCATACTGAGCCCCACACAAACTGTTGCTGCTCCGCTGACACTCATTTTTTACAGGAGGTGGTGGAATTGTTACTAGTGTTTTTGCCCATCATGGTGGCCAATGCTTTGATTATGGGTTAATGCCGATGCACAACACTTGGATGATGCTAGTTGAATGACCAAAAATCATTGACGCTCTGTTGATGCTCCGTTGATGCTTATTTTTAACACACATCAGTGATTTTGTCAGATGCATTGTTGCCTAGAAAGGCAGCCGATAGTTCGATTATGGATTAATGTCCTCGTGCAACCCTTTGCTTGTCCAAGATGCAAGGCCAAAAATTGTTGATGCTCCATTGACACTCATTGTTGGAATGGGGCAATGAGCGCGTCGCTTACCATTTTAGCTATAAAGCCGACCAATACATTTACTTTGGAAGGATATGACAATGCGGCCCTTTGATTGCAAAATTTGTAAGACAAAATATCATTGACTCTGCGTTTACGCTCACATTGAACACATCGATATTGTCATCATACTCTCAATAACTGTATGCACGAAATTGTAGTGTCATTATTGAAAACCAACATAGCATTTTTATGTATTATCATTTGCATCCAGAAGCTTTGTGGCCTCTCAATATCTGATCAACCACTATCGACATTGTCTGAGTAATGGATGCTGTGGCCCTATCACATTCTGGTGCATTCGGCTGGCAATAGACGGCATGTAGATCTTTTCAGTACTTTTTGATCAATATAGCCCAACTTTCTCACCATCCCTTATCCAGCTCCTTCTCCTCGATTTCCATGATGTACTATAAGCAATTTTATCTATCTCAACCATGTGGACCAGGTCTGTGTGGAGAGTAATGCAGTTGGACGCATGGATTGATGCAGCATGACGGTCGTCTTTCACACAGATTCGTATTGAGCACTCACTGCTCCTTCTATGACACATATGACATCACTTACATAAATTTTGTTAGTAAATTTTGTCACTCATTGAGGTTTTGCTTTATCACATAACAGCGAAGGGCAAACAGATATCGAGTATATTGGTCATCTTACAGTCTGGCTTGGATTATAGAACTTTTGCATGGTGCGTACGACCCTTGCACATGGAAAGACGAATTATTATATCTCACAATTTGGTCACTGAAATCAAGGAAATGCTGACATGTCGCAAAAGTGGTACACGAATTGCTTCTCATCGAGATATGATTCCAAAACTAGACATTTGCCTCTCTATTCCTCCGGCATTGCAGGAGCTATCACCATTTCTTCATCCAAATCCGATTTCTCTACAATGATCTGCTGAGGAGGCAATATGCAGGGGTATAAGCTTACGGGTTCAACATGCTTTGCTTTCTGAATAGGTGATGAATTGGGCTCCGCGTCAGGTGGGAGACACATTATGCCTTTGTTTGACTGTGGCTTCCCAGAACCTACCCTCATTTGACTACATCCTGGGTGAGAAGTCCCTTGCGGCATTTGCGATATTCCGGGGACAATATCAAAGCACTCCATACACTCTCCAAATGTTATAGGTGTGGCGGCACCATCATCCATTTGCAGTTCAATGACTGCCGGAACCCTCAATGCGGTTGTCCTGTACTTCTCATCTCTCTCATCGAAGTTGTCTGCAGCGTCCCCCCATCCCGGTTGTGTCATTTTATCAGGCTTCATCTGGTGCTGCTGAAACCACTCCGGGTGCTGTTGTACTATTTTTGAGATTGTGCCCATCACGTTGCCGGGTTCGTCATCTTTGCTCACTTTGCCCTGCTCAGTACCTTCATCATCCTCAACTTCCCGATCCTCCTCATTGTTGGTACTTGCCAGATCGCTCAGGCTGTCTTCAATAGCAACCATCATCTCCCGAACTGATTTTTTGGGCTCTCTGGTTGTCAATCCCGCGTTTTCAGCTTTCCTTGTTTATTCCTCTTCCTGCTTAATTGCAGTCTCTGCATGGTCAATTCGCTTTCTTGGGACGGCAGTTTGTCTCTCAACATAATCCTCGATCTATTTCTCTTTCTCTTCATTGCTTACAATGTAAGTTTCCCTTCATTTCTCCACAGCAAGCTGCTTTTTGGATCGCAAGCTATGCAATGCCCCAAGGGCTCACACACTTTCTGACACCAAACCACTCTTGCCTTCATTCACTTGATGACATCATCGTGTCGAACTCGTTGTCGATTTGCCGGATTTGCTTGCGCGAAGTGGTGAAAAGTTCTTTTTCGGAGCATTGAACATTGCAGCTTGTGTGGACCATGTCATTGGGCGAGATGTTGGATGTTGCAAGATATGGACAATATTGACGCAAGCTGCATCTTGTAAGTGAAGGTTGGTACATTTGATCAACTTGTACAAACCAAAATCTGCGTTTTGACAGTCACTAAAATCAGAATGGTTAGGTGTACTGTACAACATGACCTGATTTTCAGCGCCAGTTTCATGTAATATCCTGGGGATTTTGTGAGACAAACATCACCAGCCATCCTCTCCCTCGAAGTATAACCTGTTCATATCTGACAATCATGAGATTTTGGCTGTCGTACAAAACTATTTATCCCTGTACACAAACAAAGAACATCGGACAGACTTATTGCAAATCGCTGGACACTGTGAAACCACTGCACCATCCAGGCATACTCAGCAGGATTCATCTTTAGTAGAACGTACATGATTGCTGTTACTTATTCCATTCTGACTTGAAGCCAACTATCAATGCCTCGGGACTTCCCACTTCTTTTCGTTGTCATCTTCCTCTCCTATTCCACTCCAGCACATCATGGCTACACAGACACCTCAGGCAGGTGAGAGTGGATTCGAATCAAGCAGATCAACAGACACTTCATCCAATGCATCACTCGCAGGCATACAGCAATATCCCAGACACCAGTCAGTCCACCACGATGCTGCCAACACAGCCACCGAAAATATGCCCTGGGATGCACATTTAAACATCGTCCATACTACTGGAAGCAGCAAGGATAAGAAGCAACTTGCAATTGGTTGTGAGATTGACCATATCGGGGTAACCGGCCATCAACTGACCACGGATGGTACAGTGGGTATACATAGAGAGCTTGGAGAGCAATTTAGCACTGCCCGTAATGGAAAACCTCCATTGTCGACCAAGGCATTTCGCTGCATAGTCCTCGACATCACACATCATGATGTTGTCGGCTCTGGGATTATCCCGGACAAATTTCATCATAAGTATCTCCGACAATGGATGAAACAGGCATTACTCACCTGCGAGGAGGCTACTCGAGCATATATGGTTGAGGTCATAGCCCAATCCTATCGTTAAATGCAACAACTAATTTCTTATATGTTTTCAACATGTCTGCTTCTATGGCATGGCAGGGTGGTCGGGTACAGCTGGAACAGTCCAACATGCGCCTTGCCTTGAATATGGCCAAAATGGCGAAAAGATATATTTTGCTCTCCACAATAGCAGAAATGTAGTATCAGATCAAGACGTGTTGCACTGAAGTCCGAGAACAGACGAAGCGGGGAGTTGAGTTTCCTGGGCATAGAAAGGTGAACGCTGCCATACATTGACACCTGGCTATGCTTCATCCAAACCAAAGCAATGGATCCCTTCCTTGCCAGAATGGCACTGCAAGAAATATGCAGACCCGGTCGAGGCGTAAAGTAATGGGTGCACCTCCACCCGACCAACACTGACAGCCGACACCTGAACCAACGTCACCTTTTCCTGGATCACCACCAGCGCCATGTGCTGACAATGAGGCAGATCAACGTTCCCAAATCGAAAATTTGCCACCTGGTTATATGTATTCACATACAACTCTTCCCAATGTTTGATTATTCAACCTTGATGTGTATGCCCAGAATAGCCAGCACGATACAGATTTCAATCCAGATATGCTGACTGATGATGGAACATCCACTGGTTAGTACACAATCTGCTGTGTGGGAATGCAGCTAACAAACATTGTACTGATGAGAGCAGCCTATTGAGCGAACCTGCAGGGTAGGATGAGCATTGATCGAAAGTTACGGGATTTTCCAGTTTATTATGATCTACAATTAGCAGACACTGTAAAGTATATTTTAAGGGATATATTTATTTGTATTATTAAAGAACAATGTAGTGATCAAGGAGAAAGTTAATGAAAATGCTAGAAAGGGTGGCAAAACAATGTGAATGATATATTATGCCAAATCCAATGAGTGCAGATTGTGGATACGCCCATGGCAAAATGAGCGTCAATGAAGCCTTAGCAATTTCATGTCTTGTAAGTTAGGTAATTGAAGTATTGGCCGGCTTTATAGGCAAAAATTATTGTGACATGCTCTCTACGCTATCCTGAAAATGAGCATCAACGTAGCGTCAATGATTATTTGTCTTGCATCCTGAGTAATCTGATGGGCAATAGGTTGCAGAAAGTCATAAAGGAATTATTGGCTGTTAGGGGTTCTCACATAATAGTGATAATGGTACTTGTGAAGTAATCGGATGAATACATATCGAGTAGTTACGAGATATGCCTAACACCTATTCAAGATACTGCAAGTTGGCCAGTAGTATGCTCTTTAGCGGGAGATCATACTAGTCGCATGATGACTAAACAAACCTAGAGTCTGGCGAATAGTTGCAGCTACCAAACCTTACTGGAATGAGAGATAATTGACAGTGCTAGTAGTTTTTGTCTTCGTTCACTTTCCGGAACTAATGGGACATGCATGGTTGATCATGCACCACAGTCGATAGTCATTATGGTAACAAGAGGACTCTTCACTCCTACCCGAAACAGGATAGGATCAAGTGGAGCACATTCCGGTCTGAAGAATAGTCTCGGCCTAAGCATGACATTACTGAGTGAATAATGATGTTGGCACATGCCTAAAGCGAACACTGCTCATTCAGTTGAGTGGTATGGTTCGCAATGTTATCTCATATTCGATTCAACCTGACGCGTCTATGTTCTACATTGGCACAGTGTTGGTTCGTCGTCGATTAAATCTATGACGCATGGACTAATTACCATATAGTGAGGTATTAATTGTGATAAGCATTATCAATCGTTTGATAATGTTCCAACTACCAACTTACACTAATGCAAGATGTCTAAGTTCAAGTCTGTCTGATGCGTTGGCTGACATGATATCATGTGATGGATGGCCTGATTCTTATCAGGAGCGTAATGCTTTGAAACCACGTTGCATGAACAAGATAACCTATGGGATGTGTGGCATGTTATCACTGAGCGCGATAAGAAGCGTGGCCACAATAAAGCTATCATGAGCGACATAGTCATAGCAACTTGGTGTGGCAACACAAGACCTGTGACGTTGGCTAGAAAGAGACAGCATTGCCATGGCAATGAGAGAAACAAGCTCAAGTAGCAATCCAGAGTCAACACAGAAGCACCGAAGACGATCTTGAAATATTATTAAGAATTCTACTCTATTAAACTCTAATCCAAATTACTTCTCTATTACACAACCGTGACTTTGTGCTTCATGCCTGGACACAGATTGACACAATCCGAATATGCACTCCAGAAGAAGGTCGAATCATATGGATGGTTTATCTTTGCTTTAGAAGAGGAACGTCTATCTCATATCCCCCGAGTGGTTCTTCTGTACACACACTAGGAAGCAATCTACTACCTGGTACATCGATACTAATCTACCAGGAAACTACCCTTCGAAGAGTTTTCCAAAGAGCGTTGATTTCCCGGTGAGCAGTACTCTACGAACAAAACTGGAACATCAAATGTTGGAGGAGAGTCTTTGAAGTCCCGGAGGTACTTTGGACCTCGACGTTAGCGTTAGCTCTCGAAGAAGGTCAATGGGTTGAGTCTTAGGATAAGACGAGGAAAGAAAGAGTTTCTTAGATAAGCGGCTATACTTAACTCAATAAATTTTGTATTGATTATTGGGATTAAGAACCCCGGTGACATTGGCCTCCTTTATAGGAAAAACCGATAGCGATACCCTCCCTGCCCTATTGTGAGAATGAGTGTCAATGGAGCATCAACAATTCTTGGTCTTGCATCTTCAGTAATATGATTGGCGCTTGATCACAAGCATTCAGAAACAAGGACATGGCAGCCTGTATACGCAGATAAGCACGGGATATCCCCATGACAGCCTCCGGGACATTCACAACTTATTCGATTTCCAGAGCCACCACTAAGTGTTCTTTTGCCTTGTAGTGTACAAAAACAGTCAAAACGATGTATATATCAATAACGGCCACATTGTGCTGTGAATAACCATAATGCAAGGCCAACAATCATTTGATGCTCCGTTGACCCTCATGTTCAAGACAGGGCAGGGAGCGTTTCGCTTTCTCTTTTTTCTATAAAGGGGCCCAATCCTTTGATTATGACTGTCTGCGATCTATTGCCCCCCAGATTACCCAAGATACACACCCAACAATTGTTGATATTCCGTTGATGCCCAATTACACAATAGGGTAGGGCGCGTGTCTCTAATTATTTTGATCATTAAGGCGGTCAATACATCACAAAAAGGCAGCGATGTACTAATGTCAATATTTTGTGATTGACAGTAGCATATCTGAATGCCACCATAAATGGCAAAATCCGAAACGCAGAACCAGAGATTGGAACTGATGGCTCTAACTAGACCCAACAAAACCCGCAGGTTGGCAGGTGTGTGTCCAGCTTTGGCCCACCAAGAGGCAGTGGGTTGGGTTGATGGTCGGGTCTGGAACCGAACCGACCCGTTTTGGCGGTCCAAACCCAGCCTGCTGGCAGGTCACTCAGACCTGTTGCAGACACTACTGCCTCCCAGTCATCTTCGCTTAGATATGAATTGCTCAAGTGAGCATTCCAGTGAAGCCGATTATCGGTGTCCAAAATGCTTTCAAGTGCACTATCCTCATCACTTTTAACTGGATGGCAGTCTATTCTTTTTACTCAGCAGATGTTTGATACTTGAGTTCATCCTCCAGGGAGGTCCTTTGCAGACAAAGCTGGTGGCAAAGGTGATCTTTCCGAAAATTTAAATGCAGCCGTGCCATCAGGTTGAAAGTTTGCAAAGGATGCTTTGATGATCTCTTCTGTATCTGAAATGTAACCTACGGCTGTCATTTGCTTGTTTTGAGCGTGAGATTTCTTCTGTGTAGCATGTAGGTATTGGCTGCCCTGCCACATCTCCAAAGAGTTGTGGACCTTGGCCAGTCTGTCCAATTTTCTTTCCTCCACCTCTGTCTTCATTTCCAAGTGATTTTCAGTATTCGTTGTATCCAGTACTGGGTCGTCACCTGCCAATATCCTGTTATTGGCTCAAGCAAACTGCCTTATGATAACTTTTTCACAAAGGGTCTCCCCTGTCGTTTTTGACTGCCTCCAGCTGATAAGGACTGACCAAAGGGAAAACCTGGTCTCCACCCCGACATGATAGGGTATGATGGAGAATAGATTATGCGCCACATTAGAGAAATCGGCGTATATTGAGTGCATCTCCTCTGTATGACACCACCAGTCAGTGATATCCGGCATCCAAAATGTACTGCTAATCTCCATGGGGTTGGAGTCAGAATCATTAAGATTCAGATTAATTTGACCCCAGTTGTGTGGTAATTCAGATTACAAGTTTGAATAGAGCCTTGCAGCTGTCAAGTAGTGTGGTGCGCGAGCACTTTGTCTGGGCGTTTTTTCTCCCATATTTTTAGGCCTTGAGTATTCTTCATCATCGCCGGACAAATCATATGGATCATTAGAAGATGGACCTGATCAAGAATTCACTGTGGTGGGGAACCAATTGTTGCTTAGTAAGTTGTCGTGTGTAATGACATGCAAATGTTCAGTGTCGGCAATGAGTCCGGGTAACCTCCCAGCAGTCCGGGTTTGGACCTCAACAATAGATCGGTTTGGTTCCAGACCTGTCCAAAAACCCAACCTGTTGCCTCATGAGGGGCCAAACCCGGACCAGTACCAATCGACCCACGGGTTTTACCAGGTTTGGCTAGACCTGTCGGTTCCAATGTCCAGTTCTGCTTTCCGGGTTTTTCTATCTATGGTCGCATTCGGATATTCTACTGTCAATCACAAAATCTTGACGTTGGTACGTTGTAGTCTTTTTTTGTTGTATTGGTCACCATAATGATCAAAACAAACAAAAACATGCTCGCTAAGCCATCTGGAAAATGAGTGTCAACAGAGCGTTAACAATTGTTGATCATGTATCCTGGGTAATCTGACAGGCGATAGTTTGCAGACAGCCATAAATGAAGTATTGGCTGCCTTCAGAGTAAAAAGGGAAAGTGAAACGCTCCCTGCCCCATCTTTAAAATTAGTGTCGATGCAGCGTCAACGATTGCTGGCCTGGTATCATCATTAATCACAGCACGATGTGACCATTATTGAATATATTCATCGTATTGACTGTTGTTGTACGCTACACGGCGCATTAACAGTTACTGGTAGATGTGTAAACGAGATCAGTTGTTACCGTCCCAGAGGCTGTCGTGGGAATATCCATTGCTTATCTGCCTATATAGGCTGCCAACACCTTGTTTATGGATGTCTGTGATCAAGCGTCATTCATATTACTGAAGATGCAAGACCACAAATCGTTGACACTCCATTGACGCTCATTGTCAAGATGTGGCAGGGAGGGTATCGCTATCTTTTTTGCCTATACAGGTGGCAAATAATTCCTTTATGACTGACTACAACCTGTCATCCATCAGATTACCCAGGATGCAAGACCAAATATCGGTGACACTGCGTTGACGCGCATTTTAAGGATGGGGTAGGGAGCGTGTCGCTAGAATTTTTGCCTATATAGGTGGCCAATACTTCGATTATGGATAGCCACAACGATATCAGTTCTTAATTACCTGACTGACAAGACCTGAAATAGTTGACGCACCGTTGACGCTCATTTTCAGGATGGGGTAGGGAGTGTGTTGCTATAATCTTCGCCTATGAAGGCGGCCATTACTTTGATTATGAATAACCATGACCATATCAAGTCTTAATTACCTGACATACAAGACGTATAATCGTTGACGCTCGGTTGACAATGATTTCCAGGAAGGGGTAGGGACCGTGTCACTATAGTTTTTGTCTATAAACGCGGCCAATACTTCTATTATGTATAAGCAATACCAGATCAATTCTTAATTACCTGACTTACAAGACCTAAAATCGTTGCCGCTACGTTGACACTCATTTTCAGGATAGAGTAGGGAGCTTGGCACCATATTTTTGGCTTATAAAGACGGCCAATACTTCGATTATGTATCACCACGACCATATCAATGCTTAATTGCGTGTTTTGCATGGCCTATAATGATTGAGGCTACAATGTCGCTCATTATGAGGATGGGGTAGGGAGCGTGTCGCTATACTTGTTGCTTATAAAGACAGCCAACACTGCAATTATGTATAACCGCAACCATATCAATACTTAAATACTTGACTTTCAATACCTAAAATCATTGACGCTCCGTTGACGCTCATTATACCTTGCGCATAACCGCACTGTGCAATCGGTTGATTTGGCATACTATATCATTCACATTGTTTTGGCAGCCTTTCTACTGTTTTCATTTACTTTCACCTTGATCACCACATTGTTTTTTAACAATACATATAAGTATATCCTTGAAAATATACTTTACAGTGTCCGCTAATTGAAGATAATAATACACTCAAAAATCCTGTTCCTTTCGATCAATGCTCCTTCTCACATGCAGGTTTGTTCAATAGTCTGCTGTCGTCTGCAAAATAGATGTTAGCTACATTACCACACAGCAGATACTGTACTAACCAGTGGATGTTCCGTCATCAGTCAGCATATCTGGATAATAATCTGTATCGGGCTGGCTATCCTTCGCATATGCATCAAGATTGAAAAATTGAGCGCTGGGAAGAGGAGTGTGTGAATATACATATCGCGGTGGCAAATGGTTGCATTTGGGACTTTCAGCTCCCTCTTTGACACCAGGTGGTATATGTGGCATTCCGGGCAGAGATGGTGTCAGGTCTGGGGTCGGCTGCCTATGTCAGTCGGGTGGAGGTGCACCTGTTCCTTTGCGCCTCCAGCGTGTCTGCAGATTCTTTGCAGTGCCATTTGGGCAAGGAAGGCATCCGTTTGTGTGGTTTTGACAAAGCATAGCTGGGTGTGTTTCTATCCCAGCCTTCACCTTTTTATGCCCAGGAAAGTCAACTCCCCACTTCTTCTCTTCTCAGACTTTAGTGCGAGCATTCTTCAGCTGATATTGTGTTTCCTCTATTGCGGGGCGCGAGAACCCCCCTTTGGCCATCTTTGCCATATTCAACACCAGGCGCATGTCGATCTGTTCCAGCTGGACCCAACCTCCTTGCCTTGCCATAGTAGCAGACATGTTGAAAACCTACAAGAAATTAGTTGCTGCTTCTAACTATGAGATTTGGCTTCTACCTCAACCATATACGCTTCAGTAGCCTCCTCTAAGGTGATTAATGCCTGTTTGGTCCACTCTTGGGGATCCTAATAACAAATTTCGTCCGCAAAGATCCCAGAGCTAAACACGGCATGATAATTCAATTTGCGGACTGTCCGAATGAATGCCTTGGTGGACCGTGGAGGCTTCCCAATATTCACAGTGATAAATTGGTCACGTGGCGCTCAATGTATACCTGCTGAACGTTAGTCAGTTACTTGACCACCGTTCATCCTGATATGGATATACTCATATCCTATTGCGTTCTGTGTCGTATTGTTGCTGCTTCCGGTTTTACGGACAATTTTTAAATATTCATCCTGAGTCATGTCTTCAGTGGCTGCATAGGCAGCTTTGCGGTGGACTAACTGGTGACTGTGCTGTTGCTGTGTGCCAGCAATTGCCGCATTAGATGAAGCTCCGGTCGGTTGGATAGTTTCGGATCCACTCTCACCATGCTGATGCGTTTCTGTAGCCATGATTGCAGTTGTGGAATAGGAGAGGAAGATGATAAAGAAAAGAAGTGGGAAGTCCTGAGGAATATATAGTTAGCTTCAACTCAAAATGGCATAATTAACAGTCAACTTGCACCTTCTACTCATGATGAATCCTGCTGCATATGGCTGCAGGTTGCAGGGGTTTCACTCCGTCCCTCAATTTGCAGTAAGTCGGTCCGATGTTGTGCGTTTGTTCACAGGGATTAATAGAGCTTTGTGACAGCCGAAATCTCTTGATTGTCAGTAATCACCAGGTCATTCCTTGAGGGAAAGGATGTCTGGTGATGTTTGTCTCAACAAATTCCAGGGATCTTACATCAAACCAAGGCTAAAAATCATGTCATGTTGTACAGTTAGCATCAGTATTCCAATTTTAGTGAAGGTCAAATCACGGATTTCGCTTAGTTCAAGTTGATCATATGTACCAACCTTGAGGTAAAATACGCAGCTTGCCTCCACAACGTCCATATCTTGCATCATTCAACATCTCGCCCAAGAACATATTCAACGCAATCTACAATGGTCAATGCTCTTAAAAAGAACTTGTCGCCACTTCCGTGGAGTGAATACGGCAAATCGACAATGTGTTTGACTCGACCACGTCATCATGCGAATCAAGGCAAGAGCGGCTTGGAACCAGAGAGAGCCCGAGCCCTTGGGGCATTGTGCAATGTGCGATTGAAAAGGAAGCTTGTTGCAGAGAAAAGAAGGGAAACGCACATTCTAAGCAGCGAGGGGAATGAGAAATGGATCAAGGATTATGTTGAGGGAGCAACCGCTGTGGCAAGAAAGCGAGTTGAAGACGCACAGATAGCGATTAGGAAGGAGCCCAAAGACATGATCAGTGCTGATAACGTTGGTATGACAACCAGAGAGCCCAAATCACTGTTTGAGGCGATGATGATTGCTATTGGAGACAGTCTGAGTGATGTTCCAAGTTCCGACCATCAAGATGATGGGGATGATGAGGACGATGAAGATACTGAGCTGTGCAAGCTGAGCCAAGATGACGAACACAGCTGGGTGGTGGGCACAATATCTAAAACAGTACAGCAGCGCATGGAGAGGTTTCAGCAGATGCAGATGAAGTTTGATGAATTGACACAGCCCTGATGGGGGGACGCGGCCGACTACTGCCCAAACAGAGATAAGAAGTACTGAACAACCAAACTGACAGTTCTGGCAGTCGTCATTCTGCAAACAGACAAAGTAGTAGCCGTCCCTGCTCCGACAACAGGTGGAGAGCCAATCGAGTCTCTTGACATCATCCACGGAAAATTGCCAATGCTGCAAGGGACCTTTCGACCAGGAAGTAGTCATATGTGTCTATAATCAGGGAGGCCACATAGAAACAAACTCATATTGTCTCGTTCGCCTGACATAAAGCTTGATTCGTCACTGTTAGTTCAGATGAAGCCTGTTGGACCCGTCATTTTGTACTTCTGCATATTGCGTCCCGAGCAAATCACCGTATAGAAAACAGATCCGGACTAAGAGTGATTGACAGCTCGAGCGTCGCCGGAGGAATAGATACGCAAAATGTGATTTTTGATGTCCTATCTATTTGAAAAGTTCTTCCTGTTTCAATTTTGCTACATGTCTGCTCTTTTTTGAATTCACTGACCAGATTGTGAGGCATGATGATACTTCTGTGGATGTGCAAGAGTCGTACGCACCATGCGAAAGGATGGGACTTCGAATCAGGCTGTAAGACGACCAACACACTTGATATCATCTGGCCAATTAATGTTAAGTGAGAAAGCGAAAACTTGATTAGGGACAAAGTTCACTGACAAAATTTGAGTCAGTGATATCATACGTGTCATAGCAGGAGCGGTCAGTGCTCAATCCCGATCTGTCCTGATGACCACCGTCATGCAGCATTCATCCCTGTATCTAACTGCATAATTCTCCACACCGACCTGGTTCACATGGTTGAGATTGTTAAAAGTGCTTAGGGTATGTCATGGAAATTGAGGAGAAGAAGCTGGATACGTAAAGTTGAGGACATCGGGCTATATTCATCAAAAACTGGTGGAATGATCTACATGCCGTAAATTGCCAGCCGAACGTGCGGGAATGTGATAGGGCCTTGTCATCCATCACCCAGATAATGTGGATAGTAGCTCATCAGAAATTGAGAGGCCACAAAGCTTCTGGTTGCAAATGATGATAATACAGAGAAATGCAATATTGGCTGTCAATTATCACTATACAATTTGTAGCATACAGATACTGCAAGTAGAATGAGTGTTTCAATGTGAGCATCAACAGAGTGTCAACGATTATTAGTCTTTTACATTCGGCAATCATAGTGCTACATTAACACCTCCTTCCAAAGTAAATGCAATAGTCAGCATTATAGCTAAAATGGCTAGCAACACACTCGCTGCCCCATGCTGGAGATGAGCGTCAATGGAGCGTCAACCTTTTCCAGCCTCACATCTCGAATATTCCAAGTGCTGTGCAACTACAGTAATTCATAATCGAACTATTGGCCGCCTTTCTAGGCAAAAATGCTTGCGACGACATCCCTACTATGTCCTAACATTGAGGGTCAATGGAGCCTCAATGGAGCGTCAATGGAGCGTCAACAATTTTCAGTCTTACACATTCTGCAATCAACGGGCTGTATTGTCACATCGTTCCAAACTAAATGTATTGGTCGGCATTAAAACTAATAGGGGCAATGAGATGCTCGTTGCCCCATTGTAACAATGAGCGGCAATAGAGCGTCAAGAGTTCTTGGCATTGCATCATGGATAATCCAAGGGCTGTGCGACCACATTAACCCATGATCGAACAATCGGCCGCCTTTCTAGGCGAAGATGCTTGCGACAACATCGCTACTATGTCCTAAAAGTGAGCATCAACGGAGCCTCCACGGAGAGTCAACGGAACATCAATGCAGTGTCAACACAGCATGAATGCTTTGTGGTCTTGCAACTTGCATTATCCAATGGCTGTGCATTGACATTAACACATAATGAAATCATTGGCCACCTTTATGGGCAAAAATGCTCGTAACAATACTGCTACCACCACCTGAAAATAAGCGTCAGAGGAGCCGCAAAAGTTTCTGTGGGGCTCAAACAGCTTCACAGCAACGAACTGCCGTGTGTCATTCCTAAATTGAGTTTTTAATGGTCAGTCATTTCAAAATGTCCTTCTATACAACCTCACAACTATGCATGCAATGTCTAACAGGTCTTACTTTTGTCTTGCATGTAGCTCTAGAGTCAATCTTTAGGAACCAGCATTCAACTTTATGATAACAACAAATTTCACAGCATCTCAACTCGAATTACGCAACTTTCAAATTCTTACCGCCACATCGGATTCCCAATCTTCAAATACCACATTGCTGGAGGTTATGATATCTTCCATATATGACAGTGTCTTAATTCGTGATTTGAACGTCCTTACTTTACAAATCATATTCAATGCTTGGTGGGCTTCTGTGAATATAGGTTTAAAGCGTCCTATTCATTGCAATGATTCTAGACATGCCCATTCCTCGTGATTTGATTTCGACTGCGGTATTGAGGAGACCGGCTTCCTTGGCGTCGTATGTATCATTTGTCATCCAGTTCTTCGCCATCCATCAGAACATGGGACCAGCTCAATGGGGAAACACCTGCTGGCAAAAGTGCACATTGCAAAGTTGATGTAACGGCACGACTGCATGTTACGTGTCCAGGGCCGGGTAACACCAGATTTATATCGTCGGCTCGCCACAAGCCTTAGATCTCTAGTGATAATCTCGCCCTTATACTACTCTACAATATTGACATCCACGTTGGCAACCGTATCAACTGATATACCTTCCTATGAGGCCAAACATGGGCGTACGCCTTTACAGTTAAATGAAATAACATAGTCGCAAGTCTCAGAATTGACATGTACAACCGTCGATGAAACAGATTTGGCTATACTGAAGAGAGAAGGCAGTCGTGGAATTATAGTAGTAAGTTTGCAGAGGAAATTCATATTCTTCAGTTAGATCTTATCTATATTAATCCAAACGGCAGACACAACACTCCAAACTGGCAGCAAATAACTTCCTAATAGTCGAATTTCACCATGACACCTGGAATCGCTACCTCATGTGAGGATGTGTTTTGGCTCATATTCCAAGGAACGATATATCAAACCTATAGCTACGATGGTCATTCAATGCATTACGTGCCTAGTTGATACTGCTGTCTGCCAGCACCCTTAGCAACATTTGCCGGAGGGAATACTCACTGACAGAGGATACAATCAAGAAGCAATTGCCGTCAAGGAACAAAGTGAGCCTAGCTTTGGACAGTTGGACATCACCAAACGAATTAGCCATAATGTCGGTCAAAGCTTACAATATGGATCGATATTGGGCATGGCGAGAAGTACAACTCGCTGTCGATGAGGTTGATGGCCTGCTCTATTCCTATTCTGAGAGCTCATTGAAGACAATAGGTCAAGGATCAACATACTGCTGCAAGGCTAGCCATACATTTGAATGAAGTTTTCGATTGGTTTGACGTAGTGTTAGCAACGGGTCCGAATTGCCGGGTCGGTTCCAGGACCGGTTCCACCCGATCCCGGACCGTGGCAATGGGTCATAGCACACGTAAAACCTGGACCGTCGGAAATGGGGCAGTTTTACCACCAAAACCCCGGCATTTGAAATTCACCATTTTGGCTCCAATTAAGTATTTGAGTTCTGATCATATCACAACATGATCAGTACGTAGATTGTGCAGTTTTAGTCGCTCTTTCACCTCCCGCTTTCAGATTTGCAATCCGACAAGTATTCGTTGAGTCGCGATCGAAAACCCGCCAATTTCGCCTGAAATCAGCCATTATTTCACAACCACTCAACGAATATCAGTCGGATCGCAAATTTGAATGCAGGAGGTGAAGGAGGGGCGATAGCTGACCAATTTACGTAATGACTATGACATGACACATTCAAAACTCAAATACTTAATTGAAGCCAAAGGAGTAGGAACCGTATATTTGGAACCGCTGTCCGGTTCCAACCCCGCCAAATACCCGCCGTTCTATGCCCGGTCCGGGTACCAAACCCGCCAAGACACAGCGGGTCAAGTTTTTGGCAGGGTCTGGTACCGAACCGAACCCAACCGCTGGTCAAAACCGGGACCACTGGCGGGTCACCCGGACCTGTTGCTAACACTTGTTTGACGTTACCGACAGCCATCTACTTGGCATTACGACTGCTAATGCTGCCTCAAATTACTTGATGACTCGGGTACTACAATCAACCCTTGAGGTCTCCGGAATCGACTGGCCTGCAATGAGAAACTACATACCATGCATGGTGCACATCATTCAACTTGCTTTGGGTGCGTTCATGAGCAGTCTTGGTGTAAACAGCCACGCCAAGTCTTGGGAAGCCCATCAGCGCTATCATCAATTGGAGAGAATGAAAACACAGTCCTTAGGAAGAGTCAAAGACAGCAAAAAGAGGGCGATGCTAGAATCAACAAGGTGTCGGCCATGGGATCAGGTTTAGCAAATATAATTGAGATAGTACGTAATTGAAGACATTTTCAAAGACCTGAAACTGACCTGCATATAGCAGAGAATGCTTGCTGTATTAATTACACTGACACCTGGTCGTTGAAACGAGTTCATTGATTGTCAAAAAGCCAAAGTACGAATCGCAGTACTATCTATTATGGATGTGAAAACACAGTGGAATTGAACCCTTGAGTCGCTTGAGTGAGCCTACCGATTACGAGAATTCACCCACGAGTGGCTCAAGCATCCAAAATTCAGTTTTTACCGGCCACGCTAGAGAACACAAAATGAATGGACCATCGTCAGGCACATCTTGAAAGTTTTAAGGCCATTCCGATATTGGACCCAGTGGATGTCGAACAGGCATACGTTAACTCTGCATCACGTTATCACTGTCTTCAATGACATGTTCGATCATATGGATGACATTATGCAAGCTTTGCCTAAGATGAAACCTTAATTGAAGGAAGACTTATACATTGCTGTGAAGTTTGCGTGACAGAAGCTGTCTACATATTATGCTGATGTAACTCCAACAACTGGTATGCTTGGAATTTCAGCCCATATCCCTGATCCTTTCTGGAAGTTGCGATCATTTCAGAAGTGGGACAAGGGAATCGATATTAATCGCGAGGACTAGACTTCTCATACTACCTGATACCAAGAGGTGTTTCTGCAGTATGTGGAGAACGAATACTGTGCCAAACATCAAGGAATGTCCGTCATTCAACCCAAAAAGGTTCTGGGCAGCAATCTTTTCCCTTCTGCAAAGGCTTCTGGATTTGGTCAATCTTCATATGATCCATATGATTTGTCCAGCAATGATGAAGAATGCCTAGCGCCTAAAAGCACAGTTGAAACGACACCTGGAGGAAGCTATTGCGCAGCTTGCTTATTGACCCCCGCCCGGCTGTATTTGAATTCACCGCCTGAAGCACCAAAGAACTGGGGGCAAGATAATCTCAATCCCAATCATTACCACTCTGACCCTATGGAGATTAGTAGTACATTTTGGTTACCAGATATCACCGACTGGTGGCATCAACTGGAGGAAACACAGTAAAAGTACACCGATCTCTCCAAAGTGGCACCCGGCATATTCTCTATCATACCACATGGTGTAAGAGTGGAGGCGAGATTTTCCCTTGGGAGAGACATTATTGGCTGGAGACAGTCTAAAACCACAGGTGAGACCCTTTGGGAAAACATCATTGTAATGCAGTTTGCTCAAGCCAATAAAGGAAAATTGGCAGGCCATTACTCAGTATTGAATACCAATGACACTGAAAACGACTTGGAATTGAAGAAAGAGATGCAGGAAAGGAAATTGCACAGAATGGCCAAGGTCCACAATATTGTGGAGATGTAGCAGGGCAGCCAAAATCTATGTGCCACACAGAAGGAATCCCGCGCCCAAAACCAGCAAATGACAGCTGATGGATACATTTCAGATACCAGAGAAATCATGAAAGTATCGTAGTCAAACTTTCAACATGATGGCGGGGCTGCATTCAAATTGTCAGAAAGATCACCATTGCCACCCGCATTGTCTGCAAAGGACCTCCCTGGAGGAAAACTTCAAGTATTGAATGTCCGCCAAATCGGGTGAATCGACCATCATCCAGCCGAAAGTGATGAAGAAAGTGCAGCTGAAAACCTTTCCGACACCGAAATTTAGCCTGACTAGAACTGTAACCTGGATAATGGAATTGTCAGTGATGTCGACTGGGAGGCAGACAATGAATCTGATTTCGAGCTTGAGAATGGCATTCAGGCTCCGGAAAGGCCGGAGCACCAGGCTTTGTGTGCCGCTTCAAATGTTCCCAGATTGATAAGGCCAACACGGAGGTCACTGAACCAGGCTGAAAAATTGTTGGTGACAGTCACTTCAATGAACACAAGGAGTAGTAACGGAAACAACGAAAAGTAGGACAGATTGGGTTAATATGTTTACAGCAGGTTCTATATGTAGCTTGACCGAGAATTTCACTTAGAGAAGTATTGTGAGAGAAGATTAAGCAGTTGGATGTTGATAATTGTTCATAAGCAGGAGCATAGCAGGCGAGATGAATCATTTAGCCCGGTATCTCGATTTTCCAAGTATGCGAGCAACACGTTCAAGATGATTTGTGGGCAAATAGCCTCTCCGTACGTATAGAAGTGAATGTTATTGATGATCAAGCTGACATCTCGCTAGAACTAAATTATACGCGAGTCTCCCGCAGAGCTGCACTAATGCCACAGAGCCGCACTAATGTCACAGAGCCGCACCTAATGTGACAGAGCCGCACCTTAACATGACCATAGTCGTCCACCTACATCACAACCTTCTCCAATCATCTTCGAGAAACCTCTC
>Ga0307515_10003434_pt1 | contig 33329 bp, 23 predicted proteins | sample 17_EM_MG_FD_194513 | JGI IMG/M metagenome (GOLD analysis project Ga0307515, IMG submission 194513) | Populus trichocarpa ectomycorrhiza microbial communities from riparian zone in the Pacific Northwest, United States - 17_EM | ecosystem: Host-associated > Plants > Roots > Unclassified | place... | reverse complement strand
TCCTGGTGTCGGCAATGGTCCCCACGCTCGGCTCGAGCGAGGCATTCGCCCAGGACGCGACTGACTCGGTTGCGCCGGCGCTCGCCGCATATCCCGATCCGGGGCGCGTCACCGGCAGCACCGGTGTTCATGACCCGTCGGTCGCGAAGGCACCGAACGGGACCTACCTCCTGGCGGCGACCGGCAACAACCTCGTTCTCAAGACGTCCTCCAACCGCATCGACTGGCGCAATGCCGGTGTGGTCTGGCCCAACGGCGCGCCGTGGACGCTGCCGTTCACCGGAGGCAGCCGCACGCTCTGGGCGCCCGACATCTCGTTCCACAATGGGCAGTACTACCTCTATTATTCAGCCTCGACCTTCGGCTCTCAGCGCTCGGCGATCTTTCTCGCGACGAGCCCGACCGGTGCGACCGGGTCCTGGACCGATCGCGGCCTGGTGATCGAGAGCAGCACCGCCGTCAACTACAACGCGATCGATCCGAACCTCATCATCGACGCACAGGGCCAATGGTGGCTGACGTTCGGCTCGTTCTGGACCGGCATCAAGCTGATCCGCCTCGAGCCGGCCACCGGCAAGCGGTCCACCTCGGACACCGCCGTGCGCCCGCTGGTCCAGCGGTTCACCGCCAGCGGCTCGGTCGAGGCGCCCTTCGTGTTCCGCCATGGCGGCATGTACTATCTGTTCGTCTCCTTCGACTTTTGCTGCCAGGGCGCAAACAGCACCTACCGCGTGATGGTCGGGCGCTCGGCCGCGATCACCGGGCCGTACGTCGACCGCGCTGGCATCGCCATGACCTCCGGCGGCGGGACCGAGATCCTCGCCAGCCACGGCTCGTTCCACGGCCCGGGGCATGAGGCAGTCATCACCGACGTCGATGGCGACATCCTCGTTTATCATTACTATGCCGACAACGGGGCATCCTTCCTGGGTATCAACCGGCTGGGCTGGGATGGCGCCGGCTGGCCGTTCGCGTTTTGATGGCTACGCCGCGAGCTGCGCGGCGAGCCGATCGATCGCGTCGACCGTCCAGGCGCCGTACCAGAACAGGTCCTTGCCCGAGACCCGCACGACCCGGACGCCGGGCAGCGCGGCGCGCAGCTGGGCCTCGTCGGCGTCGCTGAACGCGTGGGGCTCGTCGGGCAGGAGCGCGAGCTCGGGCCGGCGCGCGGCGACCTCGTCGAGCGTGACCCGCGGGTAGCGCACGTCGCGGCCGGCGGCGTCGCGCGGCGCGGTCTTGCCCAGGTCGGCCGCGAGCGGGTAGAGCCGCAGCCGGTCGCCGAACACGTTGCCGATCCCGACCTGGGCGAGGACGTCGGAGCCGTAGGTGTCGGCGTTGAACGTCATCAGCGGGTCCATCCAGATCGGCACGAACGCGCGCGGGCCGGTGGTGGCGGCGGGGCCGCGCAGCGCGTACCCGCGGCGCACCAGCGACCGCGCGGGCTCGCGGTCGGCGACGCCGAGCAGCCGCGCCAGCCGCGCGAGGTGCGCGATGGCCTGATCGACCCGGCGCGGCAGCGACACCAGGACCGGCACGCGCTGCGCGGCGAGCGCCTCGAGCGCGGCGCGGGTGTTCTCCTCCTGGTTGGCGATCACCAGATCGGGCGCGAGGGCCAGCACGGCGTCGACGTCGACGTCCTTGGTGCCGCCGACCGTGGCGACGGCGGCGGCCTCGGGGCTCTCGCAGTAGGTCGTGCGGCCGACCAGGCGGTCGAGCGCGCCGAGCGCGATCACGCTGTGGGTGTCGCTCGGGACCAGCGAGACCACGCGGCGGGGCGGCCGCGCGAACGCGATGCTGCGGCCCATGTCGTCGGTGACCTTGTGCGGCACCCGGCGGGTATACCGCATCATGCTAAGGTCGCAGCGTGTCGCCGCCCGCCGAGGATCCGCTCGTCGCCCAGGCCTTCGACCGCAAGCTCCGCCACAAGGACCTCGCCCGCGCGATCGAGCAGCTGACGCCCGAGCAGGCCCAGCTGTTCCTCCACAAGCTCGAGGCCGCGTTCCGCAAGCGGAAGATCCAGCTCAGCGGCTACCTGATCGCGATGGTGGCGTGGCTGGTCGGCATGACGCTGGCGCTGATCTACTTCGGGATGAACGACCTCTCGGCGGCGTGGGCGTTCATCGTACCGTTCGGGATCGTCGGTGTGATCCTGTACGCATTCGGCGCCTGGGCCGAGCGTGTGGGCCGGGCGCCGATGCCACAGTCGCCGCCCGCGCGATCCGACGACCAGCCGTAGCGCGCGCCGCGGGCTATCATCGCTGCATGCTGCGCCTGGCCGCCTCCACGCTCGCCTGCTGCGCCGCGCTCGCCGGCTGCGGCAACAAGAACTCCGCCCGCGATGACGACGCGCCCGCGATGATCCCGTGCCCGGGGCCGGGGACCAAGGTCAGCGTCCGGCGGCTGGCCGATCGCGTGGCCGGCGGCGCGATGCTGGCGACCTCGCCGCCCGGCGACGCCCGGCTGTTCGTCGTCGAGCAGCGCGGCGCGATCCGGATCTACGACAACGAGCACCTGGTGGCCGCGCCGTTCCTCGACATCTCGCCCGACAACAACGGCCCGGTGGTCGCCGGCGGCGAGCTCGGCCTGCTCGGCCTGGCGTTCCACCCCGAGTACGCGCAGAACGGCCAGTTCTTCGTGTGGTACACCGCGCCCAACAACGGCCAGTACCTCGACGTGCTCGCCCGCTACCAGGTCAGCGCCGGCGACCCCAACCGCGCCGATCCCAAGGGCACGGTCGTGCTGTCGGTGGTCGATCCGTACTCCAACCACAACGGCGGCATGGTCGAGTTCGGCGCCGATGGCTTTCTGTACGTCGGCACCGGCGACGGCGGCAGCGCGGGCGATCCGCAGCGCAACGCGCAGAACCCGAGCTCGCTGCTCGGCAAGATGCTGCGGATCGACGTCGATCACAAGGCGACCGGCAAGGAGTACGGCATCCCCGCCGACAACCCGTTCGCGGCCGGCGGCGGCGCCCCGGAAGTCTTCATGCTCGGGCTGCGCAACCCGTGGCGCTGGTCGTTCGACCGCGCGACCGGCGACATGTGGATCGGCGACGTCGGCCAGGGCGCCACCGAGGAGCTCGACGTGCTCAAGGCCGGCGAGCAACGCGGCAAGAACCTGGGCTGGAGCGTCTACGAGGGCCTGGCGTGCTGCAGGACCCAGGGCGACCGCTGCGCGCAGACCGGCGCGCAGCAGGCGTGCTCGACCGCCGGCATGACGTTCGGCCTCGATCACCGCACGCACTCGGCGGGCTGGCAATCGATCATCGGCGGCCAGGTCTATCGCGGCAGCTGCTACCCCGACCTGGTCGGCTGGTACTTCTACACCGACTACGCGCGCGGCGGCCTGACCATGGCCCGGCTCAAGACCGACAACACGCTCGACATCGTCGAGCTGCCCGGCAGCTTCCCCGGCGGCCCCGCGAGCATCCACGCCGATTCACGCGGCGAGCTCTACGAGACCGACACCGGCGGCAACGTCTATCACGTCGAGGCCAGCCCGTAGCGGCCGGTATCGGTCAACCCACCGACGGCGGATCGCGCACCGATGGCGGCCGCGCCGGGCGCAGCAGCTGCGTGGTCGGGCGGCCGCGCCACATCCGCGGCACGATCACCCGGAACGTCGAGCCCTTGCCGACCACCGACTCGAGCTCGACGTCGGCGCCGAGCAGATCGGTGAGCCGGGCGACCAGCGCCAGGCCCAGGCCGACGCCGCCATAGCCCTTGGTGTCGCCGCGCTCGCCCTGGCGGAACGGCTCGAAGATCGCCTCGCGGTCCTCGGGCGCGATGCCGATGCCGGTGTCGATGACCTCGAGCGCGACCGCGCTGGGCAGCGACAGCGCGCGCACGCTGACCCCGCCGCCCTCGGGGGTGAACTTGACCGCGTTGGACACCAGGTTGACCAGGACGTGGGCGAGCCAGCGCTCGTCGGACTCGATGTCCGGCAGATCGGGCGCGAGGTCGACGGCGAGCGACAGGTTCTTGGTGCCGACCATCCACGACACCGACGCGGTGACCCGCTCGACCAGCTCCCGGATATCGACCCGCCCGGGCCGCGCGTCGATCTTGCCGGCCTCGGCGCGGGTCAGCGCGAGCAGGTCGTCGATCAGCGACAGCAGGCTGTGCGCGCTGCGCTTGATCGACGCGCACGCGTCCTTCTGCTTGTCGGTGACCGGACCGTAGACCCCGGCCGCGATCACGTCGGCCAGGCCCTGCATGCCGTGGATCGGCGTGCGCAGCTCGTGGGTCATCGACGCCACGAACTGGCTGCGCTGGGTCGCGGTCTGGATCAGCTGCGCGGTGCGGCGCTCGAGCTTGGCCTCGCGGATCCGCAGCGTGCGCACGGTCAGGGCCGAGAAGAACGCCGGGACGCCGACGATGATCGCGCAGTAGCCGATCGCGGTGATCGCGTGGCCGATCGACGGCACCTCGCCGGGCGAGCCCGGCACCGGCTGCGGCGGCAACACGCCCGTGGTCAGCAGCACCATCATCGCCGAGAAGCACACCAGCACCCAGCCGGCGGCCAGGATGGTCAGGCCGAGGTTCGACAGCAGCGACAGCACCGCGATCACGATCACGTAGGTCGCGAACACCGGGCTGCTCGGCCCGCCGGTGAAGTAGATCGCGCAGGTCAGGAGCACGACGTCGGTCCCGGAGTTGACCAGCTGGGTCGCGATCACCCAGCGCTGCCGAGCCAGGGCCAGCCACGACATCGTGTTGGTGAGGAGCTTGGCGGCGAGCAGCGCGAAGTACACGCCGCGCCACGGGGTCAGCTCGAACGCCGCCGTCGCCACCGCCAGGATCGTGAACGCGATCGCGACCGCGTAGCCCGACCAGATGCCGTAGACCAGCCGCTGGCGGTTGGCCGGCGTCGCCATCTCCGCCATCGAGGCGGCGAGCCAGCGCAGCGCGGAGCGGCCCGGCATGGCGGGCGTTACGTCGGTTCGCCGAGCAGCTGCCGGACCTGCGCGAGCAGCTGCACCAGATCGAACGGCTTGGACAGGTAGCCGTCGGCGAGCGTGCCGAGCTGCACCGTGCGGCTCGACTGGTCGCGATCGTTGTACACCGCGCTCATCAGCAGGATCGGCGTGGACTTGCCGTCGGGCCGGGCCTTGATCTCCGCGAGCAGCTCGAAGCCGTTCTTGCGCGGCAGCTGGATATCGACGAGCAACAGGTCGGGCGCGTCGCGCTCGAACCGCTCGATGCCCTCGGGGCCCGAGGACGCGGCGACGGTGTCATAGCCGTTGGCCGCCAGGAAGTCCGAGAGGATCATCTGGTTCACCGGATCATCTTCGACCACCAGGATCTTCTTCACACGTGAGATTACCCTAGCACGCTTACGCGAAACGACTCGACGGTACTGGACCGCCCGCCCACAACCGCGAGCGCGGCCCGGGTTCGGGCGGCCACGCCCGTGCGACCAGCGCCGCCCACCGGGTGGGCTCATCGGCCGAGAGCTCGTGGTCGTCGAGCCCGACCGCGCGCGCCAGCTCGCTCGCGATCTCGAGCGCCGGGCGGTCGTCGGCCGGCGATTCACTGACCTCGCGGGTCTCGGGATCGACGAGGGTGTGCGCGGCCCACGGCGGTACGAGAGTCTGGTAGAGCAAGGTCGTGACATCGGGGGCCAGCGGGCTGTCGCTGGTCCATGGCGAGGCGTGGGCGAACACGATCTGCTCGGGGCGGCGCTGAACCAGCCGCGCGACGTCGGCGCTCGGCAGCTGCGCGAGGTCGTACATCACGACCAGCCCGGGCGCCGGCACGCCGACCGCCGGCCACGGCGCGACCGGGAGGCCCAGCACCTGGCTGGCCGCGAGCGCGACGATCTCGTGATCGCGGCCGGGCGGCGCGTAGATGCAGGGCAGCGCGAGCGGGGCGACCAGCCGGCCGAGCCGCTCGATCCCGGTCGCCAGCCGCGGCAGCGAATCGGCCAGCCAGGCGTAGCGGCCGTGCATCGGCTCGTCGAAGCCGTACGGCGACTGGTGGAGCACGAGGCCGCCGGTCAGCACGTAGTGCCAGCCGCGCAGGTCGCGGCCGTCGAGTGGGCAGATCCCGGCGACCCGGTCGGCGCGCTCGCAGATCCCGCGGATCGTGTCGCGCAGCCCGGTGGTCTCCTCCGAGTCAGGCTCGAGCTCGGGCAGCACGGCGCGGGTCAGCTCGAGCCGCCCCGACATCGCGGCGTTGAACGCGTAGAGATAGCGGCTCAGAAAGCTCCGGGCGCGCAGCTCCGCGCGGTCCTCGAGCACCGCCACCGCGTCGGGGTACGCCAGCGCGCTCTCGAGCGCGGACACCAGCTCGCACACCACCTCCTCGCTGTCGCCGACCAGCGCGAGGCAGCGCCACAGCACCGCCGCCGCGATCGACGGCGCCCCGGCGTCGATCAGCGCATAGCCGAGGTCGTAGAGCCGGTCCGGACTGTCCGGATCTCGGACCGCCGCGCCCGCGAGCTCGGCCAGCGGCGCCGCGCCGCGCCGCACCGCCAGCTCGGCGACCAGCTCCAGCCAGCGCGGCAGATCGGCCGCCGCGATCGCCTTGCCGCTGGGCCAGCCCAGCGCGGCGCGCAGCTGATCGAACGCCGCGCCGTCATCTCCGACCGCGAGCAGCGCCGCGATCGCCGCCGTCGGATCGGTCATGGTCACAGCCCGGTCAGGCGCCGCGACGCGTCCCACAGCGCGGCGCGCGCCGTGGCGTCGCGCGCGGTCGCCGCGGGCTGGGTCTGGACGCCCTCGCTGAAGTAGCTGCCGGACGGCGCGGTCACGGCGTCCTCGCCGGCGAGCCGCACCGCGGTCCGCGCGCCGACCTCGACGGCGGCGCCCGCGACCGGGCCGAAGCCCTGGCGCAACAGCTTGGTCTGGATCACGCCGGGGTGGACCGCGTAGGCGACCAGCCGGTCCGAGGCGTGGCGCTCGGCCAGCGCCATCGCGTGCATCACGTTGGCGAGCTTGGACATGGCGTAGGCGGCGTAGCCGGTCCACGCGCTGGCCAGCGTCAGGTCGTCGAGGTGGATCCGGCCGCGGGTGTGGGCGATCGACGCCATGTTGATCACGCGCGACGGCACGACGGTCGCGCTGGCCTCGAGCCGCGGCGCGAGCAGCTCGGTCAAGAGGAACGGCCCGAGGTGGTTGACCGCGAACGTCAGCTCGACCCCGTCGTCGGTGACCACCCGCTCGTCCGCGAAGATCCCGGCGTTGTTGATCACCACGTGCAGCGCCGGGATCCGGGCCAGGATCTGCTCGGCGCCGCGCCGCACCGCGGTCTGCGAGCCGAGGTCGAACGACACGCCCTCGAGCTCGGCGCCCGGCAGCTCGTCGCGCAGCGCGGTGAGCGCGGCGTCGAGCTTGAGCTTGGTCCGGCCGTGCAGGATCACCTTCATGCCGCCGGCGGCCAGCGCGCGCGCGGTCGCACGACCGATGCCATCGGTCGCCCCGGTGACGAGAACCACACGCCGTTCGGTCATGCCGCTGAAGATAGTCTATCTTCGCGCGACCGGGGTGCGGACCCGTACCGGGGGCGTGCGCGGCGCCGGGACGACCGGCTGCACGGTGCCGGGCGCGGCGGCGCGGCGCCACCACGTGGCCTTGGGCTTGACGCCGGTCCAGCTCTCGATCATCGCGAGCGCCGCCTTGCAGTCGTCCTGCTTGAGCTTGGTGAGGTGCGAGGCGTGCGTGCCCTCGGGCTGGACGAAGTCCCTCGAGTCGGCGGCCTCGCCCAGCGGGAACCGGCCGGCGGTCCACGGATCCCACTGGCCGTAGACCAGCAGCAGCCGATCGCCGTTGACCTCGAGGAAGTTCACGACGTCGCGCATCGGGATCGAGTCGTACGGCGGCTCCACCATCGTCGGCAGCTCGCCGGCGTAGTCGGCGTCGTTGTAGCGCAGGTACGGCGCGAGGTACGGCGTGCTGTAGTCCGGGTAGCCGAGCTGCGCGTAGCTCTGGTAGTAGTACGCCTCGAGGTCGGCGAGCTCGCGGTCGGAGTACACCGCGATCGACGACACCGTGTTGAGGAACTCGAACACGTCCTTGTCGCTCGCGGCCGTGGTCGGCACCTTGTCGCACTGGTCGACGCCCTGGTGCTGCCAGAACGCCCACTCGAACCCGGCGACCGCCGACTCGACCGCGGGGCCGATCGCGATCCGGGTGTACGTGTTGCCGGGCTGCTGCAGGGCGAACGCCTCGAGCCGATCGCGGCGGTTCGCGAGCACCTCGATCGCCAGCTCGCGCACCGCGCGCCGGCACGGCTCGGTGCCGACGTGTTCGAGGAACTCCGGATAGCGCGTGTCCGGCGCATCGAACGAGATCGGCGCGGCGTATGCGATCGTGCCGGCGACCTCATCGCCGGGGAAGAACCGGCGGTGGAACACCGCGGTCATGCCGCCCTTGGACACGCCGGTGGTCAGGAACGCGCCCTCGTAGACCGTCCGCAGCGCGTGGATGATCGCCTGCTCGTCCGCCGCCATCTGCGCGATCGTCAGCTTGGTCCAGTCGGTGGGCACCGGGCGAGACGAACCGTAGAAGCGGTGCTCGATCGACACCTGGTTCGCGGTCAGGAGGTTGGTGAGCTCGACGGGCACATCGCCGTAGACGTCCGCGTAGCCCGAGGTGTGCACGATCATCGGGGTCGGCGCGATCTCGCTGCGGTGGAGCAGCGAGACCCGCTGCTGGAACGTCCCCAGTCCCGGATTTTCGTGGTCGATCGGCTGCGTGAAATGGAGGATGTAGTAGGAAAGTCCGTCCAGATCGGCGTCGGCCGCCTCCACCATGACGCCGTCCAGCGCACGGAGCTTGGCCATCAGCTGGGCCTGACTCATCCCCTGCGAGCCGGCGTTGTCGCCGCACCCGCTGCCGACGACGAACGCGGCAACGATGAACCCTACAGCCCGATTCATTGGAGGCAAACTCTTGCATACAACCTGGGCACCCCGACCCTGGCAACCACCAACTTTTTGACGGGGACAACGCACTACCTTGCGAACCGAGTGGGATCCACGGTAGGCATGGCCCGCCATGGCGCTCTCCGTCGGGATCGTGGGCCTCCCCAACGTTGGGAAGAGCACTGTGTTCAATGCTCTCACCTCGGGGAAAGCCGAAGCTGCCAACTATCCGTTCTGCACGATCGATCCCAACGTCGGGATCGTCCCCGTGCCGGACGATCGGCTGGCGCGGATCGAGAAGCACATCAAGACCCAGAAGGTGATCCCGGCGATCGTGGAGATCGTCGATATCGCCGGTCTCGTTGCGGGAGCGTCGCAAGGCGAGGGCCTCGGCAACAAGTTCCTCGCCAACATTCGTGAGACGAACGCCATTCTGATGATGGTTCGCTGCTTCGATGATCCGAACGTGATCCACGTGGCGGGGTCCGTCGACCCGATGCGTGACATCGACGTCATCGATCTGGAGCTCGCGCTCGCCGATCTCGAGACCGCCGAGAAGCGCGTGAAGAAGGCCCAGGGCGCTGCGAAGACCGGAAGTAAAGAAGGTAAGGTGGAACTCGCATTCGCGGAGCGGGTATACAATCACCTTCAGGCCGGTAAGGCAGCACGCAGTCTGGCGCTGAGTGATGACGAGCGTAAGCAGGTGACCGGTTTTGGTCTGCTCACCGCGAAGCCGGTGCTGTACTGCTGCAACGTCGGGGAGGCCGATCTACCGCGCGGTAACGCGTGGAGCGATGCGGTGCGTGCGCGCGCGCAGGTCGAGGGCTCGGGCGTCGTGATCCTGTGCGGCAAGGTCGAGGCAGAGCTCGCCGAGCTCGCGCCCGGTGATCGCGCCGAGCTGCTCGCGTCCTACGGGCTCACCGAGCCCGCGCTCGCCACGCTCGCGCGCGAGTGTTACCGCCTGCTCGGCCTGCAGTCGTACTTCACCGCCGGCGAGAAGGAGATCCGGGCGTGGACGGTGCGCAAGGGCGCGCTCGGACCCGAGGCCGCCGGCGTGATCCACACCGACTTCGAGAAGGGCTTCATCCGCGCGCAGGTCTATTCGATCGCCGATCTCGAGCAGCACGGCAGCGAGGCTGCGATCAAGGCCGCCGGCAAGATGCGCATGGAGGGCAAGGAGTACGTGGTGCAGGACGGCGACGTCATGCACTTCCTGTTCAACGTGTGACCGCGCGCCGAGCGGCGCGGCCGGCGCGTCGCGCTCGTGCCACGGCACGATGCCGCCCATCAGCCCAGCCGGGTCGTCGCCAGCCACATCACCGCCCGGCACGGGACGATCGCGCGGTCCGCGTAGCCGGCGCGCAGCTCGTCGCGGATCGCCGGCGCGTCGCGCTCGTCGAGCTGGTAGCTCGCGCCGAGGAACCGCCACACGGTGTCGAACGGCCCCGACAGATCGAGCTCGAGGCGCTCGAACCGGGGCGCGGCGCCGAACAGCGCGCGCCAGCCGGCCTCGCTGCGCGCGCGTCGGTCGCCGAGCCCCGGGCCGCGCGGCGCGGCGATCGCGAGGAAGCGGTGGAACGCGTCGCCGCCCGGATCGGCCGCGGTCGGTCCGCCGCCCAGCACCGCCGCGAACACGCCGCCGGGCACGACGACGCGGCCGAGCTCGGCGACCACGCGATCGAGGTCGTCGAACAGCATGAACGCGAGGTGGCAGACGCAGGCGTCGAACGCGCCGTCGGCGAACGGCATCGCCTGGGCGCGCCCGCAGACGATCGCCCGGGTCCGCGCGCCGGGCGCCGGCGCGAGGTCCAGGCCGATCGCGCGCGGCCCCAGCCGCGAGACCAGGTGGTCGTCGCCGCACCCGAGATCGAGCACGCGGGCGCCGCGCGGCACCGCCGCGATCAGGCGATCGTAGCTCGCCGCGCCGGCGAGCGCCGACGACGTGATCCCGGGCCGCGCGGCGTGGAACCGACGCAGGAACGCCTCGCGATCGCTCACCCCGCCACGCTACCCCGTGGCGCCTGGTCCTCGCAGCCAACGGCGGCCGGTGCGACCGGCGTGGCGTTTTCGCTCGCCTTGCAGCGCACGTGCGGCGGTCCTCACATTCCGCGAACCGCTGGTCGCGGCCGGCGCGAGCCGCCTCGCCCCCGGCGGCCGGCCGGTCGGCGCGCTCGTGCCGGACGGAGGTCTCCAGGTCGCGCGCAAGGCGCGCTAACATAGGACCATGCAGTTGCGCGTCACGATCGCGATGCCGGCCTACAACGAGGAGCGCTACATCGAGGCCTGCATCGCCAGCGTCCAGGCCCAGGACTATCCGCGCCACCTGATCGAGATCCTGGTCGCCGACGGCCGCTCCACCGATCAGACCCGCGAGATCCTCGCCCGGCTCGCCGCGGCCGACCCGCGGATCCACATGGTCGACAACCCCGCCCGGCTGCAGGCCGCGGGCCTCGGGCTCCTGGTCAAGCAGGCCACCGGCGACGTCATCGTCCGCATGGACGTGCACTGCGAATACGCGCCCGACTACGTCCGGCGCTGCGTCGAGGCGCTCGAGCGCACCGGCGCCGACAACGTCGGCGGGGCGCAGCGCGCCCGGGCCAGGACATCGTTTCAGCGCGCGCTGTGCGCCGCGCTCGCCAGCCCGCTCGGCGTCGGCGGCGCGAAGTACCGCTCGGCCGACGCCGAGGGCTTCGTCGACACCGTGTTCCTCGGCGCGTTCCGCCGCCGGGTGTTCGAGACCGTGGGCCTGTGGGATCCGGGCGCGATCACCAACGAGGACGCCGAGCTCAACCAGCGCATCCTCGACAGCGGCGGCCAGATCTACCTGTCGCGCGACATCGTCGTGCACTACTTCCCGCGCGACTCGCTCAAGACGCTCGCCCGGCAGTACTACCGCTACGGCCTGGGCCGGGCGCGCACCCTGCTCAAGCTGGGCTCGTTCCCCAACCTGCGCCCGGTCGCGCCGTTCGCGATGGTGGTCGGCGCCACCGCGCTGCTCGCCCTGCCGCCGCTGTGGCCGCTCGCGCCGCTGGCGTTCGCCGGCTACGCGCTCGCCACCGGCGCCGAGGCGGTCCGGGTCGGGGCCGGGGCCAAGCTCGGCCCCGCGGCGCTGCCCACGGTGTGGGCGATCTTCCCGGTGCTGCACGCGTCGCACGGCGTCGGCTTCGCCGCCGGCCTGCTCCGCTACCTGCGCAACCCCGACTGGCCCGCCGAGCCCGAGCGGGTCGCCAGGCGCGCCACGCTGCGCGCCGTGTAGCTGACATCAACCCGACATCAGCGCGGGTCGCTCGACCGACGAGCCAGCGTACCATCGAGCATGATCGGCAAGGCGCCGGCCGATGACACGACGATCCGGCCGAGCTCGCGGCCCGCGCAGCCCGGGGGCGCCGCGGCGCCGTGGCTGACCGTGCTGTGGCATCCGTCGCGCGACCGGATCGGCTGCGTCGCGGCGCTGCCGGCGAAGCTGTCGCGGCTCGAGCCCGAGTTCGCGGCGCCGGGTGCGACGGCGCGCGGGCCGCTGGGCGATCCGCACCTGAGCCGCACGGCGATCGGCCTCGCCGCGCTGCCCGGCGGCGGGATCCGGATCGACGCCCCCGCGATCGCCGAGCTGGTGGTCGACGGCGCGCCGGCCGGGACGGTGGAGCTCGGCGCGGCGGCGCTGGCGCGCGGCGCGGTGCTCGAGCTCGCCGGGCGGGTCGCCCTGCTGCTCCACCTGCGGCGGCCGCCGCGCGCCGCGGGCGAGACCGGCGACGATCTGATCGGGGCCAGCGACGCGATCGACCGGCTGCGCGACGACATCGCGCGGGTCGCGGCGCTCGATGTCCCGGTCCTGATCGGCGGCGAGACCGGCAGCGGCAAGGAGCACGTGGCGCGCGCGCTCCACGCCCGGAGCGGCCGCGCCGCCGGGCCGTTCGTGGCGATCAACATGGCGACGCTGGCGCCGGCGATGGCGGCAGCGCAGCTGTTCGGCCACGCGCGCGGCGCGTTCACCGGCGCCGAGCGCGCCCACGCCGGGCTGTTCGAGGAGGCCGACGGCGGCACGCTGTTCCTCGACGAGATCGCGGACGCACCGCCCGAGGTCCAGGCGATGCTGCTGCGCGTGCTCGAGACCGGCGAGCTCCGGCCGATCGGCGGCGACAGCGCGCGGCGGGTCGACGTCCGCGTGGTCGCCGCGAGCGACGCCGACCTCGACGACGCCGGCGCGCTGCGCCCCCAGCTCTACCACCGGCTGGCCGGCTGCCGGATCGCGGTGCCACCGCTGCGCGACCGCCCCGACGACGTGGGCCGACTGCTGGCGCACTTCGTCGCGCGCGAGCTGGCGGCGCCGGCGCCGGCGCCGGGCGAGCCGGCGTGGCTGCCGACCGCGGCGATCCGCGTGTACGTCCGCCACGCGTGGCCGGGCAACGTGCGCGAGCTCGCGAACCTGGCGCGCCACCTGGCGATCCACGGCCGGACCGGGCCGGTCGCACCGGCCACCGCGCTCGCGCCGCTGGGCGCGCCCGCGCCCGCGCCCGCGGTCCTGGCCGCACCGCGCGAGCTCACCGACGACGCGCTGACCGCGGCGCTCGCGACCCACCGCTGGCGGCCCGGCGCCGCGGCCACCGCGCTCGGGATCTCGAAGACCACGCTGTACGCGCTGATCGAGCGCTGTCCGGCGATCCGCAGGGCGCGCGACGTCGAGCGCGGCGAGCTCGAGGCGTGCCGCGCCACGACCGGCGGCGACCTCGACGCGATGTCGGCGCGGCTGCAAGTCTCCCGGCGCGGCCTGCAGCTCCGGATGCGCGAGCTGGGGATGTGATGGCGCCGCCCGACCTCGAGGCGCCGACGCTCCGGGAGGGCGCGCGCGCGGCGCCCCGGCCGGGCAGGCTGGCGGCGGGCAGCGAGCTGGCCGGCCGCTACCGCATCCTCGAGCTGCTCGGGGAGGGCGGCATGGGCGTGGTGTACCGGGCGCGCGACCTGTCGCTCGATCTCGACGTCGCGCTCAAGCTGCTGCACCCGGGGATCGCGGGCGATCCCGACAAGCTCGCGGTGTTCCGCAACGAGGTCCGGGTCGGTCGCATGGTCACGCACCCCAACGTGTGCCGGCTGCACGACCTGGTCGACGGCGCGGGCAGCTGCTTCATCACGATGGAGCACGTCGCGGGCGAGCCGCTGTCGGCGCGGCTGGCGCGCGGCCGGCTCGCCCTGCCCGACGCGCTGCGCGTGCTGCGCGACGTCGCGCGCGGGCTGGCCGCCGCCCACGCCGCCGGCGTGGTCCACCGCGATCTCAAACCCTCGAACGTGCTGCTCGCCGGCGAGCGCGCGGTGATCGCCGACTTCGGGATCGCCGGCGAGTGCCGCGCGCTGGCCGCAGGGCCGCAGCACGCCGCCGGGACCCGCGGCTTCATGGCGCCCGAGCAGATCGCGGGCACGGCGCTCGACGCGCGGGTCGACGTCTACGCGCTCGGCGTGCTCGGCTTCCTGCTCGCGACCGGGAGCCGGCCGAGCGCGCTGCCGGTGGCCGAGCTCGGGTTCGCCGGGCTGCCGGCCGATCTCGCCGCGCTGCTCGCCGACTGCCTGGCCGCCGAGCCCGCCGAGCGACCGCGCGACGCCGGCGCCGTGCTGCGCCGGCTCGATGAGCTCGCGCCACCGCCGGGCGCGTGCGGAGCGCGGGACCGGCGCCGGCGCCGGGTGCTGCGCTGGGCGCGCTTGCCGCGCTCGCGGCTGCGCTGAGCCACGCGTGGCACCGGCTCGGCCGGCTCTGCGCGAGCGTGCCGGCGGCGCCGCGCCGAGCGCCGAGCTCGAAGTCGCACGCCAGGCACGCCGACCATCCAGCACCGCGGTGGAACGCGACGCCACCGCGCCGAGCGCCGAGCTCGAAGACGCGCCGGTGGATCGAGCCCCGCGCACCCTGACCGTCCAGGTTCGCATGCTGAACGGTTCGCGGACCGTCCAGCGCCGTGGGCCGTCGAGCGAGTCCGCGCAGTTACCGCCGGCGCGCCGCTTGCGAGACCGCTGCCGGTCGTCCATCGGAGAACACATGACGCGTTTCACGTTCGCTGGCCTGGCGCTCGCTCTCACCGTTGCCTGTGCGACCACTCCCCAGCGTGGGGATGACGACGATCACGGGGACTCGGGCTCCGGCTCTGGCTCCGGCAGCGGGTCGGGCTCGGGGAGCGGATCCGGATCCGGCACAGCCTCGATCTCGCCGCGCACCGGCGGCTGGATCTACGGCGAGCAGACCCCGGTGTCGAGCACGTGCAGCGCCGGCACGCCGCACGGCGAGGCCGGCGCGTTCGCGATCGATCAGGTCACCACCGCGGGCTTCCGGATCGTCCCCAACGACAGCACCGCGCCGTTCACCTGCACGCAGAGCGGCGCGAGCTTCACGTGCCCCAACCGCGCGACGCTGGTCATGGACTACCGGCCCGGCCTCGACGCGCTGATCACGATCCACGGCACGGCGACCGGTACGTTCAGCGATCCGACGCACGCCACCGGACACCAGGACGCCACGGTCGACTGCACCGGCACGCAGTGCGCGGTGATCGGCCCCCTGCCCTGCGGCTTCACCGTGCGCTTCGCGATCCACACGCGGTAACGCCGGCACCAGCCACCACGCTCAGGCGGTGCGAACCGCCGCGGCTTCGGCGAGGCCGAGCTCGGCGATCGCGACCTCGCGCATCTTGAACTTCTGGATCTTGCCGGTCACCGTCATCGGGAACTGATCGGTGATCTTCCAGTAGCGCGGGATCTTGTAGGTCGCGATCTTGCCGGTGCAGAACGCGGTGAGGTCCTCGGTGGTGACCACCTGGCCGGCCTTGGTCCGGATCCACGCCATGACTTCCTCGCCGTACTTGACGCTCGGCACGCCGACGACCTGGGCCTCGGCGATCGCGGGGTGGGTGTGGAGGTACTCCTCGACCTCGCGGGGGAAGATCTTCTCGCCGCCGCGCGCGATCATGTCCTTGATCCGACCCACGATGTTGACGTAGCCGTCGGCGTCCATCGTCCCGAGATCGCCGGTGTGCATCCAGCGCCCGGCGTCGATCGCCGCGCGGGTCGCGACCTCGTCGTTCCAGTAGCCGAGCATCACGCTGTAGCCCCGGGTGCACAGCTCGCCGCTCTGGCCGCGCGGCACGACCCGGCCGGTCTCGGGATCGACGATCTTGACCTCGACGTGGGGGTGGACGCGGCCGACCGTGGTGACCCGCTTGTCGAGTGGATCGTCGGTCGCGCTCTGGGTCGAGACCGGCGAGGTCTCGGTCATGCCGTAGCAGATCGTGACCTCGCGCATCCCCATCCGCGCCTGGACCGCGCGCATGACCTCGATCGGGCACGACGAGCCGGCCATCACGCCGGTGCGCAGGGTCGACAGATCGTGCGACGCGAACGACGGGTGATCGAGCTCGGCGATGAACATCATCGGCACGCCGTACAGCGAGGTGCAGCGCTCGGCGGCGACGGTCTCGAGCACGAGCAGCGGCTCGAACGCCTCGCCCGGCACCACCACGCAGGCCCCCGTGGTCACGCACGCGAGGTTGCCGATCACCATGCCGAAGCAGTGATAGAACGGCACCGGCACGCACACCCTATCGTGCTCGGTGTAGTGCAGGATCCGCGCGATGAAGTAGCCGTTGTTGAGCACGTTGTGGTGCGACAGCGTCGCGCCCTTGGGGAACCCGGTGGTGCCCGACGTGTACTGGATGTTGATCGGATCGTCGAACGCGAGCTCGGCCTCGCGCTCGGCCAGCCGCTCGGCCGCGACGCTCGCTCCGGCGGCGATCAGCTTGCCCCAGTCGTCCTCGAACACGATCGTGGCGCGCAGCGCGGGGCAGCTGCCGCGGACCTCGCCGAGCAGCGCGACGTAGTCGTTGTGGCGAAACCCGCGGGACATCGCGAGCACGCTGACCCCGGCCTGGTTGAGCACGTAGCCCAGCTCGCTCGACTTGTAGGCCGGATTGATGTTGACCAGGATCGCGCCGATCCGCGCGGTGGCGTACTGCAGGACCACCCACTCGAAGCGGTTGGGCGACCACACCCCGACCCGGTCGCCGCGCTCGATGTCCATCGCGAGCAGCCCGCGCGCGACCTGGTCGGCGGCGTCCCACAGCGCGCGGTACGTCGCGCGGTAGTCCTGCGAGCGCACGACCAGCGCCTCGCGATCGGGGAAGTTCTCGACCGTGCGGCGAAAGCTGTCGCCGATGGTCTCGCCGAGCAGAGGCACCGCGCTGGTGCCGTGGGCATAGGAAAGCGCCATGGCTCGACGGTACCCGGAGTGGTCACGGGCAGACAGTTCCCGTGGCCATGTTTCCCATCAGGTCGGCGCAGAAGCAGGCGGCGCCGACCGCCTCGGCGGTGACCATCGGGCACCGGCCTCCGTCGAAGCAGCACGATGCGCTGACCGCCGAGGTCGCCTCGAAGCGCGTGGCCGGGGCACCGCCGGGATCGCCGGTGCCACCGGGCGATTTCGACTCCATGGCGTACGGGACCGCGACCAGCACGGTGCCGACGCAGATCAAGATCAGCGACGGCTTGCGCGACGTGATCTCGAAGTCCTTGTACTTCACCTTGGTCTCGCTGCTGGTTTCGGCGTCGCGCCGGAACAGCAGCACCAGCCCCGCGCAGATCAACACCGCGCCGATCACCATCAACAGCATCGCCCTGCCTCCCACTGGAAACTGTAGGCGGTGCGCGCGCGGGCTGCAACGCCAGAGTGCTACTCGGGGAGCGTCGCCCGGCCGCCGTCGATCCGGATCAGGTCGCGCTGGGCCGCGAGCCGGACGCCGGCGACGACGCGGCCGACCACGCGCTCGGTCACCCGGGCAAAGCCGAGCAGCCGCGCCGCGTCGCGGACCAGGTCGGCAGCGGCGATGCCGACGGCGCGCTCGACGACGATCCGGGCCGCGGCGGCGACCTCGGCGAGCGGCACCTCGTGGATCTCCCGGCGCGCCGAGGCACCCTGACCGGCGACCCGCACGGCAGGAACTGCCGCCGGATCCTGATCGATCCGCCACACGACGTCGTCCTCGTCACCCCACCGGCCGCGGCCGGCGAGCGCGACCCGGACCTGATCGGTGACCCGCTGGGTCAACCGGCCGATGCCGAAGTACGCGCCGACGCGCCGCGCCAGCACCTCGAGGTGGATCGGCGCCTCGGCGGCGAGCACCTGCTCGATGATCTTGCCGACCTCGGCGAGGTGGCGCGGCGCGAACAGATCATCCGGCGCGCGGCGGCCGGCGGGGATCGCCGCCGCGAGGTACGGGCCGATCGCGATCGCGTTGCGGGCGAGGCGCACCGGCGCGCTGCCGGCGGCCGGCGCCGGCGTGTCGCCGATCAGCGCCGCGACCGCATCGCTCGGTCCCGAGCCGGCGGCGGCCACCGGCGACGAGCCGCCCGAGGCGTCGCGGCTCCACAGCGAGCCTTGCGGCGCGTTCCGGGCCGGACCGGAGGCGGGCGACACCGGGGACCCCTGCGACGTGCTCCGGCCACGCCGCGCGCGCTCGATCGGGGACGAGCCGGCGGCGACACCGTCGGCGGATCGCCGCGCGGAGCCGGTCGGCGGCGCCGGCGGCGTGGTCTGCGGCCGGCGCCGGCTCGCCGCGACCGCCGCGATGATCGCGCCGTGGGCGCGCGCGACCTCGCGCTCGGGATCCGCCCACCAGTCGAGCGTCCAGATCCGGTGGACGCGCCAGCCGAGCTGGCCGAGCACCTGGGCGCGCAGTCGATCGCGATCGCGCGCCGCCGCGGCGCTGGCGTACGCCGCGCCGTCGTGCTCGATCGCGAGCACGAACCGATCGGCGTCGTTGGGGTCGACGATCGCGAGATCGACCTTGTAGGCACCGCAGCCGACCTGGTGGCGCACGATCCAGCCGCGCTCGACCAGCGCGCGCGCGATCGCCGCGGTGACCGGGCTGGCCGGCGCCGCGTCGCCGCCTGCGGCCTCCGCCGCCCGCGCTGCGCCGCCGCCGTTGCGCGCGAACACCAGCAGCTCGGCGAGATCCTGCACGCCCTGCCCGGTCGCGCCGGCGAGATCCTCGGGCGCGAAGCTCGAGAACACGATCAGCTGCTCGCGCGCGCGCGTGATCGCGACGTTGAGCCTGCGCTCGCCGCCGCGCTGCGACAGCGGGCCGAGGTTCCGGGTGAACCCGCCGTCGGCGTCGGGGCCGTAGCCCACCGAGAGCAGCACCACGTCGCGCTCGTCGCCCTGGATGGTCTCGAGGTTCTTGACCAGCACCGGCTCGCCGCCCGCGCTGGCCTCGCACCAGGCGTCGAGCGCGTCGTCGTCGCCGCGCGCCGCGTCGAGCAGGTCCTCGATCAGCTCCTGCTGGGCGCGCGAAAACGTCACCACCGCGATCGACCGCGCGCGCTGCGCCGGATCGCGCAGCCGCGCGATGACTTCCGCGACCACCGCCTCGGCCTCGGCGCGATTGTGGCGCGCGCCGGCGCGATCGTAGACCCCGTCGACTCGGCGCCACGCCACGCCGAGATCCGGCGAGCCGTGCGCGGCCGGGAACACGGCGAGCCGGTCGCCGTAGTAGCGCCGGTTGGCGAACGCGATCAGGTCCTCGTGCCGGCTGCGGTAGTGCCAGGCGAGCCGGAGCTCGGGCAGCCGAGCCGCGACGCAGTCGTCGAGCACGTTGTCGATGCCGTCGCCGTCGACCGGCTCGTCGGCGTCGTCGGCCGCGGCCCCCGCGCCCGGCGCGAAGAACCGGGTCGGCGGCAGCTGGCGCGAGTCGCCGACCACCACCGCCGCGCGGCCGCGGGCGAGCGCGCCGATCGCGTCGGCGGTCGGCAGCTGCGACGCTTCGTCGAACACGACGACGTCGAACCGCGGCAGCGCCGGATCGAGGTATTGCGCCACGGACAGCGGCGACATCAGGAGGCACGGCGCGAGCCGCGGCAAGAGCGTCGGGATCTCGGCGAACAGCCGGCGCAGCGGGCGGTGGCCGCGCTGCTTCTTGAGCTCGTGGAGCAACGTGCCGAGCTCGCCACCGGGATCGGTCGTGACCCGCGGCACGCGCTCGGCGATCCGGACCAGCGCGCGGGTCCGGATCAGCGCCAGCGTGGCGCGATCGAGATCGGCGAACGCCGCGACGTGCGCGTGGTGCGCCGCGCCGTGGAACCGCGCGAGCGCCGGCGTCGCGATCAGCTCGGCGTCGGCCCACGCCAGCAGCGTGGCGCGCTCCCACGCGGTCGCGAGCTCGCCCGCCGCCAGGTCGCCGCGCTCGATCGCCGCGACCGCCGGCCCGACGCCCGCCGCCAGCGCCGCCCGGCGCGCGCCGTGAAACGCGACCCAGTCGCGCAGCCGATCGATCGCGCCGCGCAGCGCCTCGATCCGCCGGGCGAGCGCCGCCAGGTGAGCGTCGCCCGCGGCGAGCTGGGCCTCGGCGATGCCGGTGGCCTCGGCGAGCGCCGCGAGCGCGGGGCGCCAGCGGCCGACCGCGTCGCCGAGCCGCGCGAACGCCGCGAGCTCGCCGCCCACCGACGGATCGCCCGCCGGGCTCGCGGCGACCTGGGCGACCAGCGCGCGCCACGCCGCGGCCCGCCCGGCCTCGCCCGGCACCAGCGGGGCGACCTCGACGGCGTCGAACGCGAGCCGCAGCTCGCCGGCCCAGCCCACCGCGGCGTCGATCTTCGGGAGATCGAGCGCCAGCGGATCGCCGCCGAGCTCGCCGAACCAGCGCCGCGCCGGCCCGGCCGCCGCGATCAACGCCGCGCGCGCCGCGCGCTCGGCGATCACCGACTCGAGCGCGGTGATGATCGCGCCGTCGGTCTCGAGCATGCCCGGCATCGCCGCCGCCGCGATCGCCGCGCGGGTCTGGCGCAGCGCCAGGTAGCGCAGCGGCGCGATCCGGTGGGTCCAGCGCCGGAGCTGGGCCCACAGCTCGGGGGCGTCGAGCTCGGCGACGGCGTCGGTGAAGCGATCGTTGACCTCGGTCGCCAGCATCCGGTGCCGGCTCGCCAGCACCAGGAACGCGCCGGGATCGCGGGGTGACTCGACCGCGCCGGTGCCCCGCGCGCGGATCAGCGCGATGCGCTCGATCACGTCCTCGTCGGCGGCGAGCCGCAGCTGGGTCAGGAGCTCGGCGCCCGGCCGGGGCGACGCGGCGGCGAGCGTGGCCAGCGCGCCGAGCGCGACCAGCTGATCGCGGGTGCGGGCGACCACGCCGGGCACCAGCTGCTCGACCGCGGCGACCGCGGCCCCGAGCTCGGCCGCCGCGGCCTCGGCCTCGTCCAGCGCCGCCAGCGCGCGCTCCCGGCCGTCGAGCGGCCAGCGCTCCAGCGTCGACGCGCGCCACGGGTGCGACGCCGCCGGCTCGACCGGCGCCGCGGCCTCGGCGAGCGCCTCGATCGCGAGCCTGCGGCGCTCGAAGCTCGCGCGATCGAGGCCGACCGCATCGCGCTCGGCGAGCGGCGCCCGCGCCGTGGTCCGCAGCTCGACCAGCCGGCCCAGCACGTCGTGCAGCGAGCGGCCCAGCGGCCCGGTGCGGTGCATCGCGTGGGCGTGATCGTCGAGCGTCGCGCGCAGCTCGTCGAGCCGGGCATCGGGGCCCGCCGGTCCGGCGACCGGACGGAACGCGCGCTCGAGCACCCGGCCGAGCTGGCCGACGACCTGCGCCCGCACCGCCCGGTGCGAGTGCAGCGCCAGGCAGACGTCGCCGAGCCCGAGCGCGGTCAGCCGCTGGTGCACGACCTCGAGCGCCGCCGCCTTCTCGGTCACGAACAGCACGGTCTTGCCGCTCGTCACGCAGTGCACGATCAGGTTCGCGATGGTCTGCGACTTGCCGGTGCCCGGCGGGCCCTGCAGCACGAAGCTGGCGCCGGCCCCGGCCGCCGCGACCGCGGCGAGCTGACTGGCATCGGCGTCGAGCGGCGCGATCAGCTCGTGGATCGCCTCGGAGCTCGCGCCGCCGGCGGCCACCCGGGCCACCGCGCCGCCGGCCTCCGGCGACGGCTGCGCGAACGCGGCCCCACCGCCCGCGGCGAGGTGCGCGACCACCGGGCTGTCGACCAGCTCGTCGGCGCGCGCGTCGAGATCGTTCCACATCACGAACTTGGCGAACCGGAAGATCCCGAGCTCGGCCGCGCGCTCGACCCGCCAGCCCGGCCGGGCCACCGCGATCGCGTCGGCAGCGTCGAGCAGCGCCGGCAGATCGAGCTCGTCGCCGTCCTCTCCGCCGGGCAGCGCCACGCCGATCTCGCGCCGCAGCTTCTCGCGCAGCGTCTGGTTGCACCGCGGCTCGAGCCCGGCAGCCTCGACCAGCCGGATCGCGCCGTCCAGATCGCGCACCAGCTCGACCGGCCACAGCGCGAGCGGCGCCCGCCGCATCACCGGCTCGGCGCCATCGCCAACGCCATCGCCGCTGGCCTCGCTCCACACCAGCACGCCGAGGCCGAGCCACAGCGTGTGGACGCCGCCGTCGGCGAGCTGGGCCCGCGCCGCCCGCCGGATCGCGACCAGCCGCCGCGCCAGCTCGGGCTTGGCCAGTGGCGAGCGCAGCGTGCCGGCCTCGATCAGCTCGGGCGCCACCGCCGGCCCCGACACCAGGCTGAACGCGGCGCCCTCGGCCAGCGCCGCGGCGACCGCCGCGACGTCGAGCGCCGGCAGCGGGATCGTCGTCGTCCCGTCGTCGACGTCGAGCAGCCGGTTGGCCCACGACAGATCCAGGAGCGACAGCTTCCACCGTTCGAGGCGCGCATGCGCGGCTGGGTCGATCACGACGACGAATCTACGCCAACCTCGCCGATTCTCGACGATAACCGCACGTGCAGATCCCCTCGGGATCTCCCCCAGGCGCGCGCTGCCGCTCGGCTCGTCACGCCGCCCTCGGTACCCGAGGGTCACCGAGCCCTCGTCGAGCCTCGTCGAGCCTCGTCGAGCCTCGTCGAGGCCGCGACGCTGCGCACGGATCCGCAGCGATCTGTGCTGCTCGGGCTCGAGGAGACCGGAGTATCGTCGCACCGTGTTGTCGCCAGATCCCGTGTCACCGCCGCTGACCTCGCCCGTGTCTCCGCTCGATCGCTGGTCGCTCGACCCGGCGGTCGTCCACCTCAACCACGGCTCCTATGGCGGCTGCCCGCGCCCCGTGACCGAGGCCGCGGCTGGCTTCCGCACGCGCCTCGAGGCCGCGCCGATGCAGTTCATGGTGCTCGACTGGCAGACCGAGCTCGATCGGGCGCGCGCCCAGCTCGCCGCGTTCCTCGGCGCGCCCGCCGAGCGCCTGGTGTTCGTGCCGAACTCGACCACCGGCGTGGCGATCGCGCTCAACTCGATCGAGCTCGCCGCCGGCGACGACATCCTCGTCACCAACCACACCTATCGCGCGTGCATGAACCAGCTCAAGCGGCTCGCCGCCGCGCGCGGCGCGACGATCACCATCGTCGAGATCCCGCTGCCGTTCGATGCCGGCGCGCTGATCGACGCCGTGACCCGCGCGATCACCCCGCGGACCCGGCTCGCGCTGCTCGATCACATCACCAGCCAGGCCGCGTTGATCCTGCCGCTCGCGCAGCTGATCGAGCGGCTCGCAGCGCGCGGCGTGCCGGTCGTCGTCGACGGCGCCCACGCCCCCGGCCAGATCCCGCTCGATGTCGCCGCGCTCGGCGCGCTCGGTGCGACCTGGTACATCGGCAACTGCCACAAGTGGCTGTGCGCCCCCAAGGGCAGCGGATTCCTCGTCGTGCCCGAGGGCGCCCGGCCGCGCCCGGTCGTCACCTCGCACGGCGCGAGCGCGGAGTACGGGCCGCCCAACCGGCTCCACGCCGAGCTCGACTGGGCCGGCACCCACGATCCGTGCGCCCACCTCGCCGTGCCGACGGCGATCGCCACGGTCGCGGCCGAGGGCGGCGGCTGGCCCGCCATCATGCGCCGCAACCATGCACTGGCCTGCGAGCTGCGCCGCCGGCTCGAAGGCGAGCGCTCCGCCATCGCCTCCGACGACGCGCGCGGCTCCATGGCCGCGATCGCGATCGAGCTGCCGGCCGGGCTCGCGCCGCTCGCGCTGATGGAGCGGCTGCTGCGCGACGGCTGGGAGCTGCCGATCTTCGACTTCGGCCGCGGCCCCATGATCCGGGTCTCGGCGCACCTGTACAACCACGCTGGCGAGGCCGATCTGCTCGCCGCCAAGCTGCACTCGCTCGATGTGACGATCCGCCGATAGCGCCCCCTCGCGCGACGCTCGGACGCCGACGCCGCTCGCGGCGATCTTGGATGCGCCGACTGCCGCGGCTCCGGGACCGGGACCGGGCGCGCGGGGCGGCGCCGTCGCGAGCGCCGCGCGGCTGCCACGCTCGGGGTTCCTCCTCGGACCCGCTCGGCTCGGCGCTTCCCCCGGGCGTTCTCTCCTCCGCTGCACCCTCCCGGGTCGCGGCCACGGCGGCCTCTGTGCTTCCACCACCGGTGAGCCCCGCGTCCGGTGCGCTGCGCGCCCGGCCGCTGGGGGGCCCCCGCGCCTTCACCTCGCTCTCCGAGGAGGACCCACTCGCGGGCGCGCCGCGCGGTGGCGAGAACACCAAGCGCCCGAGGTGCCAGTGCCAGATGCGATCGCATCGAGACGGTCGCCGCGGATGAATTCGCTTGTTCATCCACGGGGCGGGCGCGGCGACAGGACCCCGTTGGCGAGTACGTATGGACTGGCTTGGTCCGCAACAGCACGCCACTCCTCGAGAGTTCCAGAGGCCAGCGGTAGGTCCCAGACATGCGCAGTGTTGTCGTCGGTAGCGGTGGCCACGCCACTGTCGTCCGCGCTGAACTCGGCGCTCACCACAGTAGTGTGATGCTGAAGCGGCGGTATGAGCGGCTTACCTGTTGCCGCGTCCCAGACGCGCGCGGTGTTGTCTCCGCTCCCGGTGACGATGCGCGTGCCGTCAGTACTGAACGCGGCACTCCACACGGTGCCCTGATGCTCAAGCGGGGGCGAGAGGGGGTGGCCGGTTGCGATGTCCCACACGCGCGCGGTGTGGTCGGCGCTCGCCGTGACCACGCGCGTGCCGTCGGGGCTGAACGCGGCGCTGCACACGGTGTCGTGGTGCTCGAGCGGAGGGGAGAGGGGATGGCCTGTCGCGGTGTGCCAAACGCGCGCGGTGTGGTCGGCGCTCGCCGTGACCACGCGAGCGCCGTCCGAGCTGAACGCTGCGCCACACACGGTATCTTGATGCTCAAGCGGCGAGGAGAGCGCGTCCCCAACGGCGTCCCAGATGCGCGCGGTGTGGTCGGCGCTGGTTGTGACGACGTGGTTGCCATCCGGGCTGAATGCGACGCTCACCACGAAGCCCTCATGCTCGAATGGGGGCGACAGGGGCTTGCCAGTGGCTGCATCCCAAACGCGTGCGGTCCGGTCGTCGCTGGCGGTGACGACGCGCGTGCCGTCCGGGCTGAAGGCAGCGCTCGCTACGAAGCCCTTATGCCTGAGTGGGGGCGAGAGGGGCTCGCCGGTAGCGGCAACCCAGACGCGCGCGGTCTGATCGTCAATGGCGGTGACGATACGTGTGCCGTCGGGGCTGAACGCAAGGCCCACCATGAGGCGCTCATGCTTGAGGGAGGGCGAGAGGGGCTTGGTCGCGGCCGCAACCCAGACGCGCGCGGTCTGATCCCAGCTGGCAGTGACAATGCGGGCCCCATCACAGCTGAACGCCGCGCAATACACAGCGCCCTGATGCTCGAGCCATGGTGACAGGGGCTTGCCGGTGGCGGCATCCCAGACGCGCGCGGTGTGGTCGGCACTCGCCGTGACGACTCGGTCGCCATCGGGGCTGAACGCGGCGCTAACCACGAAGCCCTGATGCTCGAGCGGCGGTGAGAGTGGTTTGCCGGTGGCGGCGTCCCAGACGCGCGCGGTGTGGTCGGCGCTGGCCGTCACGACACGGCCGCCATCGGGGCTGAACGTAGCGACAAACACGGTGTCTTGATGCACGAGCGGCGGTGAGAGTGGCTTGCCGGTGGCAGCGTGCCAGACGCGCGCGGTGCGGTCGGCGCTGGCGGTAACGACGCGGGCGCCATCGGGACTGAACGCGGCGCCATGCACTGTGTCCTGATGTTCGAGCGGTGGCGAAAGGGGCTCGCCGGTAGCGCCGTCCCAGACGCAAGCGGTCTGGTCTCCGCTCGCGGTGACGACCCGGGTGCCATCTGGGCTGAACGCAGCACGATATACGGCATCTTGATGCTCGAGTGGTAGCGAGAGGGGCTCACCGCTGGCGTCCCATATACGCGCGGTCTGGTCGGCGCTGGCCGTCACGACACGGGTGCCATCGGGGCTGAATGCCGCGCTCGCTACGGAGTTTCGATGTTCGAGCGGTCGCGAGAGGGGCTCACCGGTGGCGACGTTCCAAACGCATGCCGTGCGGTCCTCGCTGGCAGTAATGACACGGGTACCGTCGACGTTGAACGCTGCACCAACAACGGCACCCTGATGTTCGAGCGGTGGCGAAAGGGCGTCGCTGGTGGCGGCGTTCCACACACGCGCGGTCATGTCGTTGCTCGAAGTGACGACACAGGTGCCGTCGGGGCTGAACGAGGCACTCACGACAGAGCCTTGGTGCCGGAGTGCTGGTCCAACGGGAAGGTTCCGCGTGGCCGCCGCAAACAACATTCGCAGCGACGAACTGGGCGAGCCGCCGGCCGCTTCCGTTGCCTTCCTTGCAGCCACCAGGTATGGCAACGCCTCCAGGGGACGTTCGGCTTCGACGAGCCGTTGACGCCCAGTTTCCTGGTAGAGCTGCGAGGATTCCGCGAGCATGCGGTTGCGCTGCGCCCGATGCCTGCGTCGCCGCCGGATCGCATGGGCTTCCGCGGCTTCGCTTGCCGCAAGAAATGCAGCGAGATCGGCAGTATAACCGAGCTGCTGCGCTGCTCTCTCTCGCCACGCAATCGCGCCACCGAGTTCGACCGCGTCGAGCAGCCCTCCCTCGCCGCTGCCCCGCACACGCCACGCCGCGGCCGCCGCTTCGAGCTCACGTCGGCGTTGTTCGTGCGCTCGCCAGGTCCGGATCCACTCGGCGAACGTTGACCAGGCGTGGATCAGCGTCTCGTGCGCGAGGTCGACGCGGACATCCCCGCACTGGTCGTCGCCGGTGACAGTGACGAGCCGGTTATCCACGAGGTGTTGCAGGACAGCACCGAACTTCGTCGCACCTTTCGAGCGCAGCGCCGCGTAGGGCTGCTGGCGTCGCGTGTCGGCGCGGCCTTCACCAAACGCGACGAGGCGAAGCAAGGTCCGAAGCGCAAGCGTCTCCTCGGCTTGCGTCAAACTGCGAAGCACTGCGTCGGCGTGCTCTGAAATGGCGAACGCCAAGCCGGTTCGACTACCGTCACCCAGCGCCTGGTAGTCAGCAAGCGCCAGCAATCGCTGGCGCCGCTTGCCCCAGAGTTGGACCAGCGCTTCTTGCAGCAAGGGAAGCGCCCCCGGCTCGCGAGCAGCGTCCTCAAGCAGCCGCGATACGAGCTCTGGCTGGAAGTACACACCAATGTCGCGCGCTGGGCGCTCGATGACCATACGCAAGTTGTTGCCGCGGAGCGCGCTGAGTTCCACACGTGAGATCCGACCGTCGAGGTCTGTCCACAGCGTGCTCTCCATGAACGCACCGTAAAAATCGGCGCGCAGCGAAAACATGAGCACGCAGCGCCGATCGGTGCGGAGCGCGCGCATGGCCGCGAGAAACCTGCAACGTTCATCGGCGCCGGCAACTGCGAATAGCTCTTCGAGCTGATCGATGACGAGGAGCAGGGAGGTCGCCGACGCGTGACGCGCAAGTAGCTGAGCGACCGCTGACACCGGCGCGGCGATATCGCCTTCAAGTACATCGGCAAGCTGCGCAGATGGCCGTTCGCCTGGTCGCAAAGTCCGCACCAGGAATGAAGCCAAGCCCGGCGCTCCGCGGGCTAACATCGGCGTAAGACCTGCTGCAATCATGGACGACTTGCCAGATCCTGACGCGCCGATGACGTAGATCTCACGCTCTCCGCGCCGTAATCTGCGGACTACATCGTCAAGCTCAGCATCGCGGCCAAAAAACAGCTGGGCGTCCTGCTCGGTGAATGGCCGCATGCCGGGATACGGGCACGGTATGTCCGGATCGGGGACGCGGCGTTGAGCGAGGTACTGGCGCAGCCGATCGATCTCGGCCGTCCACACCTCGCGAGTCGGGTCCCGAAAATCCAGCTTCACGAGCGCCCGGATATGCGCTGGGATCTCGCAGTCTTCGAGCAACAGCGGCAGCAATACGCCGTGGGTGCGTTTGTCGACGCTCGCACACGTGACGAGATGCTCGGCGAATAGAGCCCAGTCGTCGGCCATATATGCAGGTGAAAGCACGACGATCGAGACTCGACTTGAGCGCACGCCGCGCTCGATCTCATCCGTGATAAACTTGCCGAGCACCATCGCCTTGAGCACAAACACGCGCTCAGGAGCCAGCCCTAGCTTGGCAAGCAGGAAGCCTTGGACGAACGACTCGTCAGCGTCGGCATGGACGATAAAGACGTCGTACGCAAAAGTGACGGCTGCAGCGCGCGATGCACTCCCGCCACGGACCTGGCGCGTCATACGCCGGAATTCTGGCGATCCGCCCAGATTGATCGCGAGATAGGTACACTGCAACGGCGGCTACAACATCGATATTGCAGATCGCGCAAGACAGCGCGCTTTTCACGGAATGGTTCACGGATCGTGCCGGCAGACCCAGACGTCCTCATGCGTCGTAGCTTGCCTGTGATGGTTCCCGTAGCTCAAGAGCGTATCCCTGCAGACGAGCGTAACCGCGCGCAGCCCCCGTTGAACGGTTGGCCGTCGACGCGCTCGCGAGCGGATTCGAGCCCGGCGCATCGATCGCGATCCACGTCCGGCAGATGCCACGGCGCGGCGAGAGCGCGCGCCTCACGGGGCATCCGGCGATCTCCCCGAACTCGCCATCGTGCGCTGCAGCACTGGTGCGCGGTTACACCGGCGTGAGGCCCGAAGACGAAGGTGGCTGGCCATGTCACGTCGCTCGTCACCTGTCTCGGTCACAGCGCGTTCTCGCGACCGCGCGGCGCGCCCGCGAGCGGGTCTCCTCGGAGAGCGAGGTGAAGGCGCGGGGGACCCCCAGCGGCCGGGCGCGCAGCGCACCGGACGCGGGGCTCACCGGTCGTGGGAACAAAGAGACCGCCGTGGCCGCCGAAACATCGCCGCATGATTCCGGATCACGCCCACTGTTTCGGAACGATCGGTTCTGATAGCAGAGAGACGTCCTCGACGCGTACTCGGCTCGACGGCCGACGTGCCGGCCTTGCGCGCGCAACTCGAAGCACTCACCGCCGCCGGCGACGACACGCAGGTGATCGCGACGCTGTTCGAGATCTTCGAGAAGCAACCCGGTCGGGGAATGGCCCCTGGTCAAGGATTCCCGGTTCCAGAGATTCCGAGCATTGCTTCGACGTCACTGGCCCTGGTGCGGATGCATCGTCGATCGTACGCTCCGGCGACGGTGGTAACGTTGAACATTCGTTGTACGCTCCGTGGAACCGTCCTTGGCCTCGCCGGCGTCTGCTTGTCGCTGCTCACCCGCCCCGCTGCCGCCGACCCGTCCCCGCAGATCACCCGCCTCTCGGCGGAACAACGGACGCGCGCGCTCGCCGCGATCGACGCGAAGTTCACGGAGCTGTACGTCTTCCCCGAGATGCGATCCAAGATCGTGGACCGGCTGACCCGCCTGCAGCGCAGCGGCCGCTACAACGTGGACGACGCGAAGATATTCGCTGACCGGATCACCCAGGACCTGAAGGACGTCGCTCACGACGAACACCTCGCGCTCTCGGTCGATCCCGCGGCGTATGCCGCCGCGCTCGCGCCGCCGCACGGCGATGACGGGGAGGACGCGTTTCGACGCCGGCGAGCGAGCCACCGCCATCACGGCATTGCCGAGCTCCGCGTGCTCCCCGGCAATGTCCGCTACATGAAGATCAGCCACTTCGATTGGGTCCCCGACGAGACCGGCGCCATCTACGACGACGCGATGCGGTTCCTGAAGGAGGGTGACGCCTGGATCATCGATCTTCGCAGGAACGGCGGCGGCACGAGCGCCGCGTCGCATTATCTCGTCAGCCACTTCCTCGCGCCCGGCACGCACGACTTCACATCGCTCGCGGGCGATGCGCCGCCTGAGGTGTCGCGCGCGCTCGATCACGTTCCCGCGGGGCGCGTCACCGGAAAGCCGCTCTACGTCCTGGTCGACGGCGGCACCGGATCGGCGGCGGAGGCGGTCGCGTACGATCTGCAGCAGTTCAAGCTCGCGGAGATCGTTGGGGTGAAGACGGCCGGCGCCGCGAACAACAACAAGCTGATCCCGATCGCGCCGGGCTTCATCCTGAGCATCTCGTACGGCCGCCCGGTCCACGTCGTGAGCAAGTCCAACTGGGAAGGGGTCGGCGTCCAGCCGTCGGCCCCATGCGCCCCTGCGCAAGCGCTCGACCTGGCGGAAGCCATGGCGCTACGCAAGCTGTCCGCTGCTCCGGCGGCAACGCCCGAAGCGCGGGTCGAGTACGGCTGGGCCCGTGTCGCCGTCGAAGCGCGGCTACATCCGGTCACCTTCACGGCGGCGCAGCTTCAAGCGCTCGCCGCACATTACGGCGAACCCAACGTCGGCTTCGGCGAGTTGGAGGTGGTGTTCCACGATGGCTCGCTCTGGCTGGACCGGCCCAGCCGGCCAACCGCGCGCCTTGGCCCGCTGACCGTGGATGGCGTGTTCGGGATCGAGGGCAACGATCTGCTCCGCGCCCGGCTGACCGGCAAGATGCTGGAGCTGCTGTGGTGGGATGATCCGAAGCCGAGGGTGTTTGCGCGACGGTGATGGCCGATACCCGACCGGGGCGATACGTTCGCTGCAACGCCGGCCGCTCTGACGATGATCCCGCTCGTGAAAGCGCCCCATCGCGCTGCGCTGACCGAGGCGATCGCGCGGTGCCGCTTCCGCTTCAACGACCGCTGCCGCTTCCCTTCGCCCCGATCCGCCGGATCGACATCGGGCGCCACCTGCCGGCGTGGAGCGCCGCTCGTCACGCCCCGCGACCGCTCGTCACGCGGCGCTGCAGATCGACGCCGCCGCGGGCGATACTCGCCACGGTGAACGACCCCGGCGTCGCCATGTTACGATCCGAACGGCAAGCGCGATCGTGAACGCCAGGAGAGCGCGGATCTACTGGCTGTGCCAGCTCGCCGGCTGGTTCACCTACCAGAGCGCCTGGCTGTTGCCGTCGCTGTTCATGACCGACGCCGCGGGCGTGCCGATGAGCGCGCGCGTGGTCAACGCCACGTTCGGCGCGGTGATCTCGATCGGCGCCACGCACGTCTACCGGCAGGTGATTCGCCGGCGAGCGTGGGATGCGCTGAGCCCGCCGCGGTTGCTGCTCAAGGCGAGCGCCGGCAGCATCGTCGCGGGTGGATGTCTCACGCTGCTGTGGATGTCGTTGAGCTTCGTGTACAAGACCGGCGACGCCCCGCTGCGGGCCTGGCTGCCCTGGTTGATCGCGGCGTCGACGTTCAGCGTCCTGTTGTGGAGCGTCGTGTACTTCGGCGTGCACTACTTCGAGCGCTGGCGCCAGGCCGAGCGCGATCGGCTCGAGCTCGCGGTCGCGGTGGCCGAGGTCAAGCTCGACTCGCTGCGCGCGCAGCTCAACCCGCACTTCCTGTTCAACTGTCTCAACAGCGTGCGTGCGCTGACGATCGAGGATCCACCGAAAGCCCACACCGCGGTCACCGCGCTCGCCACGCTGATCCGCTACTCGTTGCAAGCGACGCAAACCGCGACCGTGCCGTTCGACGCCGAGCTCGACATGATCCGTTCGTACCTGCTGCTCGAGCGCATCCGGTTCGAGGAACGCCTGTGCTACGAGCTCGCGATCGAGCCGGACACCGGCCGCGTGCCGGTCCCGCCGATGCTGGTGCAGGGGCTGGTCGAGAACGGCGTGAAGCATGGCATCGAGCGGCTGCCGGGCGGCGGGGGGATCACGGTCGCGGCGTGGCTCGAGGGCGGCGGGCTGCGGGTCCGCGTCACAAACACCGGCCGGATCGTCGCGGCCGGCGGCTCGACGTCGCTCGGCCTCAGTAACGCGCGCGAGCGCCTCCACTTGCTCTACGGCGCGCGCGCGAGCCTCGCCGTGCGCGAGGACGCCGGCACCGTGGTCGCCGAGCTCGCGGTGCCGCTCACCAGGTCGGCGCCATGAGCGGCTCATGAACGTCCCGATGAAGGCCGTGCTCGTCGACGACGAGCGGCTCGCGCGCAGCGAGCTGCGCCGCATGTCGCGTCGCTCGCGCCGTGGCCCAACGATGGCTTCCTCGTGCGGCTCACCAGCGGCCACGAAGTCGAGATGTCGCGGCGGCAAGCGCGGCTGTTCCACGCGGCCACGCGGCTCTGAGTCACTCGAGCGTGACGTCGTCGATGACGAGCTCGAGCTTCCCGGGCTTGGACGTCTGGCCGATGAACACCCCGGTGACGTCGCGGCTGTCGAGGCCGTCGAACTGGCTCCAGGTGAAGCTGACCTTGCCGAACGTCGCGCCGGCCTGGAACGTCTGCGAGCTCGGGAACATGCCGCGGCGCTCGGCGAACACGCTCACGGTGTAGGGCTTGCCGTCGCCCCGGGCGAGGAACGAGAAGCCCCGCTTGGCCGACAGATCGGCGGTCGCGAACGGCTCGGGGCCGGGCGACCATACCGCGCCCGACCAGCCGAATGCCTTGGTCCCCAGGACGAGCTCGCCGGTGATCTCGAGCGCGCCGGCGCTGCCATGCGCGCCGGCCACGATGCGGATCTTCGCGCTCGACAACGCGTCTGGCATCGCCTTCCAGTCCTCGCCCGGTCTGGCCGCCGTGCCGTGCTCGAAGTCGCTGACGAGCCCGAGCGCGCCCTGGGCGGCGCGCGCAGCGGCGGCCTTGGCGTCCGCGGCCCGGGTCGTCTCGGCGATCTGGCGACGGTACGCGTCCCGATCGAAGCGGTGACCGCCGCGCCAGATGCCCTCGATCCGGCGGGTGGCCTGGATGTCGCGGGTTGGGTCGCCGTCGACGAGCACCAGGTCCGCCCGCGCGCCGACGATGATGCGCCCGCGATCCGTCAGACCGAAACGCTCGGCGGGAGCGGCGGTCGCCGCGGTCAACGCCGCGCTCGGCGTCAGCCCCGCGCCCACCAGCAGCGCCAGCTCTTCGTGCATGCTCGCGCCGAACGTGGTCCCTGGGTTGGGGGCGTCGGTGCCGCACAAGATCGTCGCTCCCGCGTCGCGCAGCTAGGCGATGGTTCGCTCGACCGCGCGCGGTGCTTCCGCGCCTCGTTCAACGAGATCTTGCTCGTGCCGCCTCGGTAGGACGGACCGATTCGTCGTAGGCAAGCCTCGGTCACAGCGTGTTCTCGTCACCGCGCGGCGCGCCCGCGAGTGGGTCCTCCTCGGAGAGCGAGGCGAAGGCGCGGGGGACCCCCAGCGGCCGGGCGCGCAGCGCACCGGACGCGGGGCTCGCCGGTCGTG
>Ga0307515_10003433_pt1 | contig 33339 bp, 31 predicted proteins | sample 17_EM_MG_FD_194513 | JGI IMG/M metagenome (GOLD analysis project Ga0307515, IMG submission 194513) | Populus trichocarpa ectomycorrhiza microbial communities from riparian zone in the Pacific Northwest, United States - 17_EM | ecosystem: Host-associated > Plants > Roots > Unclassified | place... | reverse complement strand
CACCCTTTTTCCGGAGCCCCATGTTCTCAACCCTTGCACTGAATTCAACGAAGCCGCGACGTGCGCAGGCCTCGTGCTCAGTCATCGGTGCCATGGAGGCGCCGCCCGGTGCATCGCCACACTGAGTGCTCTGAACACAGAGCCTCAAGCGGCCCGGGTTGCGTCACTGCTCCCGGGCCGTTTTGTTTTTTGCCGCGCCTTTTTGACCCATCAGCCCTACCGAAGGAGAAGCCTCATGAAGATCACCATCGCCAATTCCAAACCCCGCAACCCGCTGGTCGCTGCAGCGCATTTCCGCCGTGCCGGCAGCCACCGCCCGCATGGTGGTGCGATGCGGCAGCAAGTCGGCCGCACCCTGCGCCGTGAACTCGACCAGTTCACCCGAAGCAAAGACAGTCCATGAACACATGGCCAGGCCCCACGAGGGCGGCCTCTGAAGGAAACGATCATGACCAGCTTGAAACCGTTCCCGTGGCAGCCCGAAACGGCGCCGCACCCCTGGACCCACCCGGTACGCCGTGTGGTGGCCGCGAGCCTGAGCAGCACCAGCGCTGCGCTGGCCAAGATGGCTCAGCAACTGGCCTTGCCCGCTCCGGCACCGGTCAGCCATGCGCCGACCGTGCTGGAGTTCCATGCCGAAGCCGGCGCTCCCGAAGGTGGCGCGCTGTACCTGGATGGGCGCCTCGTCGGCTACCTGCCCGGCGTGACGCGCCTATGATCCGCGCCTGAAACCGGCCCGATGCGGCCGGTTTCAGGTGCTCTTGTGTGCGTGTTCGTGCTTGACCCGGGCCGCGGACTGAACGCGTAGCGCGTAGCGATACACGAGCAGCGCAAACGGCACCCAGCCAACCCACATCAGCAGGTCGAGCCCTTCGTGCCACCACTGCCAGGTGTCGATGGCCTCGTTTTCCCAGCCCAGTGACTCTTCGATGAAGTCGAAGACCCCCAGCCACAAGATCAGCAGCACGACGAGCAAACCGCTGGCCTGTTGACGCGGCGCCGCATGGCGCCACAACGAGGGCAGCGTCACCCCGCCGACCACCAGCCCGTACAAGGCCAGGTGCGCGAAATGCTGATGCTCGAAATACCCGCTGATGAGCGGCTCGCTGCTGATCATGCGAGCGGCCGTCCAGCCCAGCACACCAGCGCCGAGGATCACGATGACCGGGAACCGATCGACCAACCTCAGGATCAGCGTGCTGCCCCACACCACGATGGGCACGCTGATCAACAGACCCAGGATCACCAGCAGCATGCTGCCCTGCGCTGCCCCGCCGACGGCCAGCACGTTGTCGACCCCCATCACGGCATCGGCGACCACGATGGTCTGGATGGCGCCGCGCACGGTGGCCGCGGGCTGGATGTGGTGTTCACCGCCGCCTTCGTCGCTCGTGAGCTTCCAGGCGATCCAGACCAGCGCCAGCCCGCCGACGAGCAGGAAGCCGGGAATCTTGAGCAGCCACACCACCACCAGCGTGAGCAACCCGCGGATGACGATGGCACCGGCCGTGCCCCAGAAGATGACCCGCCGCTGCATGGCGGGTGGCACGTTGCGCGCCGCCAGGCCGATGACGATGGCGTTGTCGCCTGCGAGCACCAGGTCGAGCAGCACGATGGCCATCAAGGCCGATAAGAACTCAGGAGAGAGGATGTCCATGACGCTTGCCTTCACCAAGTCTTGAGAACCCACGGCGCGCGAACGCCGTGACCGGTGAAGGTCTTGCCCACAGCGCGATGTGAAGCGCTGCCCAGGTGCCGGGGTGCTGCCGCACCCGTGCTGACGACGGCCTGGCGAAGGGCTACTCCCCTTGCAGGCACGAGTTTCCGCCCGTGGCAGGGACAGGTCAAACACGGGTATTCCATAAACGCAGGCACACTCGCCGCCATGCCGCCCGTCATCGCCCTGGAGCACATCGACAAACGCTTTGATAGCGGCCTGCTGGCGTTGAACGACGTGTCGCTGCAGGTCGATGCGACCGAGTTCGTGTCGCTGCTCGGGCCTTCGGGCTGCGGCAAGAGCACGGTGCTGCGGCTGGCCGCCGGGCTGGAAACGGCAAGCGCCGGCCAGGTCCGTTCGCCCGCCTTGTCGACACAGGCCGTGGCCGACACCGCCTTCGTGTTCCAGGACGCGACGCTGATGCCCTGGGCCAGCGTGTTCGACAACGTGTGGCTGCCGCTGCGGCTTGCCGGCGTGCCGCGCGCACAGGCGACCGAGCGCATTCACGCGGCGCTGCAATCGGTGGGGCTGAAGGATTTCGCCCAGGCCTTTCCGTCCGAGCTGTCGGGCGGCATGAAGATGCGCGCCTCGATCGCACGCGCGCTCGTCACGCAGCCACGCGTGCTGCTGATGGACGAGCCCTTTGCCGCCCTCGACGAGTTCACCCGGCAAAAGCTCAACGACGACCTGCTCCACTGGTGGCAGGCGCGGCCACTGGCCGTGCTGTTCGTGACACACAGCGTGTTCGAAGCCGTGTACCTGAGCCAGCGTGTGCTGGTGATGGGGGCGCGGCCCGGCCGGGTGATCGCCGAGGTGGCGATCAAAGAGCCCTATCCGCGCAGCAGGGCATTTCGCACCTCCAGGGCCTACGTCGAAGCCTGTGCAGAGATCAGCCAGGCGCTGGAATCGGCGCAGGCTCCCGCTTGATGCAGCGCTTCGGCCCCGCCCTGACGCTGCTGGCGCTGTTCGCCGCCTGGGAGGCGTTGGTCCGGCTGGCCCACATCCCGCACTACACCTTGCCGGCGCCCAGCCTGGTGCTGCAAACGCTGTGGAGCAACTTCGGCTCGCTGGCCGGCAGCTGGTGGTTCACGCTGAAGATTACCTTCGGCGCGCTGCTGCTGGCGTGCGCCGGCGGGGTGTTGATCGCGGCGGTGTTTGCGCTGTCGCGGCCGGTCGAGGTGGCCTTGTTTCCGATCGCGGTGATGCTGCAGGTGACGCCCATCGTCGCGGTGGCGCCGCTGATCCTGATCTACGTCGAAAGCACCACCGCCGCCTTGCTGCTGTGCGCCTGGATCGTCGCGTTCTTCCCGATCCTGTCGAACACGGTGATCGGCCTGCGCGCGGCCGATGCCCACCTGCGCGACCTGTTTCGCCTGTACCGCGCCACGCCGCTGCAGCGGCTGCGGCTGTTGCTGGTGCCAAGCGCCTTGCCCTACTTCGTGGCCGGGCTGAAAATCTCCGGCGGCTTGAGCCTGATCGGTGCGGTCACTGCCGAGATGGTGGCTGGCGCAGCGGGGCGCGAGACGGGCCTGGCCTCACGCATTCTGGAGGCGAGCTTCCGCACCGAGACGCCGAAAATGTTTGCCGCGCTCACGCTGCTGGTGCTGACCGGCGTGATCATCTTCTGGGGCTTCAACGCCTTGTCTCGCGCCTTGCTCGGGCGCTGGCATGCGGTGGAGTCCACCCGATTCGATTGACCAGGAGCCTTGCATGTCCACCTTGATTCGCCTCGCCCTCATCGCCACCACCTTTGCCGCGGGCGCTGCCTGCGCGCAAGACAAGGTCACCTTCGCCACCAACTGGAAAGCCCAGGCCGCGCACGGCGGCTTCTACCAGGCGGTGGCCGACGGCACCTACAAGAAATACGGCCTCGACGTGACCATCCAGCAAGGCGGCCCGCAGGTGAACAACCGGCCGCTGCTGCCCGCGGGCCGCATCGACTTCCTGATGACCGGCAACCTGCTGCACAGCTTCGACAACGTGAAGAACGGCGTGCCCACCGTGGTGGTGGCCGCCATCTTCCAGAAGGACCCGCAGGCACTGATCGCCCACCCCGGCCAGGGCTATGAGAACTTCGACAAGCTGAAGGACGCGCCGCTCGCGCTGATCGCCAAGGACGGCCAGTTCAGCTGGTGGCAATGGCTCAAGGTGACGCACGGCTTCAAGGACGAAGTGCTCAAGCCCTACAACTACAACCTCGGCCCCTTCCTCGCCAACCCCAAGGCCATCCAGCAGGGCTACTCGGTGGCCGAACCGATCTATGTGGAGAACCAGGGCAAGTTCAAGCCGGTGGTGCACCTGCTCGCCGACCACGGCTTCAGCACTTATTCGACGCTGATCGAAGCCCGCGCCGACACGGTGAAGAGCAAACCCGACCTCGTGCAGCGCTTCGTCGACGCGTCAGCGCTCGGCTGGGTGAACTACCTCTACGGCGACCGCAAGGCCGCAGCGGCGCTGATGATCAAAGACAACCCCGAGATGACCGAGGCCGAGATGGAAGCGTCGGTCGCCCTGATGAAGCAGCAGGGCATCGTCGACTCGGGTGAAGCGCTGGCCGGCGGCATCGGCGCGATGAGCCAGGCACGCATCCAGGACTTCTATGGCCAGATGGTCAAGGCCGGGCTGTACAAGGCAGGCGAGGTCGACCTCTCGAAGGTGGCGACGCTGCAGTTCGTCAACAAGAAGGTCGGGCTGGACGTGAAGGCCAAGCTGGGCGCCAAATAGCCCCGCTCAAGTCGCTTTCGGGGGCTGCCGATAACCCCGGTACGACAGCAAGGATTCAGCAGTACCGTGACCACGCCCGCCGCCACCGCCCCCACGCCGCTCACGCAACCCCTGCGTGACTTGGCGGCATGGGTTGCCTACTTCCAGCAGGCCGAGATCCCGGTGATGGGCAACACGGCCGATGCGCTCGAAGCCATGCGCGCCAACGAAGACGAGGTCGACGCCAACCTCATCGGCGAGATGGTGGCCGACGATCCGCTGATGACGCTGAAGGTGCTGGCCTACGCCGCGGCGCACCGCCCGCCGCGCTTGCTGACCGATGTGGAAACCGTGACCGCCGCCGTGGTGCTGATGGGCATCTCGCCGTTCTTCGGCGCCTTCGGTGTGCAGCCGATCATCGAAGACCGCCTGGCCGCCGAGCCCGAGGCGCAGCAAGGCCTGAACGACGTGATGCGGCGCGCCCACCGCGCTGCGCACTTCGCGCTGGCCTTCGCCATTCACCGCATGGACCACGATGCTGCGGTGATCTACGAAGCCGCGCTGCTGCACGACTTCGCCGAGATGCTGCTGTGGTGCCACGCGCCTGCGCTGGCGCTGCAGCTTCGCGCCGCGCAAAAGGCCGACCCGACGCTGCGCTCGCACGTGGCGCAGACGAACCTGCTCAACGTCAACCTGGCCGACCTGCAGCAGGCGCTGATGAAGGCCTGGGCCTTGCCCGATCTGCTGATCCGCATCACCGACGACCGCCACGCCGAACACCCGAGCGTGCAGAACGTGGTGCTGGCCATCCGCCTCGCGCGGCACACGGCAGACGACTGGGACAACGCGGCCATTCCCGATGACATCGTGGAACTCTCGGAGTTGCTGAACCTGTCGCTGGCCGCAACGCTGAAGTTCGTGCGCGAACTCGATACCTAACCTGCGCTACAGCGGCAAGGCCGTGGTGTTCTTCACCCGGTCGAGCACGAAGCTCGTCTTGCAGTCTTCCACGCTCGGGTGCTTGAGCAGCGTGTCCATGATGAAGCGCGCGTAGTGCGCCATGTCTTGCACGACCACGCGCAGCAGGTAGTCCATCTCGCCGGTGAGCGCGGCGCACTCCACCACCTCGGGCCAGGTCTGCACCGCGGCGCGGAACAAATCCATCGGGTTGCGCTTGTGCATTTCGGAATGCTTTTCGAGGCGGACGTTGATGTAGGCCGTGAGGCCCAACCCGACGCGTTCGGCCGGCACCAGCGCCACATAGCCCGCGATCACGCCCGCCTCTTCCAGCCGCTTGACGCGGCGCAGCGTGGCCGAGGGCGACAGGCTGATTTGCGCGGCCAGCACGTCGTAGGTGATGCGGCCGTCGATCTGCAGCGCACGAAGGATGCGCCGATCGACGGTATCGAGCGTGAATTCGGTTTCCATTCTTCAGATTTTGCAGCTTTTCGCCGAAAAAACCAAAGATCGAGGTGGAGTTTGCAGAAAACCTGCATGCCACCCGCCCTACAGTGCGGCATCCACCACCGATCTGCGCAGGAGCGACGCATGCAATTCACCCCCTGGGACAACCCGATGGGCACCGACGGCTTCGAGTTCGTCGAGTACGCCGCTCCCGACCCCACCGCCATGGGCCACCTGTTCGAGACCATGGGCTTCCGGCCGATCGCCAGGCACCGCCACAAGAACGTGACGCTGTACCGACAGGGTGGGATCAACTTCATCATCAACGCCGAGCCCAATTCGTTTGCGCAACGTTTTGCACGCCTGCACGGGCCGAGCGTGTGTGCGATGGCTTTCCGTGTGCAGGACGCCAACCAGGCTTACGCGCGCGCGCTCGAGCTCGGCGCCTGGGGCTTCGACAACCAGACCGGGCCGATGGAGCTGAACATCCCGGCCATCAAGGGCATTGGCGACTCGCTGATTTATTTCGTCGACCGCTGGCAGGGCAAGGACGGCGCCACGCCCGGGGCCATCGGCAACATCAGCATCTACGACGTCGACTTTGTGCCCATCCCCGGCGTCGAATCGAAGGTCGACGGTGACGGCCTGACCTACATCGACCATCTAACACACAACGTGCACCGCGGCCGCATGAAAGAGTGGGCCGACTTCTACGAGCGCCTCTTCAACTTCAGGGAAGTGCGCTACTTCGACATCGAGGGCAAGCTGACCGGCCTCAAGAGCAAGGCCATGACCAGCCCCTGCGGCAAGATCCGCATCCCGATCAACGAAAGCTCGGACGACAAGAGCCAGATCGCCGAGTACCTCGACCTGTACCACGGCGAAGGCATCCAGCACATTGCGCTGGGCAGCGACGACATCTACGCCACCATCGACGCGATGAAGCAGCGCGGCGTGTCGTTCCAGGACACCATCGCCACCTACTACGACCTGGTGAACAAGCGGCTGCCGAACCACGGCGAAAACCTGGAAGAGCTGAAGCGCCTGCGCATCCTCATCGACGGCGCCACGCACCAGGGCGCTCCGAACGAGCTGCTGCTGCAGATCTTCACGCAGACGGTGATCGGGCCGATCTTCTTCGAGATCATCCAGCGCAAGGGCGACCAGGGTTTCGGCGAAGGCAACTTCCGCGCGCTGTTCGAAAGCATCGAGCTCGACCAGGTGCGCCGTGGCGTGCTGACTGACACATCGGCGGCGTGATGTTGGCCAACGACAAAGCCGTCAACCAAGGTGTCGCGCCAGTCACGTACGGCGACGGCGCACGGCCACCGCGCGGCGACTACGCGGCCGCACGCGCCGACTACACCTGCGACCAGCACTGGGAGCGCTACACGCCGCAAGAGCACGCGCTGTATCAGCGCCTGTACGAGCGCCAAGCGGCGCAGCTGAAAGGCCTGGCGTGCGACGAGTTCATCGCCGCGGTCGAGCACCTGGGCACGCCGCAAGAGATTCCGCGCTTCGACGCGCTGTCGGAGCGGCTGCAGCGCGCCACCGGCTGGGAGGTGGTGGCGGTGCCGGGCTTGATCCCCGAGGAGGCGTTCTTCGGCCTGCTGGCGGAACGCCGCTTTCCGGTCACGGGCTGGATCCGCAGCCCGGAAGAGTTCGACTACGTGGTCGAGCCCGATGTCTTCCACGACCTCTTCGGCCACGTGCCGCTGCTCTTCAACCCGGTGTTCGCCGACTACATGCAGGCCTATGGCGCCGGCGGCCTGAAGGCGAGCCGGCTGCAGTCTTGCGAGTACCTCGCGCGCCTGTACTGGTACACGGTGGAGTTCGGCCTGATCGCCACGCCCGACGGGCTGCGAGCATACGGAGCCGGCATCCTCTCGTCGACCGGCGAGTTGCGGCACAGCGTGCTGAGCCCCGCTCCGCAGCGGATCGGCTTCGACGTGGAGCGCATCATGCGCACCCAGTACCGCATCGACAGCTTTCAGAGCACCTACTTCGTCATCAACGGCTTCGAGCAATTGTTCGAAGCCACCGCGCCCGATTTCACGCCGCTCTATGAGCGCGTGGCGCTGCAAGGCGAGCTGAGCGCCGATGCGCGGCTTGTGAGCGACAGGGTGTTCTGAGCCTCACGGCGCGGGGCCGACCCACGCCAGCACCTCGTTGAACACCTCGGGCTGGTCGAGCAATTGCACGTGTGCCGAACCCGTCACGTGGCGGTTGTCGGCCCCCGGCAAGGTGGCGGTGGACGCGGGAAACACGATGTTGTCGCAGTGGCTGTAGAAGCAGGTGAAGTGCGAGAAGCCACCTTCTGATTCATTGGCTTCGAGCGCGCGCTGCCAGTCGGTCCCCAAGGCCATTTCGCGGGCGTTGCGGCTGGTGCCGAAGCGGCCCAGCCACGTCCCGCGGTGGGGGCTGCCGATGGTGATGACCCGATGCGCGCGGCCCCGGCCGGCAAAGGCCGCAGCCCAGGCCCGGATGGCGAGGCCGCCCATGCTGTGGCCCACCAGCACCGGCGGCAGGCCGGTGGTTTGCTGCATGCGCTGCACCGCTTGTTCGATGACGGGCGCGTAGCTGCTGATGCTGCCGAACACGGGTTCGAGGTTCACCGCAATGAAGGGCACGTCTTGCTCGCGCAGGCGCCGCATCCAGCGATTCCACAGCCCGCGGTTGCAGACGAAGCCGTGCACCAGCACCAGCCCGCGTTGCCCGCTGGCGGTGAGCAGGTGGTCGGGCACCAGCCGCGAACGGAACGGCTGCTGCCAGCAGAAGACGCGCGGTGCCGTGTGGGTTTCGCCGAACCAGGCCTTGAGCAGCTGCATGCCGCTGGCCTTGGGCGCCGCATCGTCGCCGTGGACGCGCCACACCAGCATGAACTCGATCGCCAGAAACAGTGCGTAGCCGAAGACGATCAGCACCACGCCGACGCCGGCCCAAGCAGGCTGCCCGGCGCGATAGAAGTACGCGGCCCACAGCGCGGCAGCGGCCAGGAGCGACAGGGTGGTGAATTGCTGCAGCCGGGCGAGCATGCGGTCAATGCGGGGGGCGAATCGTCGTCATGCCGGCGGCATCAGTTGCACGTCGCGCCCGCTCAATCGCCTGGCCAAACCGGTCGCGAGCTTGTTGGCGAAGCCGTAGACAGACAGCTGCGGGTTGGCGCCGATGCTGGTGGGGAACAGCGAACCATCGTGGACCGACAGGTTGCTCACCTGCCAATGCGTGCCATCGGGCTGGACGACGCCCTGCTTCTCGCTCGCGCCCATGGCACAGCCGCCCATCACATGCGCGCTGACCACGCGTGTGAGCAGCGGCTTCATGGGCAAAGCTTGGATGGCGTCGCGCGCCTGGGCCCAGCTCGTGTACGAGCCGGCCAACTCATGCACCGGCACAACGGCCCGCGCTCCCGCAGCGAACTGGATCTCGGCCATGCTCAGCAAGGCGCGGCGAGCACCGTCCATCACGAAGTCGTTCAAGGGGTAGTCGAGCACCGGCGAGCCGTCGGACTTGAGCTTCACTTGCCCGCCCGTCGATTGCGGGTGAAAGCCATCGCGCATCAAGGCCAGCAGGCTGTGCATGTGGGGGAACTGCCGCAGCGCGTCGGCCTGCGCCTGGCCGTAGCCGGCCAGCGTGCTGGAGAAGATCACCGGGTGTATCGGCGGCGCTTCGAGCTTGTAGCCGATGGGGCCGTCGATCGGCTGCGTCTGCAGGAAGTGGTCGCTGTACAGCGTTTGCGGCGCGCCGTCCCAGGCTTCGACCCGCTGCTCGAATGTGGCGGCCGAAATCACCACCGGGTGCAGGAAGGTGCGCGCACCCAGCAAGCCATGTGGATCGGGCAGGTCGGAACGCTTGAGCAAGGCAGGCGAATTGATCGCACCGCCCGCGACCACGTAGTGCTTGGCCACGATGCGCGTGGCAGTGCTGCCCGCGACGACGCTGCCGTTGTGGGTGACCGGTACGCAGACGAGCGCGCTGATCTTCTGCTGCACCGTCTCGAACAGGTGCGCCCTAGTCTGCACCAGCAGCGTGGCGCCGCGATCGAGCGCGGCCGGAATGGTGGTCACCAGCATCGACTGCTTCGCATTCGTCGGGCAGCCCATGCCGCAGGAGCCGATGTTCCAGCAGCCCTTCACGTTGCGCTGAATGCCGGAAGCGCTGATGCCGAGCCGGGTTGCGCCGGCGCGAAGCAGCTCGTTGTTCTGGTTCGGCGGCGTCAGCCACGGGCCGATGTTCAAGCGCCGCTCGGCCTGCTCGAACCAAGGCGCCATCGCCGCCTCGGTCATGTCGGACAGGCCGAATTGCTTCTGCCAATAGAGCAGGGTGCTGGGCGGCGTGCGGAACGAGCTGGTCCAGTTGACGGTGGTGGAGCCACCGACGCACCGGCCTTGCAGGATGTTGATGGCCTTGTCGGCCGTCTTGCGGCCCGCGCTCTCCTGGTACAGGCTGGGGTAGGCGTCGCTCTCGCGCTGGCGGAAATCGCTGCTGCTCTTGAGCGGCCCTTCTTCAACCAGCACGACCTTGAGTCCCGCCTGGGTCAACAGTTCGGCGGTGATGCCTGCGCCGGCGCCCGTGCCGACGATGGCCACATCGCAATCGAGTTGTGCGGGCAGCGCGGTCCGGCCGCCGCCAAAAACTTTCCAGCCGCGGCTCAGGCCTTCGCGTATCGGGTCGGGCAGTTGGCTCATGGGGTTCAGATGGCTCGCGGCCCAGGGTAGCCCAGCACATTCCAGGCGGAAGGGTCGGCGTAATAGGCCGCGTTCGTCAGATCGCGCAGCGCTTGATAGGCCTGCTGCTTCAAGGCGAGCGAAGACACCCGCATGCCCTGCAGGGCGGATTGGATCTGCTCCACGCTGGCCTCCGGCCACGGAGCATGAAGACCCGCCAGCGCCACGCGCCCGGGTGCTGCAGCCAGGATCGCCAGCAGCTGGGAAAGCTCGCTCTGCACGGCCGACGGAAATGCGCCGAGCACGTCGTCCACGCGTTGGAGATGGGATTGCAGGCTGCTGCTGCGTTGGGGTGCATCCGCCGGCAGGCTGCCGTCGAGCACCGCCCGCGCCACGCCCGCAAAGACTTCGCGGCTTGCTGCGGTGAGCTTGCCGCCTTGCAAGCCGGGTTGGAACAGTGCCAGACCACCACCGACCAGAACGAGCGTGGCGGTGGCGCCGACACCCAATTTGAGAAAGCTTCGTCGTTGCATGCTCAGGTGTGCAATGGGTCGGGCCGAGTGTTGCATCATTCGCGCAGCAAACCGTAGAGGCGAGCGACTAAGTCGCCCCATGAGAAACCCGCGTCCACCCGATGCCAGCCACCGCCGAATCCATCCTGGGTTTTCTTGAAGCCGTTGCGCGCGAACGAAGCGCGCGGGCTGCATCACCGGCGCTGTTGGAGCGCGTGCAGGAGGTGAAGGCCTATCAGCAGCGCCGGTTTTCACACACCTACGCCGATGTGCTGGCCACGCCGCGCTACGGTGGCGCGGCCCGCTTCTTTCTGGATGAGCTCTACGGCCCCGGCGACTTCCGTCAGCGCGACGCACAGTTCGCGCGCGTGGTGCCGGCCCTCGTGCGCCTGTTTCCGCACGATGTGGTGGAGACGGTGAACACGCTCGCACAGCTGCATGCCTTGTCGGAAGGACTGGACAGCGAGATGGCTCGCCACCTGCCCGGCGACCGCGTGGATGCAGGCCTCTACATCGCCGCCTGGCAGCAGACAGCGCGCGCCGATCAACGCGAAATGCAGATCGCCCTGACCCTTTCCGTGGGGCAATCGCTCGATGGGCTCACACGCAAGCCGCTGCTTCGCCACACCCTGCGCATGATGCGGGGCCCTGCGCGCGCTGCCGGCCTGGCGGCATTGCAGGCGTTTCTGGAAAACGGGTTCGATACGTTTCTTGCGATGCGCGGTGCGAAAGAATTCCTGGCGCTGGTAAGCGCACGCGAACATCTTCTGATGGACACCTTGTTCGACGAAGAAGCCGCGCCCGACGGAGCCGCCCGCGCGAAAGCGCTAGGACAATTACCGTAGCCCCGCGCCGGCCGGGCTGGGATCATCCGCCGTCTCAACCGCGTCGGAGATTCCCCGCACCATGCAAAAACCTTGGCTGAAGAGCTATCCGCCTGGCGTTCCTGCCGAAGTCGATCTCACCGAATACGACTCGCTGGTCGACTTGCTGGAACTGTCGTACGCGAAGTACGCCGAGCGCGACGCCGCGGTCTGCATGGGAAGCCGCCTCAAGTTTCGAGACATCGACCGCATGTCGGCATCGCTCGCGGCCTGGCTGCAGGCGACGGGGCTGAAGCCCGGCGCGCGCGTGGCCATCATGATGCCCAACGTGTTGCAGTACATGCCCGTCATTGCTGCGATTTTGCGTGGCGGCTATGTGGTGGTGAACGTCAACCCGTTGTACACGCCGCGCGAACTCGAGCACCAGTTGAAGGACTCGGGTGCCGAAGCAATTTTCATTTTGGAGAACTTCGCGCGCACGCTCGAAAAGGTGATCTTCGAAACCAGCGTTCGCCACGTCGTTCTTGCGTCGATGGGCGATTTGCTGGGCGCGGCGAAAGGGCGCCTGGTCAACTTCGTCGTGCGCAACGTCCGCAAGATCGTGCCGGAGTTTCGCCTGCCGCTGGATGGCGGGAGGACGGTCACGCCGTTCAATCGCGCCGTGTCCGCAGGCGCCAGGCTGACGCTGCACAAGCCCAAGCTGAGCCTGGAAAGCGCGGCCTTTCTTCAGTACACCGGCGGCACCACCGGCGTGTCGAAAGGGGCAACGCTGTTGCATCGCAACGTGGTCGCCAACATCTTGCAATCCGAAGCCTGGTTCAAGCCAAAGCTGGATGAGATCGGCGACAAGCAGCTGGTCATCGTTTGTGCGCTTCCGCTGTATCACATCTTCGCGCTGACGGCGTGCTACATGCTGGGTGCACGCCTGGGCATGTTGAACCTGCTGATCCCGAACCCGCGCGACATTCCCGGCTTCATCAAGACACTGCGGGGATACAAGGTCAACATGTTCCCTGCGGTGAACACCTTGTTCAACGCGCTTGCGAATCACCCTGACTTTGCCGGCGTCGACTTTTCCGAGCTGGCGATCTCCAACGGTGGCGGCATGGCCGTTCAACAATCCACCGCAGAAAAGTGGTCGAAGATCACCGGCTGCGCCGTGGTGGAAGGCTACGGCCTGTCAGAGACCTCACCGGTCGCCACCATCAATCGGTTCGACAGCGCCTCGTTCACCGGCACGATCGGCCTGCCGATTTGCTCGACGGACATGGCGATCCGCGACGACGAAGGCCGCGATGTACCCGCCGGCGCCACGGGCGAGATATGCATCCGGGGTCCGCAGGTGATGGCCGGCTACTGGAACCGCCCCGACGAAACCGCGCAGGTAATGACCAGCGACGGCTTCTTCAAGTCGGGAGACATCGGCGTGATGGACGAGCAGGGCTACTTCAGGATCGTCGACCGCAAGAAGGACATGATCCTCGTGTCCGGATTCAACGTCTTCCCCACCGAGATCGAGCAAGTGGTCAACCTGCACCCCGGCGTGTTGGAGTGTGCGGCGATCGGCGTGCCGGACGAGCGCTCGGGCGAGGCGGTGAAGTTGTTCGTGGTGCGCAAGGATTCGCGCTTGTCCGAAGAGGCGCTGGCGGCCTACTGCGTCGAGAACTTCACTGCGTACAAGCGCCCCAGGCTGATCGAGTTTCGCGATGAGCTTCCGAAGTCGAATGTCGGAAAGATCTTGCGAAGAGAACTGCGCAGCGCCTGATTCACTTCTCAAGGAACAGGTCTGCCACCATGGAGCGAAGCCACCGGTTCGCCGGGTCTCGCTGATATCGCTCGTGCCAATGCTGCTTGATGGAAAACATCGGGAACTTGAACGGCGCCGGCAGAGACTTCACCTTCGCAATGCGAACCAGCATCTGCGCGATGCGCTGAGGCACCGTGGCGATCAACTCCGTATTCGCAAGCAGGTTTCCGACGCCGGCCAGGGCAGGCAGCGACAACGCGACCTTTCGCTCAATGCGCAGGCGAGCCAGGGCCTGCTCGACAAGATCGTGGCCCGTCCCGGGAGCCGTAACGATCAGGTGCTTCTCGCGCTTGAAGAGGCTTTCGCTCAGCCGGTTGCCGATTCGCGGGTGCTCCCGCCGAACGACGCACGCGAAGCCCTGATCGAAGAGTGTCTGCTGGTAGAAGCCCGCTTCGAGTTCCGGCATGAACCCGACGGCCAGATCGGCGTCGCCCGACTCGAGCAGCCTCGGCGTTTCAGAGGTGATGCGAAGCACGTCGACGCGCACGTCGGGGGCCGCCTTGCTCATCTTGTTGATCAACGACGGCAGGAATTCGAGGTGGCTGATGTCCGTCATCGCGATGTGGAAGTGGCGCGACGATGAGGCGGGATCGAACACCACCTGCTGCTGTGTGGCTGCCCTCAGGAGTTCGAGTGCATCGCGCAATGGCTGCGCAAGCGCAAGCGCATGGGGCGTGGGCATCATGCCGCCCGCCGTGCGAACGAACAGCACGTCGTTGAACTGCCTGCGGAGGCGCGCGAGCGCGAGGCTGACGGAAGTCTGCGCGAGACCCAGGTTCTCCCCCGCGCGCGACACGCTGCGAGTCTTGTAGATCTCATCGAACACCGCGAGAAGCTTCATGTCCATTATTCGATTTTCCGCTAGCCGGTATTGAGGTCAACGCATCGACGCAATGGTGCCTCGCCGGTAGTCTTCATGCAACTTGATGAGGGGCTGCATTCGCCCCATCCCTTACGGAGACAACGCATGAACTACCGCAAACTCGCACTGCTGTTGTCTGGCGCAGCACTGTCTGTCGCAGCAACCGGCACCTACGCACAGCAGTGGCCCAACGGGCCGATCCGGATCGTCGTGCCCTTCGATCCGGCCTCGACGCCCGACCAGGTGGCTCGAGCGGTCGCCGACCGCCTCGGGCCTCGGCTCGGCCAGACCCTGGTCGTCGAGAACAAGGGCGGCGCGGCCGGCAACATCGGCACCGACGCGGTGGCCAAGGCCACACCGGACGGGCAGACGATCGGCGTGAGCATCGCCGGGCCTCTGGCGATCAACCCGCTCCTCTTCAAGAAGATGCCCTATGACCCGGCGCGCGACCTGGAGCTGCTGACGGTGGCGGTGGCCCAGCCCGCAGTGCTCGTGGTGGCGCAGAAGCATGCGGTAAGCAGCGCCAAGGATCTGTCGAAGTTCCTGCAGGATCATCGCGGGAAGTTGAGCTATGCATCCATCGGCGCGGGCTCGGTGTCTCACCTGGCCATGGAGACGCTGTCTTCGCGAAGCGGAGCGGAACTCGTGCACGTGCCTTACCGTGGATCGGGCGCGGCTGTCGGCGCCATTCTCGCGGGCGAAGTCGACATGGGCATGCTGCCCGCTGCGGCTGTCATGCCGCACATCAAGGCCGGCAAGCTTCGGGGGCTCGCGATCGCTTCGGCGAAGCGCTCTCCGTTGCTACCCGACTACCCCACCTTGTCGGAAAGCGGCCTGCCAGACGTTCAGGCAGACGCCTGGATCGGCTTCATCGCACCGGCGAAGACGCCTGCAACCGTCGTCAAGAAGCTGCGCGACGAGATCGTGCAAGTCTTGAATGAACCGGCCGTCAAGGACCGGCTGCGCACGCAATACATGGATGTGGTCGGCAACACGCCTGCCGAGTTCCGCGCGCTTCTGGCGGCCGACGCTGCGCGATGGAAGCCCATCATCCAGAAGCAGAACATCGCATTGGATTGAGAACCGGAGCAAGCTATGTCTTCTCTCGTTTCGTTCAACGGCGCATTGACCGAGCCTGCTCGCTCGGTGGGCATCCTCGGGTCGTTCGACGTCGTCGTGCTGGGCGGCGGCCCAGCCGGCATTGCCGCCGCGAGTGCCGCTGCTCGCAATGGCGCGAGCGTTCTTCTCGTCGAGCGCTACGGCTTTCTGGGGGGGATGGGCACGGCCGCCGGCGTGACGAACTTCTGCGGCCTCCATGCCAATGTGTTTGGTGAGATCCGGCAGGTCGTGCACGGCGTGGCCGCGGACCTGCTGGCACGCATGCGAGCGCTGGACGGGCTGAACGGGCCGCACCTCGTTCTGGGCAAGACCTTCGCGCAGGCCTACGACATGTCGGCCTTCAAATGCGCTGCCGATGACGTGCTCGCGCACGATGGTGTCCAGCTTCTGTTTCATGCGCTGGCTGCAGGCGTTGTCCGCACTGCGAGCGGCGCGATCGACGCGCTGTTGCTCGAGACGAAGTCCGGCCGCGTGGCAGTGCGTGGAAGAACCTTCATCGACTGCTCAGGCGATGCCGATCTGGCGCACTGGGCCGGTGTTCCTACCGAGAAAGGCGACGAGTCGGGGCAGATGCTGTACCCCACCCTCATGTTCCGCGTCGGTGAGGTCGACGCCGCACGGGCCGGTGAAGCGTGGCGCACGATTCCGAAGCTGATGGAAGCCGTTGAAGCATCGCGTGAATTCACCTTTCCTCGCCGAGGTGCCGTCGTTCGCCCACAGAAGCGGCCGTACGAGTGGCGCGTCAACGTCACGCAGTTGAAGAACGCCGATGGCTCGGCCACGGACGGCACGGACGCCCTGTCGTTGAGCCGGGGCGAGATCGAGGGGCGCCGCCAGATCGTCGACTACCTGAAGTTCCTCAGGGAGAAGGTCCCCGGCTTCGAGAGGGCGTATGCGCTCGACATCGCTTCGCAGCTCGGCATCCGCGAAACAAGGCGGCTGGTCGGCGAATACATGCTGACCGCGGAAGACGTTCTTCAGTGCCGGGACTTCGACGACAGCATCGGCGTCAACGGGTGGCCGCTCGAAAAGCACGTGGCTGGCGACGTGGTGTGGGAATGGCCTCCCATTCCCGGATCGCGCGGCTACAACCAGCTGCCGTATCGGATGCTGCTGCCACGCCGTTCCACCGCCAACGGCGTGAACAACCTGCTCGTCGCCGGCCGATGTGCCTCGATGACCCATGACGGCCAATCGGCCGCACGCGTCACCGGCAGTTGCTTCGTCATGGGCCAGGCCGCCGGCACGGCGGCCGCACTGGCGTTGAGGTCCGGCACCTCGCTCCATGATCTGGAGCCGCGGCAGCTGCAGGCTCGGCTCGCCGAGCAGGGCGCATTTCTCGGGCGCAGCGAACTTCCGGTTTCCGCCACCACGGCGTAGGAGGCACATGCAATTCCACTTGAATGGCTTCAAGCCCGGCGACCCCCGTGTCGCCGAGGCGGCCGTAAAGAACACGTCCTCGGAGAACGTCCCTGCGGAAGTCGACGTGCTCATCGTCGGCTGCGGGCCGGCGGGCCTCACGCTGGCAGCGCAGCTCGCGGTGTTCCCCGAGATCCGCACCTGCATCGTCGAGCAGAAAGACGGCCCGCTGCAACTGGGGCAGGCCGACGGCATCGCTTGCCGCACGATGGAGATGTTCGAAGCCTTCGGCTTCAGCGAGCGCGTGCTGAAGGAGTCGTGCTGGATCAACGAGGTCACCTTCTGGAAGCCCGATGCGCGGCAGCCGGAGAACATCGTCCGCCACGGGCGCGTGCAAGACACCGAAGACGGGCTGTCGGAGTTTCCGCATGTGGTGCTGAACCAGGCCCGGGTTCAAGACTTCTACCTGGAGTTCATGAGGCAGTCGCCAACCCGCCTGGAGCCTCACTATTCCCGCCGCGTGCTGGGCCTCACGGTCGATGCTGCCGCGGAAGACTACCCCGTGACGGTTCGAATGGACCGGGCCGATGCGGGCCGAGAAGGCCACATCGAGACGGTGAAGGCGCGCTACGTCGTGGGATGCGACGGCGCCCGCAGCACGGTGCGCAGGTTCATCGGCCGCCAGCTCGTGGGGGACTCCGCCAATCAAGCCTGGGGCGTGATGGACGTGCTGGCCGTCACCGATTTCCCCGACATCCGGTTCAAGGCAGCCATCCAGTCGACACAGGGGAACGTTCTCGTCATTCCGCGAGAGGGCGGCTACCTGGTGCGGCTCTATGTGGAAATGGACAAGCTCGCAGCCGACGAACGCGTCGCAGACCGTGGCATCACGGTCGACCACCTCATCCGTGCCGCCAAGCGGATCTTTCATCCCTACACGCTTGATGTGAAAGAGATCCCCTGGTGGTCGGTGTACGAGATCGGCCAGCGGATCTGCGAGAAGTACGACGACGTGCCGAATGCGGACGCAAAGGGGCAGCACCCGCGGGTGTTCATCGCGGGAGACGCTTGCCACACCCACAGCCCCAAGGCGGGCCAGGGCATGAACTTCTCCATGCAGGACACGTTCAATCTCGGCTGGAAGCTCGCCGCGGTGTTGCGCAAGCAATGCGCTCCCGAGCTGCTGCACACCTATTCCGAAGAGCGGCAAGTCGTCGCCAAGCAGCTCATCGACTTCGACCGCGAGTGGGCCAAGATGTTCAGTGACCGCCCGAAGCAAGCCGAGGCGGAGGGATCGCCCGGCGTCGATCCGCGAGAGTTCCAGAAATACTTCCAGCAGCACGGGCGCTTCACGGCGGGCGTGGGAACGCACTACCGGCCGTCGACGATTTGCGGTGAAGCGACGCACCAGCGGCTGGCGGCGGGGTTCGTCATCGGCACCCGCTTTCACTCGGCTCCGGTGCTGCGGGTTTCAGATGCAAGGCCCATTCATCTCGGCCATGCCGGGAAAGCGGATGGGCGCTGGCGCCTGTACGCGTTCGCCGGCGCGAAGGGTTCTGCCGATCTCGCGGTGGGTGTCGGCGCGCTCTGCGGCTTTCTCGAGAATTCCCCTTCGTCGCCGGTACGAAAGTACACCCGGCAGGGCCAGGATCTCGATGCGGTCTTCGACCTGCGCGCGATCTTCCAGGAGCATCACGGGGACATCGCGCTCGAGTCATTGCCGGAACTGCTGCTGCCGCGAAAAGGCCGGTATGGGCTGCGGGACCATGAAAAGGTGTTCACGGTCGACAGGAAGAGCGGGGCCGACATCTTCGAGATGCGTGGCGTGAACTGCGAGCAAGGCGCGCTGGTCGTCGTGCGCCCGGACCAGTACGTCGCCCATGTTCTGCCGCTGGAAGCGCATCAGGAGCTGGCTGCGTTCTTCGACGGGTTCATGCTCCCGGGGTGAAGGCAACGGTGTTCATCGCCAAGCGCGGCACGCACGCTTGGCGATGAGGAACCGTTCTCAAACGTAGCGCGCTGCCGGCACGTTGTTCGAGAGGTGACCCGACAGCGTCTTGCGTGCGGCTTCGAAGGCTTCCCACTCGTGTTCGGCGTGCAGCGACGGGATGGTGACCAGTTCGCCGCGGTCGAAGCCCACCAGGGCGGCATCGACCATGTCTTCGGCGCTCATCACGATCTCCTTCGGCAAATGTTCCACGGGCAGCCCACCCTTCGACCAGAACTCGGTGGCGGTCGCGCCGGGCAGCACGGCCTGCACGCGCACGCCCTTGTCCGCCAGCTCGTGGCGCAGCGAGAGGCTGAAGGCATGCACGAATGCCTTGCTGCCGCCATAGACGCCGTTGAGAACTTCCGGCGCGATGCTCACGATCGAGGCGATGTTGATCAGCGCGCCCTTGCCGCGCGATACGAAGCCGGGCACGGCCGCATAGGTCAGGCGCGTCAGCGCGGTGACGTTCAGCTCGATCATCTGCGTCATCTTGTCGACGTTGCTGTCCAGCAGCGGCGTGTGCGTGCCGATGCCTGCGTTGTTGACCAGCAGCGTGATGCTCGCGTCTTGTTTCAGCTTCGCTTCGACCTTGGCGAGCTGGGCCCGGTCGCCGAGATCGGCCTCGATGATCTCGACCGAGCGGTGTGTCTGCGTGGCGATGCGGTCCGCCATCGTGGCAAGCCGTTCACGGTTGCGAGCCACCAGGACGAGGTCGTAGCCGCGCCGTGCGAGCCGGTCGGCGTAGACCGCTCCGATGCCGGAAGAAGCGCCCGTGATGAGGGCGGTGCCGGGGTGCTGTTGGGTCGTGGGCTGAGTCATGGTCTGGTTCCTTTGTGGGTTGATCGAAAGTCGATGGATGAATCGTAGGCAGCCGAGCGGGTGGCGTAAATGACGTATAAAGTACGTTTTTGAGACATCGGCGCTCAAGACATCCCAGGAGCTCTTCATGCATCGCATCGGCTACGTGCTCTCCGACGGCTTCCAGGTCATGGCCCTGGCCACCCAGGCCGTGTTCGAGTACGCGAACTTCGTCACGACGGACAACTTCTACGTGGTCGAGAACTACTCCGAGTCGGGCGGCGAGGTCAGCTCGTCACTCGGCATGTCGGTCGGTACACGGGCGCTGAGCCCGCGCAGCGTGGCCCAGACCTGGGTCGTGGCGGGCGTCAATGACCCGGTGGCTTCGCCCGCGCCGGCGGCCGTGCTGCGATTCCTGCGCCGTGCCGGCACGCAGGCTCGCCGCATCGCGGCCATCTGCACAGGCGGGTTCGTGTTGGCGCAGGCCGGTTTGCTCGATGGCCGGCGCGCCACCACGCATTGGGCCTTCGCCCAGGAGCTGCGCAAACGCTACCCGGGCATCGAGGTCGAAGAAGACCGCATTTACGTGGTCGACGGGTCGGTCTGGACGTCTGCCGGCATGACGGCCGGCCTGGACCTCGCACTGGCGATGGTGGAGAAAGACCTCGGCGCCGACGTGGCGCGTTCGGTCGCGCACAAGCTCGTCATGCACCAGCGGCGTTCGGGCGGGCAGACGCAGCATTCCGAGATGCTGGAGCTCTCGCCCAAGTCTGACCGCGTGCAGGACGCCCTCAACCACGCGCGCAAGAACCTGGGCCGCAGCCTGTCGGTCGAAGAGCTGGCCGAAGCCGTGAACCTCAGCCCGCGGCAGTTCAGCCGCGTCTTCACGATGGAGACGGGCACCTCACCTGCCAAGGCCGTCGAGGGGCTGCGCCTGGAGGCTGCGCGCTTGATGATCGAACAGGGGCGCCACCCGCTGGAGACCATTGCCAGGGAGACGGGCTTTCGCGATCGGCGCCACATGCGCGAGGCCTTCGTCCGCGGCTTCGGCGTGCCGCCCCAGGCCGTGCGCCGCGACGCGCGACACCCGCGGTAGGGCTGGGCCTCAAGCGGCCCCTTTCCAGGCGCGCTGAACTGGCGCGTGCTGCTCCATCACCTCAGCGACCCAATCGATGAACACGCGCACCTTGGCACTGACGTGCCGGTTCGGCGGAAACGCCACGTACAGCGGCATCGGCTCCTGGCGCCAGCCCTCGAACAGGCGCACCAGCTCGCCGCGCGCGAGGTGCGCCTTGGACATGTAGTCCGGCAGCCAAAGGATTCCCAGCCCGGCCAGGCCCGCTGCGAGGTAGGCATTGCCGTCGTCGACCGCGAGCACGTAGCGGCCGTGCACCTCGATGCTCTCGCCGGCGCAGTGCATCGCATAAGGGACGGCCTTGCCGGTGCGCGCCCACAGGAAGCCCACGATGCGGTGGTGCGTGTCTTCCAGCTCCCGCGGGTGCAAGGGTGTACCGGCGCGCTCCAGGTAGCCGGGCGCCGCGCAAACCCCGAGCTGCAGCTCACCCACGCGGCGTGCCATCAGCGACTGGTCGGTGAGTTCGCCGCCGCGCACGACGCAGTCCACGTTCTTGCCGATCAGGTCCACCATGCGGTCGCTCACGCCCATGTCGAGCTGGATGTCGGGGTAGCGCTCGTGGAATGCCGGCAAGGCCGGCACCAGGATCATGCGCGCCAGGGGGCTGGGCACGTCCACCCGCAGCCGGCCCCGGGGCAACGCCGACGCGCTCGACAGGCTGGTCTCGGCATCGTCCATGTCGGCCAGCAGGCGCACCACGTGCTCGTAGTAGGCCGCGCCGTCGGCCGTGACGTTGAGCTTGCGCGTCGTGCGGTTGAGCAGCTTGACGCGCAGCCGTGCCTCCAGCTGCTGCACCAGCTGCGTGACGCTGGTCTTGCTCAGGTGAAGCGACTCGGCTGCCTTGGTGAAGCTGCCGGCCTCGACCACGCGGGCAAAGGCCTGCATCGCATCGAAACGGTCCATCTCTGCTCCGGATTGTTTGGATTGCGCAAACGGTGATTGTTGACTCTGCTGGTTTATCCCGGAGGCGCGAATTCCTAAAGTCTCTTCATCGTCCATTCAAGAAAGAGATTCATGGCTCAACGTGATGTGGTTTTCCCGGCCGGGCGCCAGGCGCTCTACGAAACGAATCGCTATTCGCCGGCGGTTCGGTCCAATGGCTTTCTGTTCGTTTCGGGGCAGGTCGGCAGCCGCGAAGACGGCTCGCCCGAGCCTGAGTTGGAAGCACAGGTCCGGCTCGCGTTCGACAACCTGAACGCGGTCTTGTCAGCAGCCGGCTGCACCTTCGACGACGTGATCGACGTGACCGTCTTCATCGTCGACCCGGAATCGGCGCTCGACACGGTCTGGAAGGTGTTGCCGGAGTTTTGGGGCAACGCCCCGCACCCGACGCTGACCGGCATCGGCGTGACCTGGCTCTATGGCTTCCAGTTCGAGATCAAGGTGATCGCGAAGCTTCCGCAGGCCAACAAGGTTTGATCTTCCGGCCTGGAGCGGGTCGCCACAGCCCGTCACTCGCCCGGCGTGTTCACCGCAGGCGGGTGAGCAGCAGTTGCTCCGCGAGGGCGCCTCGTTCACGCTTCTGCGAGGCCGTGCCTTGGTTGCCGAGCAGCGACTCGGCCACTTCGTAGGCGTACAGCAGGAAGGCCCGCGAGCGCGCTTCGGCGATGTCGAAGCCGAGCGCCGAGAAGCATTGCGCGATGTACGAGATGCGCCGCGAGTCGACGTCGTCGACGGCATGGCGGGCCATCGAATCGCGCCGTGCCCAGGAGCGAATGGCCAGCTCGACGCGTGCTGCACGTTGCGCCGCATGGCCGCGAAACGGCAGCGACAGCAGCTCCTTGATCAGCTCGCGCGGCTGGTCGCGCTTGCGGTCGAAGCGTTCGATGATCTGCTCGGTGGCTGCGTTGCGCCAGCTGTCCAGCACATGCATCAGCAGGTCGTTGCGGTCCTTGAAGTGCCAGTAGAAGCTGCCGCGGGTGACGCCGATGCGTTTGGCCACCACGTCGACGCGCACATGGTCGATGCCACCGTCGACCAGCAGCTCGGTCGCGCTCTGCACCCATTGTTCGGGCGTGAGCGAGCTGCGCGCGGCGTCTGGCGCGAGCGGCTTTCGGGTGGCTTGCGCGGTCGGTGCGGGCATGGGGGTTCAGCGGAGCCGGGCATTCGTCAAGACACCAGTGTATTGAGATCGGGGCAAACCACGATGCGGGTTTCATCGGTGTACGGCTACGATTTCTACATACAGAGCTGTATGGATTTCCGGCGGTGGCCGGTGGGGAAACGTGATGCCCGCATTGTTCGACGAGCCCGATTCACTGGCCGTGCCCCGGGTGCTGAAGTCGGTGCGTGCCGACGGCAGCTTCGTGCTCAGTTCGCCCGAGCCGCTGGGCGGCTATGCGCGCTGCATCGGTGAATGGGTCCAGCACTGGTCCGTCGCGACACCCGATGCGCTGGCGCTCGCCGAGCGCGACGAAGCCGGGGGCTGGCGGCGCCTGAGCTGGCGCGACGTGCGAACACTCGTCGGCCGCATCGCGCAGGGCCTGCTCGATCTTGACCTGCCTGCGCAGCGGCCCGTCGTCGTGCTGTCCGACAACGCAATCGACCACGCCTTGCTGATGCTCGCATCCATGCACGTCGGCCGCCCGGTGTGCACGGTCTCCAGCGCCTACTGCCGGCTGACGAAAGACTACGCCAAGGTCCGCGACATCCTGCAGGCGCTGAAGCCCGCGCTCGTCTACGCGTCGGATGGTGATGTCTACGGCCCGGCCATCACGGCCTCTCGCACGGAGGCGGTGGTCGTGCTCGGCCGCGCGGTCGAGCGTGTGCCGGGCGCCATGGGCTTCGATCGCCTCATGCACGCAGAAGAAAGCCCGGCGGTGCAACGCGCGTTCGATGCCGTCGCCCCCGACGACCACGCCAAATACCTGCTCACCTCGGGGTCGACCGGCACCCCCAAGGTCGTGATCAACACGCACCGCATGCTCTGCGCCAACCAACAGATGATTGCGCAGACGTGGCGCTTCCTGGAGCGCGAGAAGACCGTGCTGCTCGACTGGCTGCCCTGGAGCCACACCTTCGGCGGCAACCACAACCTCAACCTCGTGCTGCGCAACGGCGGCAGCCTCTACATCGACGAGGGCCGGCCCGCGCCCGGCCTCGTCGAGCGCACGGTGCGCAACCTGCGCGAGGTGCGGCCCACGCTGCACTTCAACGTGCCTCGCGGCCTCGACATGCTGCTTCCCTTCCTAGAGGCCGATGACGATCTGGCGCGCGAGGTGCTCTCGCGCCTGCGCCTCGTGTTCTACGCCGGGGCAGCGCTGCCGCCTTCCACCTGGCGGCGGCTCGAGGCGCTTGCTGCGCGCGTCTCTGACCAGCCGCTGTGGCTCACCACCTCGTGGGGTTCGACGGAGACGTCTCCCGCCGTCACCAGCGCGCACTGGCGGCTCGAAGGCGCCGGCTGCATCGGCCTGCCCCTGCCCGGCATCGAACTCAAGCTCGTGCCCAACGGCGAGAAGCATGAGATGCGCGTGCGAGGCGTCACCGTGTTCCCCGGCTACCGCGACGCACCGCAGCTCAGCGCCGAGGCCTTCGACGAAGAAGGCTTCTACAAGATCGGCGATGCCGGCCTGCTCGCCAACCCGGATCGCCCGGAGTGCGGCGTTGTCTTCAACGGCCGTGTGGCCGAAGACTTCAAGCTCACGACGGGCACCTGGGTGTCGGTGGGCAACCTGCGCGTGAGCCTGGTCTCCGCGCTCGCACCCTATGCGCAAGACGCGGTGATCACCGGCCACGACCGCGACGAGGTCGGCGCACTGCTGTTCCCCAGTGCAGCGGCCAGCCAGCTCTCGGCCGACGCGCTCGCCGGCAAGATTCGCGCTGCGCTGCAAGCCCTGCGCGCGCAAGGCGGCGGTTCATCGCAGTTCCCCGCGCGCGTGCTGGTGCTGAGCGAGCCGCCCAGTGCCGATGCGGGCGAGATCACCGACAAGGGCTACGTCAATCAGCGCACGACCCTGGCGCGGCGCAGTGCCGACGTTCAGGTGCTCTACGCCGAGCCAGCAGACGAACGCGTCATTCACGCACTTGATTGGTGACCTACCCCAGCCCCGTTCGGCTGAAGCACGTCACCAATCAGGTACGCGCATGAGCGGCATCTGAGGCCCTGCGGGGCGTCTCCTGAAGCGCCACCGCCCTTGCCGCGGACCATGGGATGCATTATTGTCCCGGCGAAGAATAGTGCCGACTCGATCGAGAATTTGGCACTATAGTGCAGGAGTTGCGGTGAACGACGTGAACCCGGTGGCCGAACCAGGCGCCGCCAAAGAAGAAGACAAGAACCCGCTGCTGGTCGCCTTGGGTGAGCGCTTGCGCACCTTGCGCGCCCGCCGTGGGCTCACCCGCAAGGCGGTGGCGTTGGCGGCCGACGTGTCCGAGCGCTACCTTGCCAATCTGGAATACGGCATCGGCAATGCGTCGCTGCTGATCCTCGATCAGGTGGCGCGCGCCATCCACTGCCCGATGGCTGAGTTGATTGGTGATGTGAGCACATCCTCTCCAGAATGGCTCCTGATTCGCGAGCAACTCGATGGCCGAAGCGAGGCCGATCTGCGCCGCGCCCGCCTCGCCATCGGCCAAGCCCTGGGCACCGGCGGCGAGCAGCAAGCCAAGAGCAAGCGCGTGGCCTTGATCGGCCTGCGTGGCGCCGGCAAGTCCACGCTCGGCAAGATGCTGGCCGACGACCTGGACATGCCCTTCATCGAACTCAGCCGCGAGATCGAGAAAGTGGCCGGCTGCAGCATCCGCGAGATCCACGACCTCTACGGCACCAACGCCTACCGCCGCTACGAGCGGCGCGCGCTCGAAGAAGCGATCCAGATCTACCCGGAAATGGTGCTGGCCACGCCCGGTGGCCTGGTGTCCGACCCGGCCACGCTGAACCTGCTGCTGGCCCACTGCACCACGGCCTGGCTGCAGGCCGACCCCGAGGAGCACATGAGTCGGGTGGCGGCTCAAGGCGATCTGCGGCCCATGGCCGCCAGCGCCGAGGCGATGGACGACCTGAAGCGCATCCTCGCCGGTCGCGCCGCGTTCTATTCCAAGGCCGACCTGAGCGTGGACACCAGCGGCCAGACGCTGGAAGTCAGCTTCCAGGCGCTGCGCGAGCAGGTTCGAACGGCACTCAATCTGGGTTGAGCCTGATTGGCAAAGGGTTCATGTATTTTGATGCATGTTTTCTTTGACTCAAAGAAACTCATGCACTATGATTCCTTCTCCTTGAAGGAGATTGCATGAGCACCGACAGCCCGCGCGTGGACTATCGCACCGACCCTTCCCGGTACCGCCACTGGAAGCTGAGCTTCGAAGGCGAGTTCGCCAGGCTGGCACTCGACATCGCCGAAGAAGGCGGCATCCGCCCCGGCTACAAGCTCAAGCTCAACAGCTACGACCTCGGTGTCGACGTCGAGCTGCACGACGCACTCAACCGCGTGCGCTTCGAGCACCCCGAAGTGCGCAGCGTCATCGTCACCAGCAACAAGGAGCGCATCTTCTGCTCGGGCGCCAACATCTTCATGCTGGGCTTGTCGAGCCATGCGTGGAAGGTGAACTTCTGCAAGTTCACCAACGAGACGCGCAACGGCATCGAAGATTCATCGCGCCACTCGGGCCTCAAGTTCATCGCGGCTGTGAACGGCGCTTGCGCCGGCGGCGGCTACGAGCTGGCGCTGGCGTGCGACGAGATCGTGCTGGTCGACGACCGCTCGTCCTCCGTGTCGCTGCCCGAGGTGCCGCTGCTCGGCGTGCTGCCCGGCACCGGCGGCCTCACCCGCGTTACCGACAAGCGCCATGTGCGCCACGACCTGGCCGACATCTTCTGCACCAGCGTTGAAGGCGTGCGCGGCCAACGTGCCGTCGACTGGCGCCTGGTCGATGCGGCCGTGAAGCCAGCCAAATTCGGCGCACACGTTCAAGAGCGCGCCGCCGAGCTGGCCCGCCAGAGCGACCGGCCTGCTGGTGCAAAGAGCGTGGCCCTGTCGCGCATCGAGCGCGAAGACAGCGCCGATGCCTTGCGCTACGAGCACGTCAGCGTGGAAATCGACCGCGCCAAACGCACCGCCACCTTCACGGTCAAGGCACCGGCGAGCGCCGCGCCGCAAGACATCGCCGGCATCGAGGCCGTCGCTGCCTCATGGTGGCCGCTTGCGATGGCGCGCCAGCTCGACGACGCCATCCTCTGCCTGCGCACCAATGAGCTCGACATCGGCACCTGGCTGCTGAAGACCGAGGGCGACGCAGCCGCGGTGCTCGCCGTCGATGCATCACTGATCCAGCACCAGAACCACTGGCTGGTGCGCGAGACGACGGGCCTGCTCAGGCGCACACTGGCGCGGCTCGACGTGTCGTCGCGCACCTTGTTTGCACTCGTCGAGCCCGGCTCGTGCTTTGCCGGCACGCTGGCCGAGCTGGCCTTCGCCGCCGACCGCACCTACATGCTCGCGTTGCCCGACGATGCCGATCGCGCGCCGCGCCTCGCATTGAGCGAAGCCAACTTCGCGCTCTACCCGATGGTCAATGACCAGACCCGGCTGGCCCGCCGCTTCTACGACGAAGCCGCGCCGCTGCAGGCCGCACGCGCTGCGATCGGCCAGACACTCGACGCTGACCAGGCCCACGCCCTCGGCCTCGTGACCGCTGCACCTGATGACATCGACTGGGACGACGAGATCCGCATCGCCATCGAAGAGCGCAGCGCCATGTCGCCCGATGCCTTGACGGGCCTCGAAGCCAACCTGCGCTTCGCCGGCAAAGAGAACATGGCCACGCGCATCTTCGGCCGCCTCACCGCGTGGCAGAACTGGATCTTCCAGCGCCCCAACGCAGTGGGTGAGAAGGGCGCCTTGAAGGTTTATGGCAAAGGCGAAAAAGCCCAGTTCGACTTGAACCGCGTCTGACCCCAACCCGCTCCGTTCGGGCTGAGCCTGTCGAAGCCAGCGAGTGCCTCGTGGCAGGCACTTCGACAAGCTCAGTGCGAACGGACTTGCGAATCACCGGAGACCCCATGTCCAGCATCGACTACAGCGAAAAGATCCCCAACAACGTCAACCTCGGCGAAGACCGCACGCTGCAGCGCGCGCTCGAGCAGTGGCAGCCCAACTTCATCAACTGGTGGGACGACGTGGGCCCCGAAGGCTCCACTGATTACGAGGTGTACTTGCGCACGGCCGTGAGCGTCGACCCGCAAGGCTGGGCGCAGTTCGGCCACGTGAAGATGCGCGACTACCGCTGGGGCATCTTCCTCAACCCTGGCGATGCGAACCGCGAAGTGCACTTCGGCGACCACAAGGGCGAGAAGGTCTGGCAAGACGTGCCCGGCGAGCACCGCGCCAACCTGCGCCGCATCATCGTCACGCAGGGCGACACCGAGCCCGCATCCGTCGAACAGCAGCGCCACCTTGGGCTCACCGCGCCGTCGATGTACGACCTGCGCAACCTGTTCCAGATCAACGTCGAAGAAGGCCGCCACCTGTGGGCCATGGTCTACCTGCTGCAAAAGCATTTCGGCCGCGACGGGCGCGAAGAAGCCGGCGCGCTGCTCGAACGCCGCAGCGGCGACGACAACAACCCGCGCATCCTCGGCGCGTTCAACGAGCAGACGCCCGACTGGCTCGCCTTCTTCATGTTCACCTACTTCACCGACCGCGACGGCAAGTTCCAGCTGTCGGCGCTGGCCGAGAGCGCGTTCGACCCGCTCGCGCGCACCACCAAGTTCATGCTGACCGAAGAGGCGCACCACATGTTCGTCGGCGAGAGCGGCGTCTCGCGCGTGGTGTCGCGCACCGCGGCCGTGATGAACGAGCTGAAGACCGACGACCCGAAGACGCTGCGCGCCGCCGGCGTGATCGACCTGCCGACCATCCAGCGCTACCTCAACTTCCACTACAGCGTGACCATCGACCTCTTCGGCGCCGACCAGTCGAGCAACGCCGCCACCTTCTACAGCTCGGGCCTGAAGGGCCGCTACGAAGAAGGCAAGCGCACCGACGACCACGTGCTCAAGGGCCAGACCTACAAGGTGCTGGAGGTGCAGAACGGGCAACTCGTCGAGAAGGAGGTGCCGATGCTCAATGCCTTGAACGAAGTGCTGCGCGACGATTTCATCAAGGACTCGGTGGCCGGTGTCGGCCGCTGGAACAAGGTACTCGAGAAGGCCGGCATCCCGACCCGCCTGGTCGTGCCGCACAAGGCCTTCAACCGCCAGATCGGCGCGCTGGCCGGCATCAAGATGTCGCCCGAAGGCCGCGTGGTCGGCGACGCCGAATGGGCCGCGCACCAGGACGAATGGCTGCCCACTGCAGACGACCGCGCCTTCGTCTCCTCGCTGATGGGCCGCGTGGTGGATGCCGGCAAGTTCGCCAACTGGATCGCGCCGCCGGTGATGGGCATCAACCGGCAACCCGCCGACTTCGAATACGTGCGTTTCAACTGAGTGACATGACGTTCACCGAAGTGAAGGAGCACGCCGCCCGGCCGCCCGAAGGCGGGCGACATCCCCTCGGGGGATCGCTCGACGTACCCGTCGAGCAAGGGGTTGTCATCCGGCAGCACTTGATCGATCCCGAGATCTGCATTCGCTGCAACACCTGCGAAGCGACCTGCCCGGTCGGTGCGATCACGCACGACGACCGCAACTATGTCGTGCGCGCCGACGTGTGCAACGGCTGCATGGCCTGCATCTCGCCATGCCCCACCGGCTCCATCGACAACTGGCGCACGGTGCCGGGCATCCAGGCCTACTCGATCGAAGAGCAGCTGACCTGGGACGAGCTGCCGCCCGAACTCACGCCGGAGCAGCTGTCGGCGCAAGGGGTGGCAACGCTCGACGATGCGGCCGGCGAGCCGCTGGCCGCCCCCGAGCAGCCGGCTGCCGTCGAGACGGCTGACCTGCCGTTCAACTCGGCCCTGTTCGGCGCCACCGTGCCGCCGTGGTCGGCGGCGCATGCGTACAGCAACCTGTATGGCCCGAAGCAGCCGACGACGGCCACGGTCGTGGGCAACTTCAACTGCACCGAAGCCGGCTTCGCCAACGAAACCCACCACGTCGTGCTGGACATCGGCGCCATGCCGTTCCCGGTGCTGGAAGGGCAGTCGATCGGCATCATTGCGCCGGGCGCCGATGCGAAAGGCCGCCCGCACACCGCGCGGCAGTACTCCATCGCCAGTCCGCGCAACGGCGAGCGGCCGGGCTACAACAACATCTCGCTCACGGTGAAGCGGGTCACCGAAGACCACCAGGGCAAGCCGGTGCGCGGCGTGGCGTCCAACTACATCTGCGACCTGAAGGTGGGCGACACGGTGCAGCTCATCGGGCCGTTCGGCACCTCGTTCCTGATGCCGAACCACCCGAAGTCGCACATCGTGATGATCTGCACCGGCACCGGCAGCGCACCGATGCGCGCGATGACCGAATGGCGCCGGCGGATGCGAAAGAGCGGCAAGTTCGAAGGCGGCAAGCTGATGCTCTTCTTCGGCGCGCGCACGCAGCAAGAGCTGCCGTACTTCGGGCCTTTGCAGAGCCTGCCGAAAGACTTCATCGACATCAACCTTGCGTTCTCGCGCACACCGGGGGCGCCGAAGCGCTATGTGCAAGACCTGATGCGCGAGCGCGCGGCGGATTTGGCTGAGCTGCTGAGAGACCCGAGCACATGCATTTACGTGTGCGGGCTCAAGAGCATGGAAGAGGGGGTCGTGCTTGCGCTGCGCGATGTTGCCGAGGAGGCGGGCATCCCGTGGGAGATGCTGGGTGCCACGCTCAAGCGCGAGGGGCGGCTTCACCTCGAAACCTACTGAGCGGCCCAATCTCCATTCAGGCTGAGCTTGTCGAAGCCTGGTTCGCGTGCCGCCACCGCCCCCACCCGTTCGGGCTGAGCCTGTCGAAGCCCTTGCTGGCATGCCACCCCCCATTTCGCGCGTCACCGTCCGTTCGGGCTGACCCTTCGACGGGCTCAGGACAGGGTCCGCTTCGCGGATCGAAGCCTCGCTTTGTCGTAGCCGTGTTCACTGCGTGAGGCCGCGTCGGGATATGCCCCCGACAGGGCAGTAACTTTGGTGTTCGCATCACTTCGCTGCGCGAAGTGAGCGAACCCCCGCTGCGCGAACTTTCGCTTCCCCGAAAGAAAGTCACCAAAGAAAGGGGGACCCGACGGAGGCGCCTCCCACGGGGCCCAAGAGCAATACGGTCGTTGCTTCGCAACTTTCCCTGTCCACACCTCGCTTCGCATCGGGCGCGAGCGAAGCGAGCGTCATCTTGCCGATGCGCAGCGAGGTGTGTCTGGTGTTCGTCTCCCCCTTCGGACGAGCTGAGCAGCGCAGGGCTTTGCGGCGCGCGCGACAGCGCGCTTCGTGAACTGACTTCGCGCCGTTTGTCTGAACGAAGTGAGTTCGGCGCGAGCTGCAAAGACCGAGCAGCGCAAGGCGGCCCTCGCACCGCGAGGGCCGAGTCGGCAGGGGTCGCTTCTTTGCCTCCTTTCTTGTCGATACCAAAGGAGGTCGGCTGCCGGGACGAAAACCCGGCGCGGCCTCACGCAGTGAACAAGATCCTCATGCGCATGCAGGCACGGGGCTTCGATCCGCGAAGCGGACCCTGTCCTGAGCCCGCCGAAGGGTCAGCCTGAACGGTGGGTGGTGCGCGAACCAGGCTTCGACAGGCTCAGCCCGAACGGATGGGATGGGGTGGTGATACGCGAGGCAGGCTTCGACAAGCTCAGCCCGAACGGAGTTGGCCCGAACGGAGCCACTCGGTTCGCGTGAGAGCCCGCCTCACACGCCGAGAAAACTCCCCAGCGCAGGATGGGCGCCCACCTCGTTGGCGCTGCCTTGAAGAACGGCCTGACCCTTTTGCAAGACCAAGGCTCGATCCGCGTGGTCCAGCACCTTGCGGTAGTCGCGGTCGACGATCAGGGTCGCGATGCCGCTGTGGCGGATCTGCGCGATCACGCGCCAGATGTCCGCCACGACCAGCGGCGCCAGGCCTTCGGTCGCTTCATCGAGAACGATCAGTTCCGGATGGGTCATGAGCGCGCGCCCGATCGACAGCATCTGCTGCTCGCCGCCGGACAGCTGCGCGCCGAGGTTCGACAGGCGCTCTTTCAGCCGGGGGAAGGTCTCGAGCACTCGATCGAAGGTCCAGTCGTTGCGTCCATCCAGCCCGCGCCGAGCGGCCATGACGAGGTTCTCGCGCACCGAGAGGTTGGGGAACACGCCCCGGCCTTCGGGCACGTAGGCCACGCCGGCGCGTGCCACCTCGTGCGGCTTCGCGTTCGAGGCATCCGCGCCGAAGAGGCTGATCTGCCCCTCGCGCTGCACCACGTGGCCCAGCAGCGTGCGGATCAGCGTGCTCTTGCCCATGCCGTTGCGGCCGAGCAGCCCGACCGTCTGGCCGCGCGCGATCTGCAGGCTCACGCCATGCAGCACGTGGCTGGAGCCATACCAGGCGTGGAGTTCGCGGGCATCCAGAATGAACTCGGCAGGGGTCGCGGCCGGCATCTCAATGGCCTCCAAGATAGGCCGATTGCACGTCGGCGTTGGAGCGCACCCCGTCCGGCGTGCCGGATGCGATCACCGCGCCATTCACCATCACCGTGATCTGGTCGGCAATGCGGAACACCGCGTCCATGTCGTGCTCGACCAGCAGCAGCGCATGGCCGGCTTTCAATTCAGTGAGCAGCAGGAGCATCCGCTCCGTTTCCTCGGCACCCATGCCGGCCAGTGGCTCGTCGAGCAGCAGCACTTCGGGGCCGGTGGCCAGGCACATCGCGATTTCGAGCTGGCGTTTCTGGCCGTGCGAAAGCAGGCCGGCTTGGCGGTCCAGCCGCTCGTCAAGGCCGGCACGCGATGCCGCCCTGCGAGCCGCCTCGACCGTGGGCTCGTGGCGCTGCGCGTCTTGCCACCACGTCCAGGGCCGCTGGTGCGCGGCCTGTGCTGCGAGCCGGCAGTTCTCGAACACCGAGAACTCGGGGTAGATGGTGTTGCGCTGGTAGCTGCGGCCCAAGCCGGCGCGTGCGCGGCGGGGCTGGGTCCAGCCGGTCACGTCCTGGCCCAGCAGTTCCACCTGGCCGCTCGACGGTGGGATCTCACCCGACAGCATGTTGATCAGCGTCGACTTCCCCGCGCCGTTGGTGCCGATGACGGCGTGCACCGTGCCGCGCCGCAGTTCCAGCGAGACACGGTCCACCGCCACCAGGCCACCCCAGCGGCGGGTGAGTTCGCTGCCGCGCAGGAGGACGTCAGGCGACTTCATGGCGGACCTCCACGCGCTTGAGCGCCTGCTTGCCGGTGACGGCTCGGCCCAGCAGCCGCTCGCGCAGCTGGCCCGGCACGCCGACGAGTCCGCGCGGCAGCAGCGCCACGCAGGCAATGATGCTGAGGCCGAGGCCCAGGTGCCAGTGCTTGGCGAAGTCGCCGAAGACCGCTTCCGACTTGAACAGCTCCTGCAGCAGCGCGAAGG